>Ga0118677_10000670_pt1 | contig 74715 bp, 55 predicted proteins | sample AliMusrvi5mmetaG_FD_86154 | JGI IMG/M metagenome (GOLD analysis project Ga0118677, IMG submission 86154) | reverse complement strand
GCCATTGGGGCCGGAGCCGCGGATGTTCCGCCCGAAGCGGGCGCGGCCGGAACTGCTGCTGCCGGTGCAGGGGTGGCGGAGGGAGCCGGAGCAGGTGCCGCCTCGGCTTTGGGTGGCTGGTCGGGGACCTTCTCTCCCGCCGCGCCAACATAGCCGACCACGGTGTTGACCGGAACGGTGACGCCTTCGCGGACATAAATCTTCAGCAGAACGCCCTCGAAGAAGCTTTCGACCTCCAGATTGGCCTTGTCGGTTTCGATTTCGAAGAGGATGTCGCCTTTTGCGACCGGAGAGCCCTCTTTTTTGAGCCATTTGACGATGGCTCCCTCCTCCATGGTCTGACCGAGCTTCGGGAAAATGACTGCTTGGGCCATAATGTCTCCAAACGGTTAAAACGATGATGTGATCCGGCAATGAATAGAGTCGGACGCACGAATAATTAAATTTTATTTTATCGCATCAGGGGAAGGGTTGTCACTGTGAAAATCAGTCCTTTTTTGCCCTTTCACGGAGGGGGGCGCACGAGTATGCTAATACATCACAACGGTTGGATCGTTGGATATGAGAGCCCTGCCAAAATGACCGATATCGAGAACATCAAGCCGCTGGAGTTCGTCTATGGCGAGCGCACCATCGGATATGTGATCCGGCCCAGCCGCAGCCGGTCTGTCAGAATCGTTGTCAGCGGGCCGGAGGAAATCGAAGTCCGGGTGCCTCCACGCATGTCTGTAAAGACCGTCCACGCATTTGTGGAGAAACACGCGGAGTGGATTTTGCAGGCTCTTGCGAAGCAGGCCTTGAGGCCAAGGCTTGCGCCCCTGAACTATGCTGCCGGCGAGGTCTTTTTTTATCTCGGGAAGCCACACCGTCTGACGGTGACGCGCTCGGTTTGGAAAACGGTGACGCGCGAAGAGGGAGAGTTGCGCGTGACGCTGTATGACCAGTCGAATGTCAGACGGGTCAAGGAATTGGTGGAGGCCTGGTTTCACGAGCAAGCCGAGGCGCTTTTGGCTCGGTATCTGAGCGAGGCGCTGGAGCGTTTCGGGCGGCGCATCAGCGGCGCGTCTTGTCCGCTGATGATGCGCTCCGGCCCGTCGTGCAAAGGGATCCGGCTGACGGTGCGCTCGATGCGGACGCGCTGGGGGAGCTGTTCGCCTGACGGACACATCACCTTGAGCGTGGAGCTCATCCATGCGCCGCATCGGCTGATCGAGTATGTGATTGTACACGAGTTGTGTCATCTGGCGCACCTCGACCATTCGGCCGCTTTTCACTTTCAGCTTGCGCGGTGTCTGCCAGATTGGGAACAGCGTCGGCGCGAGTTGGAGACGGGAAAATGGCGTCAAGCGCAGGTCCAGCAATGACCACCGTTCTCCACGTGATGGAGGCGACCGAAGGCGGTACGCGGCGGCATCTGCGCGATCTGGTGTTCGCGCTGGATCCGGTGGCGTTCCGGGTGGTACTCGCGGTGTCGTGCGGGCGCGAAGCGGCGTTCCGTTCGAGCGACCTGCCTGCTTATGTGGCGCGCGGAATAGCGGTACACGAGGTGCCGATGCGGCGCGGGATTGCGCCTGTGGCCGATGCGGTGAGCCTGGCGCGGCTTGTGCGCGTGATTCGCAAGGTGCGGCCGGATGTGGTCCATGCGCACAGTTCCAAGGCTGGCTTTCTTGCGCGGTTGGCGGGCGCCTGCTGCCGGGTGCCGGTGGTCTACACGCCGCACGTGTTTCCTTTTTTGATGGCGTGCGGGGCTAGGCGGAAGAGTCTGTACCGGCTCCTTGAGCGGTGTGTGAGGGGCGCGACGGCGGCGTTGATCGCGGTTTCCGAGGAGGAGGCGCGCGAGGCGCGACGGTTGGGGTTTTCGCGCGACCGCGTGTTTCTTATCCCCAACGGCGTGGCGCCCTGCGAGGCGGGTTCGGTCACGGTGAAGGAGACGGGGGCGTTGCGCGTGGGTTTTTTCGGGAGGCTGGTCCGCCAGAAGGGCCCGGATGTTCTGATCGAGGCGGCTTCGATGGTTGTGGCACACCTGCCGCATGTCAGTTTCTGCCTTACGGGCGACGGCGAGATGGAGGGGCCGTTGCGTGCGATGGTGGAGCGGCTGAATCTGACGGCAGCCGTGAAGTTCAAAGGGGCGTGTCCCCAAGGCGAGACCGTGGCGCGCATGCGGGAGACGGATGTGGTGGTGGTTCCTTCGCGGTGGGAGGGCTGCCCTTACGTGGTGTTGGAGGCGTTTCAGGCCGGGGTTCCGCTCGTGGCTTCGGCCGTGGGCGGCGTGCCGGATCTGGTGCAGAACGGGGTGAGCGGCGTTCTGGTTGCGCCGGAGGACGCCGAGGCGTTGTGCGACGCGTTGTTGGCGCTGTTGCGCGAACCGCACAAGCGGAGACTTGTGGCTGAGCTGGGCCGCATTGCCGTGGGGCGCTGTGGCGTAGACGTGATGACGTCCGCTGTCAGCGGTGTATACCGGCAGGTGGCTCGGAGCTGATGAAATAGGAAAACGCGCCAGCCGCGAAAGCGGGGCGCGTTTTTCTCGCTGAACCGAAGGCGGAGTTATTCCGCTTTCGGAGCTGCTTTCTTTGCAGGTTTTGCAGCTTTGGCAGGCTTCGCAACTTTTGCCGTCTTCGCGGGTTTGGCCGCGTCGACACCCGCTTCAGCGGGTTTGGCGGCCTTGGCGGCCACGAGCTTCTTGACCTTTGCCGTGTGTTGCACGAGCACACGGACGCCTTCCGGTTGCATCTTCTTGACAACCGCTTCATCCATGCCGAACTTCACGAGACGCGCGCGTTGCGCTTTCGTGCGGCGAAGCTTTTCGCCCGGGGTCTTGATCGGACGAGTGTGGGAATGCTTTCTTAATGTACGGCCTGAACCCATGAAAAATCCTCCGAGTCTTTCCTTAAGTGATAAAAAGTGGTCGTTATGATGGCGGATTCATCGGAAAGTTGCAAGCACTCGTTTTGGAAAAACACATTCCGCTCAATATTCGCGTTTGGTGATGTCTTGGACTTGGCTGGTGAAGATATTGATACGGATGAAGCGGTTGACGTTGTCTTTCATCGCGCGGGCATAGAGGTGTTTCTGTCCCTCCTTGACGGTGATGGGCAAAACGACTTTCCCCTGCTTGTCGACCTTGGCGGTGATGTCCTGCTCTACGCCGCCAGGATTCTTGTAGTAGAGGCGCGAGCCGGGTTTGATGTTGAAGGCGATGAGCGTGGTGGCCGTCGCGGAGACGTCGGTGGAGTCGAAGGTCATGTCGACTCCGGCTGCGCGGACGTTCAGCGTCTGCTTCAGGCTGGCGTTGAGCAGCGTGTCGGGGTTGCTGTAGAGCAGCCTGGGGTGGAGTTTGTCGAGATCCGCCAGCCGCGCCACCCGAAAGCGGTACTCGGGGAATGAGACTGTGCCCGCTTTGACCACGGGGCCTATGGCGACTGTATGGATGGCCGCCTCAACGCGGGCTTGGTCTTCGGGGCGCGAGAGCATTTTGAAGCGGTAGGCGCAGGGGATGGAGGCGACGCCGGTCGGCCGGTCGATGAGCGTTGTGCTGCAGCCCGCGAGAAAAGAGGCTGCGAGGCAGAGGGTGGTGAGGCGTGTGGTTTTCATGGCGTTGATTCCTTCGCGTATAGAGTGGTTTATGGCAGTAGGTGTTGGCCGCTGTCGACATAGAGGATTTGGCCGGTAACGGCGGAGGCGTCGAGGAGATAGGCCACCGCGTCGGCGACGTGCGCGGCTGTCGGGCGGTCGCGTAAAGGGAACAGGCCGGCGGGCTCCTTGGCGTCAGCGTTGGCGGGGGCTAGCACGGCGCCCGGCGCGACGGCGTTGACGCGGAGGGCAGGCGCGAATTCGAGCGCGGCGGAGAGGGTAAAGGCTTCCAGCGCTTTCTTCGAGAGCAGGTAAGGTGTGGCGCCCGCACATCCCGTGTGGGCGATGCGCTGGTCGAGCAGGTTGACCGCACAGCCGGATGTGCGGCGTGCGGACAGGTGCGCAGCGAAGCGCTGGGTGAGGCGGATCGGCGCGAGGGTGTTGACGCGCCAGAGGCGCTCAAAGTCATCCGGTGTGGCTTCCGCTAAGGGCTGGCGAGCGAACAGCGATGCGTTGTTGACCAGCGCATCGATCGGGCCTGCGGCGTCGAGGGCGGCGTCGAAGACGGCGTCGGGGCCAGTGGGGGCGAGAAGGTCGCCGGTCGCCTGCCAGGCCTGCCGTCCGAGCGTCCGGAGGTGGGCGCAGAGCGCGCCTGCCTGATTTGCCGAACGGTTGGCGTGAACGATCACGTCCCAGCCTCCCTTGGCCAAGGCTTCGGCGATCACGTGCCCGATTCGGACGGCGGCGCCGGTGATGAGGACGGTTCGGTTCATAGGGAAGGGGTTAGGATTCGGGGTTCAGGGCGCGGACTTGCGGTCCGACCTTCCGGGTTGACAATCGACGGTAAGCATCATACCTTATTTTCCAATGAGCAGTCATGCCCAAAACATCAATCTCCGCGTCGCTGAGCGGGATTTCAAATATTACATCTTCGACTGGGACGACAACATTCTGCATATGCCGACGCGCATCCACCTGGAGAAGCGGATGCCCGACGGGACGTGGGTGCCCCACAGTGTTTCGACGGCGGCATTCGCGGTGGTTCGTACCGATCACGAGAACTTTCGGCCTCCGAACGGCGAGTGGGGCTGCGCCTTCGTCGAGTTTCAGGATTACGCGGACGAGGGCGAAAGCCGCTTTTTGCGAGACACGCGCCTGTCGTTGGAAAAGGTGCTCTCGGGCGAGATGAAGCCGGGGCCGAGTTTCAACACGATGCGGGAAACCCTGAGGGAGGGGCGGCTGTTCGCGATCGTCACCGCTCGCGGCCACGAGCCGGAGTCGCTCCGGAAGGCAGTGAGGCTTTTCTTTGAGCTGGTGCTGACGCCTGCGGAAAAAGAGGAGATGATGGCCAACCTGCGGGGCTACCGCGCCTGCTTCGATAACCTCACGACGTTTGGCACGGACGACGAGGAGATCAACTACTATCTCTCGCTCAATCGGTATCACGCGGTGACCAACCCCGGTTTCAAGCTGTGGATGACGCGTGCGTCGGGCGGGCGGGCCTCGACGGAGAACGCCAAACAGTTCGCGATCCGCGATTTCGTCGAGCACGTGATCAGAATTCTGTCGCGCGCAGGGGAGGGCCCGTTGCGTCGGCCGATCAGCGTGGGTTTCTCGGATGACGACCTGGGAAACGTGGCGGCGATCGAGCGCTACATCCAAGAAGAGCTGTCGCAGCGTTTCCCGTCCATCAAGTTCTGTGTGTACGACACCTCTGATCCGGCCCTGACCGACGGCCGCAAGGTGGTGGTCTCCGGCCAGCTCGACTTCGGGTTCTGAGGCGCGCGGTTTAGCTCAGCGGTTTGTCTTCCTCGTCTGGGTCTTCGTCCTCGCCGCCCCAGACGTCTCTGTCACTGATCGGCTCCATGTCCGGAGGGATTTCGAGCGGTGGCAGCAGGCTGTCTTGGGCCGGCAGGGTCTGGAATGCGCATTGGCCGATGGGCAGGCCTTGGCTGCGGAAAATGTGCTCGAATTCGGTCTGTTCGTCCTCGGTGCGCTCCATGGCGGGGATTTCTTTGAACCGGACGTCGGCAGCGAGGCGGGTTCGGATCTCCGTGAAGTAATCGGGATGGTCGGTGGCCACCTGCACCGCGCCTCCGACCTCCAGCCGGGCCCAGAGCGCGTCGAGAAAGAGCGGGGAGAAGAGGCGTCTGCTGGAGTGGCGGCGCTTGGGCCAAGGGTCGGGGAAGAAGACGTAGACCGTGCGCACGCGGTGCATGGGCAGCAGATAATAGAACGTGTAAAAGGCCTCCAGCCGCAGAACCCGGAGGTTCTCCAGCTTCAGTCGGCAGGCTTTCTTGTCGAGTCTGCGCACGCGTGAGAGCATGCGCTCGATTCCGAGGTACTGCATCTCCGGGCATTGGGCGGCGCGCGCTGCGAGAAAGCGCCCTTTGCCGCACCCGATTTCAATCTCCAAGGGACGCGCAGGGTCGAAAAGCGTGTCCAGCGGCAGCGGCACCGTGGGGTCGGCGACGGGGATCACGCGGGATGGCGGCGGCGGCGGAGAGCCGCGCCGAGGCGTGTGGGCGGTGTTCATTCGCATTGGGTCCGGGTTGAAAAAGAAAAAACGCAAGCTGCTATGCTTGCGTTTCCCTCTTTTTTTATGGTAGGGGTGCACGGACTCGAACCGTGGACCCAGTGATTAAGAGTCACTTGCTCTACCAACTGAGCTACACCCCCATAAAAAAATGGAGCGAGCGAAGGGATTCGAACCCTCGACCACCACCTTGGCAAGGTGGAGCTCTACCAACTGAGCTACACTCGCTTCAAAAGAACGGGATGTAAGATATCAGATCACCGCAGACCTCGCAACTGCAAATCGCGATTTTTTTTTGACACGGGTTTTGGCCGTTTTTGGCCGTGCGATGTGTTGCGCAAAGAGGGTGTTTTGTTTATACTCTCTTGACGTTGCATATGAAAGGATGTGCCATGAGACGTGTGTTCTGTTGGGTGTCGGTGTGTGTGTGCCTGAGCGTGTGCGCGCGGCTCGCGGGCGCCGAAGAACTGTCGAAACTCTCCGAGGCTGATCGCAAGCAGGTGAACGAGTGGATGGATCAGCGCGCGATGGCGATGATCGATGCGCACAAATTGGAGAGCGAGCTGAATGCGACATGGTCGAACGCAGCCTACACCTCGCCGGAAATAGAGACGCTCAGAGCGCGCTACAGCGAGCTCCAGCAGGAGTTGCTTCGGACGCAGCGCGAGATCCAGAAGAAGGTGCGTGAGGTCCCTGCGCTGAAAGCGAAGGTGCTCCAGCTTGAGGAGATGAAGAGACGGCAACAGGAACTGAGCAAGAAAATTGCGGAGAAAGTCGGCGAATAGCGGCTGGCGGACAGGAGACGTTACACATGGCCAATGGGAAGAAGAAGCAGAGTGCTAGCTCAGAGAAGCCGCGCATTCTGATTGTCACACCAGAAATCACCTATCTGCCGTCGGGCATGGGCAATATGGCGTGTAAGCTGAACGCTAAGGCGGGCGGGCTGGCGGATGTTTCGGCCTCGCTGGTTGCGGCGCTGTTCGATCTGGGAGCGGACGTGCACGTGGCGCTGCCGCACTACCGCCGCATGTTCCACATCGATGTCGGGCAGCTCATCAGCGATGAGCTGCGCGTATATAAGAGCCGCCTGCCTGATTCGCGCATCCACCTGGCCGAGGACCGCTGTTTCTACTATCGCGACACGGTCTACAGCAACTCGCAGAACGAGAACCCGAAGCTCGCCCTTGCCTTCTCTCGCGAGGTCATCAACAACATCATTCCGACGGTGCAGCCGGATCTGATCCACTGCAACGACTGGATGACGGGCCTGATTCCGGCCGCGGCGCGGCGCATGGGCATTCCCTGCCTGTTCACGGTCCACAACATCCATACGCATCACCTGACGCTTGCGCAGATCGAGGACTCGGGCATCGACGCGGCGGAGTTCTGGGCCAACCTCTATTACACGCGCGTGCCCTACAACTACGAGGAGTCGCGCAATAACAACCCGATCGACATGCAGGCGACCGGCGTATTCGCCTCACACTTCATCAACACCGTCAGTCCGACATTCCTCAAAGAAATCGTCAACGGGTGGCACGATTTCATCCCGGTGGAGCTGCGACAGGAGATCCGCAACAAGTATGAGGCCGGCTGTGCGGTCGGCATCCTGAATGCGCCTGATCCGTCGGACAATCCTGAGACCGATCCGCTGATCGAGGTGCGCTACGGACCAGACACCCACCGCGAGGCTAAACGCGCCAACAAAATCTCGTTTCAGCGCAAAGTGGGCCTGGAGGAGAATCCTGACGCGCCGCTCTTCTTCTGGCCGTCGCGCTTGGACCCTGCGCAGAAGGGGCCGCAGTTGCTGACCGACATCCTCTACCGGTTCATGTCACGCCACTGGAAGGAGCGTGCGCAAATCGCAATTGTGGCCAACGGTGTCTATCAGCAGCCGTTCTACGACATCCTGCGATTCCACGAGCTGTATGGGCGGCTGGCCGTGTGCGATTTCAACCAGGCGCTTTCGAAACAGGGGTTTGCTGCTTCGGACTTCACCTTGGTGCCGTCGCTTTTTGAGCCGTGTGGCCTGCCGCAGATGGTGGGGCAGCTCTATGGCTCGCTGCCTGTGGTGCACGACACCGGAGGCTTGCACGATACGGTCGAGCACCTTGACGCGAACGCAGGCAAGGGCAACGGGTTCGTGTTCAAGATCTATGACAGCCGAGGGCTAGAGTGGACGATGGACAAGGCGATGGAGTTCTACAAACGCCCGGCTGAAGAGCGCGAGCGTCACATCACCCGCATCATGCGCGAAGGGTTGGCGCGTTTCAATCATAGCGTGTGCGCCAAGGCCTATACCGACATCTACGAGCAGATGTTGAATCGGCCGCTGGTGCGCTCCTTCGAATAGACTGCATCGGGAGGTCAGATTATGCCGGTTTCTGCGACCCGCTCTTGTCTGCTGGACGATCCCTATCTGGCCCCGTATGCGGAAATCATACGGAAACGCACGGACGTGGCAACCCGGCTCGCGGCGCAGTTGGCCAAGGGACCTGGCTCGCTTGCCGAATTCGCCTGTGCGCACGAGTACTATGGCCTGCATAGGACGGCTGACGGATGGGTGTTCCGCGAGTGGGCGCCGAACGCGACGGCGATCTGGCTGGTGGGCGACTTCTGCGGGTGGCAGGTGCAGGATGCCTTCAGGCTCCAGCGTCTGCCCGGACGGGATGTCTGGGAAATTCATCTCGGGTCGGGTACGCTGAGCCACGGCCAGTGCTACCGCTTGGAAATGGCATGGAACGGCGGTCGCGGGGAGCGGATTCCCGCCTACGCCCGCCGCGTGATTCAGGATCCCGTCACCTTGCTGTTTGCGGCTCAAGTGTGGGATCCGCCGCCGTACGTCTGGCGGGTGCCGACTTTCACCGTGCCCAAACGCGTGCCGCTCATTTATGAGACCCACGTCGGCATGGCGCAGGAAAAGGCGGCGGTGGGTAGCTACACGGAGTTTCGGGAAAAGGTGCTGCCGCGCATCATCCGCGCCGGCTACAACACCATTCAGCTGATGGCCGTGATGGAACATCCGTACTACGGGTCGTTCGGATACCACGTCTCAAACTTCTTCGCCTGTTCATCGCGGTTCGGAACGCCGGAGGAGCTGAAGGCTCTGGTGGACGCCGCGCACGGGGCCGGCCTGGCGGTGATCATGGACATCGTCCACTCGCACGCGGTCAAGAACGAGCGCGACGGGCTGTCGCTTTTCGACGGCACGCCGTACCAGTACTTCCACGACGGCCTGCGCGGCTGGCACGAGGCGTGGGACTCGCGCTGCTTCGACTACGGCAAGACCGACGTCCTGCACTTTCTGCTCTCCAACTGCCGCTTCTGGCTGGACGAGTTCCACTTCGACGGCTACCGCTTCGACGGTATCACGAGCATGCTCTATCTGCATCACGGGCTGGGCGTCGACTTCACTGATTACAGCCAGTACTTCGACGCGACGGTGGACGAGGACGCGTGGATCTACTGCAATCTGGCGAACCGCGTGATTCACGAGGTCCGCCCCGACGCGATCGCGATCGCGGAGGACGTGAGCGGAATGCCGGGCATCGCGGCCCCGATCAGCGATTACGGTTCAGGTTTCGACTACCGCATGTCCATGGGGGTGCCCGAGTGCTGGTTCCGTCTGGTGCGCGATGTGCGCGACGAGAACTGGAGCATCGGTTATCTCTGGCATGAACTGACCAATCGACGTGCGGATGAGCAGACAGTGAATTACGTGGAGAGTCACGATCAGGCTCTGGTGGGCGGCAAGACGCTCTTCTTCCAACTGGTCGACTCGGCGATCTACGACTCCATGTCGCGCGCCACGCAGAACCTGAAAGCTGATCGAGGGGTCGCTCTGCACAAGCTCGCGCGCCTGGCCACCCTCGCTACCGCCGGCCATGGCTATTTGAACTTCATGGGCAACGAATTCGGCCACCCCGAATGGATCGATTTTCCGAGGGAGGGCAACGGCTTCTCTTTCCAGTATGCGCGTCGGCAGTGGGCGCTGCGCGACAACCCCGACTTGCTGTACTGGTGCATGGGCGAGTTCGACGCGGCGATCATCCATCTGGTCACGCGTTACCGCGCGCTGGAGGGCACGGTGCCGCGCCGGCTCTTCGTGTCCGACAAGGACAAGATCTTGGTTTTCGAGCGCGGGCCGCTGGTCTTCATCTTCAACTTCCACAGCTCGCAATCGGTCGCCGACTACTCGGTGCTCGTGCCTCCGGGAACTTACCGCCTGGTGCTGAACAGCGACGATGAGATGTTCGGCGGGCACGGCCGCATCCAGCCTGGGCAGACGTTCGAACTGCTGTCTGAGGCGCGCGGCAACGAGAGCTGCAACATCATTAGAGTCTATCTCCCATGCCGCACGGCGATGGTGCTGGAGCGCACGATCTGAACTGCCCGCGCCGCATCGGCTGGAGCACTCGGCGCAGGTGGATTTAGCGGCGGACGGAGGGAGCGGCTGTCCAGGCGATGCTGCGGGCGATGAGGTCGCGGAAGTTCGGGTTGTCGTAGGCCAAATGGTCGTGACCGAGTTGCAAAAAGACGACGCGCGACTTGCCCTCGGTGCGCGTCCACATGAGCGGCTTGCCGGCTTTCGGGTGCGTCGTGGTGAGCAGCGGATGCACGTCGGACCCGACGCGGAACCCCCAATAGATTTCGTCGTGGATGGTGAAGTCTTTCAGTCCGGCTGTAATCGGATGCTTCGAGTCCGCGATGGCCACAGGAACCTCTGCGCCGTGCTCGTAGCCGACCGTGTCGGTGACTTGCGGCTGGCCCTTCGGCGGCACGGGATAGAGCCCGCCAATGATTCTCTCGTAGTCGGGCCAGCCCTGAAACGAGCACAGGGCGTGATGCAGGACGACGAGTCCTGTGCCGCGCTCAAAGAGCGAAAGAAACTTCGCCTTCTGAGCGTCGGTGATCGTCCCTGCCATATCATACAGCACGACCGCGTTAAAGTTTGTCAGGTCGTCGCGCTCCCACGCGGAGGCGTTGCCTTTGGCGTGTTCGGCGAAAGTGCAAACGATGGCCGCATTTCCGCTGAAGACCTTGAAGAACGGTTCGCGCTCAAACCCGTGCCCGCCGGTGATGACCAAGACCTTTGTCTTTTCAGGCGTAGGCACCGTTTCTGCCGACACCGCCACAGGAACGGCCAGGTTGATGACCAGAAGCAAGGCGTAAACGAATTTCATGCGCGCTCCGATGGATGGTTGTCGAGCTGAGCTGGATCTGGTTGCTTACTACCGCCGCAGAGGTTAACAAAGCCGGCGGGTTTCTTCAAGCGCAGCGGGATGCCACAGGACACGCGAGCGGTGCGCGGGTCATGGTTGAACTGTTGGCAGCCGTGGGCACTGGATGAGAAGCGCGTTGAGAACGCTTTCGATAACTCGGTCGTTTGGTTTGCCACCGATTCGTTTTTTCAGCAGGTAGGATTGGTTTCTGTTCTGGTCGGACCGCCAGTCGAAGGTGCTGTCGGGGCGGATGTCCATCCCGCCTTTCGTCTCGATATCCCAGTAGTCGCGCAGCCCCCGCACGGCGTAAAGCACAGTGGCTAGGTCCGCGACGTGGCGGCTGTTCTGCTTTCCGTCAAAGTAGAGAAAATAGGCTCGCCGCACGGGATTCTCGGAGGGCGTCTTTGAGAGGTCTGTGCCGACCTGAAGTCCGCTGGGACGGAGCCGATTTCACGGCCCACGAAGACGACGGGTGTGGGCCAGTGATGAATGACCTCAAAGGCTGACGGTGCGTCGCGCTGGAAGTTCACGTTGCCGAGTTTGAGATCGTCCGAGGGCGGATGACCGACGAAATTGCCGCCCATGCAGACCCACGTCTTGACCTTGCGCCTGATCAGGTCCATCCCGTTGACGTGTCCGTCCGCGGCTGGCACGTGCAGCAGATTCTTCAGGTTCGTGAGGTAGCCGACAGTGACCACGACGACCGTGCCATCGGGCTGCCGCTCCAACGTGTCCCGGTAAACCGACAAGGCGTCGGGCACTTCCGCTCCGGGCTTGAAGTCATTGGGGAACTCCTCGCCAACGCGCCGCGTGAACTTCGATTTTTCCAGAACGCCCTGACCCTTGACGATGCCGATTGGCAGGTCAGGGCGGCCGTAGTAGGTGTTGATCGCATCCACGGTGGCGGGGGCCCAAGGATCGCGCGAGCTGACGACTGTCGCGATAATCTCGCATTCGCCGTTGTCCGCGAGAGCGTGCAAAACGGCCATCGCACCTGCGTCGTCGCAGTCGGTGTGCATGTCCGTGTCGAACAGGATCTTTACGGGCGCAGCGGCAAATAAGGAACAGCACAAAAGGCTCGCGAGAATCGCGAGGAAGAACGGTGTGTGGGCGTCAGGCATTTGATAAGGGGAAAGGGTAACAAAGCAGGGGTGTGTCAACAAGGTCTTCATCGAAAACAGGCGCGAAAGTCCCGCCTTTCGGCGGGTGCTTCAACAACAACCGGGGCTTGACGGGCTTGCTGAGGGCTGTCACACTTGGCGGCAAAAAGGGGCTCGGAAATACGCCGGGGCGCGCAGCTTCTTGAGAGGAGAGGGGTGAAACGGAAACACACCATGAAAGCGGTCTTGGCACTTGTTGCGCTGCTCAGCCTTGTGCTTGCCTCGAAACCCGCCGCCGCCGACACGCCGGATAGCCACTTGCTTTCGCAGGCGCGCGATGGCGTGGACGACCTGCTCCGGCAGTTCTGGGTCGGCGATGTAACGTCTGGCCACATCGTCAACACGTGGCACGGCTACACGAACGCGTTGCCGGACCCGCGCGGCGCGCTGTGGGAAAGGGCGATGCTGTTTGTTGCCCTCGACAACGCCAGCCGGGTGTTTGGCGGCTCCTCGTTCAACCGCCGTCTGCAAGCGGACTGGCGGCGCACCCAGTCGCTCTACACGGCCACTCAGCTCGAGGCCTGCGGGGCCAAGTCCGGCAGCAGCTGGGCAGTGGACGACGCAGGCTGGTCGGCGCTGATGTATCTGGCGGCGCACCGCGCCACGGGTGACCGCGAGGCGCTCAACCGTGCGCGGGGCTTGGTCGGCCACGCCTTCGACCGTTGGATGGACGGCCGACTTGGCGGCGGAATGTGGTACAGCGACGAGCGCCGCACCAAATCGCTCTATCAGGTCGCGATTGTCTTGGCTGCCTTGCGCGTATCCAGACTGACGGGCGATCAGACTTTTCACGACCGTGCTCTCGATTGCTACACATGGATGGAAGAGCGTCTCCTGCGCGCCGATGGGTTGTACTGGTGCGAGTGCGACCCGTCCGGACCGGTTGGCAAGAGCCGGCCAGACGATATCCGAGAGGGTTGCAGCGTTGTTTTCTTGGGAGGCAACATGGCCATGGGCGTGCTTCATGCCCATCTCTATCGCCTAACCGGTGACGACACGTACCGTTTGCGGGCCATTCGAACGGCGGAGGCCATTCTCGCTCATCTGGTCACCGGCAAAGGTGTTTATCTCAATGACCGGGACGCTTGGTCTAACGGGGTGTTCGCCGGCGACTGGGTGCGCGAGGTGCTGACTCTGCCCGGAATCAGCGCGAAGCATGCGGCGGTGCTCAGGGCCACAGCCGACAGCATCTGCCACAACGCCCGGACCGCCGACGGCTTCTATGGAGGCTCATGGTCCGGCCCGGCCGAAGGTCCCGCTTCACGGTGGTTTGTCGGCAACAGCAAGCCACAGCAGATCATGACCAGCGCCAATTCCGTGAATGTGATCGTCGCTGCGGCGGCACTTGAAGTTGTGCATGGCTCTGTCGGCCAGCAGGTTCCGTCTGCGAATGAAGCCGGAAGCGTACGGGGAGGTCAATGACCGTTAGCCAGACTGGGATGTTGCCGCGTTACCTTGGCGTTTTCGACTGCGCAAGAAGCCGCAGATCGCTGAATGCGACGTGTCGAATAAGCCAGTCCGGTGCCGAAAGGGCCGTTCGATGACTTGAGTGAGGAACAGGGGAATGTGTAAGTCATTTTCCCCGTTTGTTCTTGCTTTCCAGCTGTCTTTCCTGCATCTTTTCATCAATCAAAGTGTCGCTTTTGAGCGTTTTTTTTCGGCATACGCGAGTGCCGTTCGGCAGATGTGTTTTCGGTCCCTCTTGTTGGAGTTGATGCCATGGATGATTCGCAAGAAATCGGTCCTGAAATGTTGGCGCTGGAATTGAGCCGCTATGTCGCACACAGCAACACGGTCTCCTTCGCCGAGATGGTGCCGCTGCTACGTAAGCTCCTGCTGAAGGCCGAAGATGGCGCGTATTCGCCTTATGTGCTCCTCTGCCAGTTGCAGGCCCGGCCGGAGCCAGAGGCCGCCGCGTTGGCGCAGCGCTTTCATGCCGTCATCCTGAGCGAGGCCGTGCGCATGGCGCGAGACCGCCAGACTAATCCAGGGCTCGACGGGCATCGGTCCCCCTTGCTCGCCCACCTGCCTCCGGAGATGCCGGCGGGCTGGCGGAAAGACGAGCAGGCTCTGGCCGTCTTGAAGCAAGCGGCGCAGCTTGAGCGTGACCGTGCGTTTCTGCTGGCGGCGGCACCGGATATGTCGGGCCCTTTGCGTGTTGTGAATGCCGCGTGCGACAGTCAGCAGTCGCTGCTCCGCAGTCAAGTCGCCTGCTGGAGCCTGATTCCTGTTTCTCAGCTTTGGTCTGGGTTTGCGCTTCCTCAGAAAATCGCGCTTTCCCTGGCTGTCTCGAGTGACCCACAGGCCGAGGAAGACGCCCGTCTGGCTGATCTGGCCGCACGCGCAACAGATGTCCCCGATTACGAGCCATCGCAAGCGCTGAAGGAACTGGTCTCATGGCCTGACGCCGCGGCGGCACCTTACCTCCGTCAAGTCTGCGACCGCGCCCCCATGCTACAGCCCTTTGTCATGCACGCCTTGGCTTTGCGCACCCAGCTGGACTATGCGAGCTGGTCGGAGTGGGAGGGTTGGCTGAAGCGGGCGAGTGATGCGTCCGGCCAACTCCGCAGCGCGGCCGCCCGTCTGGCTGAAGACTTCCAAGGCGAACTGCGCCTGCTCTGGTTGCGCCAGCAGGCCATTGCTTCGGATCCGGCCCTCATCGCAGCCGCCGAAGCATCCGTTGTTCAGTCTGCGCAGCGCGCCACCCAGCCCGGCGAATTCGTGCGCCGGTGGGAGCGTGCGCTGACCCCGGCGGAGGTCAGCCGGTTCAGCGGAATCATTCCCGCGCCAACGTTCCCCAAGCCTCCGCCGTTGCCGGCGAGCGCTGCTGCGCAGGCGAGAACGGCGCCTTCCGAAGGTGTCGAAGCGCGGCTGCCGCCTAAGCCGACGGTCTGGGACACGCATATCCAGCCTTTCCTGACCGCGAACTGGTACATCATCGCCGGTTTGCTCATGGTCGTTGCCGGCGCTTCGCTGCTGGCCTACTTCACTTGGGACAAAAGTGCGTTTGTGCGCTACCTGTTCCTGCCGATCCTTCTGGGCGCTTTCACCGGCGGCATGGCAGAGCTAGGCCTGCGCCTGTTCCGCCGGCACGAAGAGCTGCGCGTGACCGGCACGTTCCTGCTCGGTGGCGCGGTCTGTCTTCTTCCGGTGAACTTCATGGTGCTCTGTCGCGCCGGGTCTGATCCGCTTGCGGCGCGACTGATCCTTCCTGCTCTCGGCCTGTATACGGTCTTGGCCGGGTTGGGCCTCTGGCGCTGGTGCGGCGCTATGCGGCAAGAGCTCCGGCTGCTGCTCGGACTGCCGCTGCTGGCCGTGAACCTGCTGGCCGTGCTGGGCGATATGCCTGGCATGCGTGAAGCGGCCTTGGCACACCGCGCCACGCTGGTGCCCGTCACGATCACGGTGGCCGTGCTGCTGTTGCTGGTCGCCTCCAATCGGTTCCTTCGGCGCGTGCTCGACTCGGAGCTTCTGGCTTCGAAGCGTGTGCCGTGGTTCTTCGGCATCACCACGGCCGCCACGACGATTCAAGTCGCCGCCTGGCGACACTTCCATCTTCACGTCTCCCCGCAGCCGCAGGACTATGCGCTGGCCACGATCCTGATCGGCGCGGCACTGTTGCGTTGGGAACGCCGCGCGTGCGAACTTCGAAGCACCGGGGCGGCCTACGGCGGCGAGTCGTTTCTCGGCTACGCCGCACTGCTGCTCGGCATCCTGATGGCCGCTGGCCACGAGTGGTTGCGTCTGGGCGCGCTGCTGTTGGCCGGTCTCATTTGGCTTGTGCAGGCACCGCGGCGCCCCGGCGTCGTGCACTACTGGATGGGTGTCACGCTCTGTCTGCTGGCTGGCGCGGCAGCCGGCATGCTCCACATCTTTCCGAAGAGCCGAGAACTGAACCTGCTGCCCGAGCTGGGCGTGGCGCTGGCGCTCATGGCCGGTGCGCTGCGCGCGCTGTCCGGGCGCTTGGGGGAGGCTCGCCTGCGCCGGGTCGCACTCGAAATCCAGCCGACCATCCTGCTCATTACCGCCATCATCGCCGTGCTTTCACAGTACCATCTGCGCTCGGAACCGTGGCAATCCGGCCTGGTGTTGCTTGCCGTAGGCGCGTTCTTCGGAGTGCGCGCCACGCGGGAGGACCGCCTCGACTGGCTGCACATCGCCGCCGCGTCCGTCGGCCTGTCTCTGCCCTATCTCGGCTGTGCGGACATGGGCCATTACCGCTTCGCCGACAACACGCTCGCGCTCGGCTTCGGTTTGCTCTCGGCGGTGTGGCTGACCGCATCACGCCTTCTGCCTGACCAGCTCTGGCGCTCGAGCGGAGCCTTTATCGCCACCTGTTTTGGGGCGCTTGGCATATTCGGACTCGGCTTGCGCCTGCTGTTCGCCGGTTGCCCCGACATCGCCGTCGCCGAGCTTGCAGGCGGCGTGTTGCTGGCCGCCACCCTGGCTGTCGCTGCATGGCAGTCGCGCACGCAGACGCCGAGCCTGATGGGGGCCGTGCTGCTGGCTGTCCTCCTGCCGCTGTTCCGTGTGCCCGCAGGTGCGGTGCCGGAGGTGATGCATGTCGGCTCCGGACTGACCAGTGCGGCTGTTGCGCTGGCGCTGGCTCTCGGCTGCTTTGTCGGTCGACGCGAGGAACTCCGCCGCGGCATTTCTGGACTGTTCACCGTCCCGATTTGGATCGCCGTGCTCTGGCTGTCTGGAAAAGCCCTGGCGCTGCAACTGCAGGCGCATCCGGTTCCTTTGCCCTTCGTTGCCTCTGTGCTGCTGGTTTCGTCAACCTGCTATGTCGCCGCCATTTTCTTCCGCGAGCGCGCGGCGGGCAGAATCCTGTTCCATGCGTCCTGGCCGCTGCTGGGCCTTGGCACGGCCTTGGCTTGCGACGCGGCTGGCTGCAGGGATGAGGCTATGATCCAGTACCCGCTGCTGTGGACCGGCGTGGCGCTGACCGCTCTGCTGGCTGCGGAATACGCCGCGGCCCGGCGCTGGGCGTGGGCCGCGGCGTTTCTCGTCCGGCCGCGCCTGGCACTCTTGTCGTATGGCAGCGCAGTGGTCGCCCTGCTCGTGGCGCCGTTTGTTCTGGGGCACATGAACGTGGCGCCACATGACCTCCAGTGGCTGGCGCTGTTCCTGGCCTTGCAACTGATCTGGCACAGCTTGCGGAGTACGCGCCGCCGCTTCGGGGGCGTGCTGTTCGCGCTGGCGGTTGCGTGGGTGTGCAGTTTTCAGGATCTGCGCGCGACTTGCGGAGGCCTGCCCGTCTTCCTGCTGGCCGCGCTGCTCGCGGACATCGTGCTGGAGTTCATTCCCAAGTCGCGCGCCTTCCTCAACCCGCTCCGAGCGCCGTTCTTGGCCGGAGCGACCCTTCTGTCGGTGGCGCTGTCTGGCGCAGTCCTGCTTTCTGTCCGTCCGGTCAGCGGCGGAGTGCTGGATTTCATGTTGCTGCGGACGGACGTCAGCCTGCTTTTCGCTGCTCTGCTGCTGGCGGCTCGCGCCCAAGCGTGTGCCGGCCTGGCGCTGCCGGCGGCGGCGCTTGCGTATCTGTTCATTCTTCTGCCGTGCGAGGCGAACACGCTGTTCCAGCCTTGGCGTCTGGCCGCGCTGGCGCTGGTGTTCTGTCTGTTGCCCTACATCGGCCGCCTGCTGGCCGCGCGCCAGCCACAGCTGCTGCGCGGGTGGGGGCCTCAGCTGCCGGGATTTGCCGCCATGGCGCAATCGCCGTGGCTCATTGTGCCGGGGTTGGCGCTTGCCAGCGGCGCGGTGGAGCTACAGATCGCGATATCCGCCGTCGGGAATCCGGACGTGTCCCGCGGCGTACAGATTCTGGCGCCCTTTGCCACGGTGGCGGCCTTTGCGTTGGCCGGTATGTACTTGCGACGGGGCGCTCTGTGGGCGGTGGCGGAGTGCCTGTTGCCTGTGGCCAACGTTTTCGCCCTCGCGGTGCTGTGGGGCGAGACCCTGCTGAGTCGCCAGCTGATGCCGGCCCATATCGTCGGCCTGGCAGCGGTGCTGACCGTTGCTGAACTGGCGGCGGCACGGTGGCTGGTGCTGCAGGCCTGTCACCCGCCTCTGCCTGCCGCCGCCCAGTGGCTGCATCGCGGGTGCGCGGCGCTGGCAGGGCTGACGCTGGTGTTGCTGGGCGTGAACTACATCACGAACCCGGATCTGGCGCAGATCCCTGCCCGTCGCTTCTTGGTGTCCGGCTTACTGTCCCTCGGTGCAGGCGCCTATTTCCGCTCTGCGGCGCGTCGCCCGGAGAATGTGCAGACGCCTGACGGCGCCGCGATGGAGTCGCTGTGGCATGTCGCGCTCGGGCTCGCGCTTTGGTGCGGCGCGCTGATGATCCCGGCGCTGCGGACGCCGCACGCGGCGCTCTACGCGCTCGCGCTTCCTGCGGCAGCCTGCGGGCTCGCGGCTGAAGCTTTTCTCAACCTTCGGGCACGCACCGAGAAGAACCGGCTCACAGGCGAGCGGTTCCGAAACAGCGCGACCGCGTTCGCCCTGCTGGTGCTCGTCCTGTACGTGTTCCGCCTGCCCTTCCAACTGTTGCTCTTTCCTCAGGCGCCTCTCGATCTGCACGTCTACCACACGGGCGCGGCGGCAGTCTTGCTCATGGGCTTGGTCCTGCTCCGTCTGCGCGGGCTTGGCGGCGCGACAGGGTTGGCGCTGTCTGGCGGGGTGGCGCTTCTTTCCGGCGTCTACTTCCTGGTCACCTGGCTGCCAGGGCTCTCGCCTTTCGCATTCCCCATGGCCGGCGCTTGGGCGGCGGTTGTCACCGCACACCTGCTGATTCTGCTGAGCTACCAGCAGTCGCCGCTGCGCAGTTTCCTCCAGTACATCGGCGGCATTGGCGCAGAGGAGTGGCATGCGCACCGGCGGCAGTGCGGCCTGTTTCTGACAGCCGCCGTGCATGTGGTTGTCGCGGCTGGAGTGCTACAGGGATATCGCACGCACAGTGCGGATCTCACGCCGCTGCTGGCGGCGATGACCAGCGTGCTCGTTCATCAGGCCCTGCTCGGCGTGCCTTGGGCCGGCGCGTACCGGATCGCTGCGGTGTTTGAACTTCTGGTCGCGCTGCACGTCGACTTCTTTCTGCCGGACGGCACGCCGGGGTTGATCCCAGCTCGGCAGGTCGTGTGGTTCCTGCTGGTGCCGTGGTTGGGGGCGGCGATTTTTTGGCAGCGTGTTCGGCGACCGATGGCTGCCGGCGTGATATGGGCTGTAGCCGGCTGGTTAGCCGCGCTCTGCGCAGGACATCTGTGCTATCACGGACCGGCCACTGGCAGCGGACTGCTGATCGCCGCAGGCATGGCGCTGGCTGGGCTGCTGACGCCGATTCCGGAGGGTGCGCCCGCCGCACGTTTGGTCGTCCTGCTGATGCTCGAGGTGCCGCTCTGGCTTGCGTATTTCAGCACGCGCTGGCTGACCGGCGACGGTCTGCACGGATTCCGCCCTCTGCTCGCCGGTGCCGCTGCGCTGCTCGGCACCGGCATGCTCGTGCGCCTGGTTGACAAAGCGATCGTCGGAGCAACAGCCCGTGCGTCTTGCCGTCGGTCGGCCCACGATGTTCTCGCGTTCTGTGAGCGGAACGGTGAGGCCGCGGCACGCTCTCTCTTGGGTGCCGCCTTCGTGGGGCTTGCGCTCATCACGCTCCTGCACGGCAGTGCGCGCCACGGCGCGCTCGGGCTGATGCTGAGTCTGGCTTTCGTTTGGGGCGTGTCTTGTGCCGCTTGGTTCCGCGAAGGGCATCTGCGCGACGGTGCGCTCCCGTACACGCTGTGCGTGTTCAGTCTGGCGGGGGTCTGGATTCTGCTGCGACGCTTGCTCTTTCAGCACTTCAGCTTTTGGACCTACGAATACGACATTTGGCTCAGCCTCGGGGCCTCGCTCGCTTTCAGCGCCGCCAAGCGGGTCGTCCGGCACAAACAGCCGGGACTTGCGCGAACCATGACTGGCGCAGTCTGGCTCTTGCCTGTCTTGCAGTGTGTGTGGCTAGTGTACAACCGGATGAATGCCGACCTCACGCTGCTCGTGATAGGTGTCCAAGCGATTCTGTTCGCATGGCACGGTGGCGGGAAGAAGGACTCGCCCTATAACGCCGTATCCATGCTCGGCTTTGTCGGCTTTGTCTGTTTGCTCTTCTGGGCGAAGCTCGACCTGCGCTGCGTGCAAGCCTACACGGTCCCCTGCGGGCTCGGCGTGCTTGGCTTAGTGTGGCTTTTCGGCGAACATATGACGTCTGGGCTGCGCACGGGTGTGCGTTTCATCACGGTGCTGGTCATGCTCGGAAGCTGCGGCTATTACGCGCTGCTGGACAACATGTATCCGATCAGCTTCCACCTCACCATGCTCGTGCTCTGCCTCGTCGTGATGGCGCTGGGGCCGCTGCTGCGCGTCCAAATCTATCTCTACATCGGTTTCATGGGATTCGCAACGGACTTGGTCGTGATCGTGGTGAAGCAGTTCCAAGCTCTTGACCACTCCATTCAGATGATGGGTGTCGGCGCGTTGCTGCTCCTGTTCGGCATCGCCGTGGTGGGCGGCGCCATCCTCTTCAAAACCCGCCACGAGGCCCTTCTGTCTCTTGCCCACACAGTTCGCGCCAAACTCGGGAAATGGGAGTAGCCGCAGTGGCCTTCGCGGGCCAGACAAAGCGGGGAGTGTTGTCCGTCAATGCTTACGAGAGGCCGCTTGCAGAAGCGCTTCCACAGCCTCGATGCTTTTTGCGGCATAATCGGGCAGAGGGTTCAGAGGGCTGAAGACGTGCATCTTGTCTTGCGCTTCGATGACGGCAAAGCTTTCGTCGATGGTGCCGTCAGATGCGCGCTGTCCGTCGAAGGACAGGCCCAGGTGCCGTGCGAGAAAGTCGTACGCGCCTTTGCGTTTCGAAGCCCCGTAGTCGTGCCCTTCGTTGGGCAGATGGAGATTTTCAACGTTCGCTTCGGCACCGGCGAGCTTATACACATTCCGGATGTAGGGGTACTCCACGTTCGGCGTGTTCTTTGTCCAGTCTATGCCGTCCGAGATGATCAGTTGCGGACGGGGTGCGGCGAGGGCCGAGATCTCGGCGTTGTTGGTCTCATGCTTGGCGCCCTGATGGACGGGCATGCCGCTTTCGCACACGCAGCCGCCGAAGAAATGGGCCGAGACCATGACGACGGGGATTGAGACGGCGATGCGGTCGTCGACGGCGGTCAGCAGGAGCGTCTGGGTGCCGCCGCCGGAGGCACCGGTCACGGCCACGCGTTTGGGGTCGACCTCGGCGAGCGACAGGAGAAAGTCGACAGAGCGGAGGCTGTTCCAGAGCTGCAGCGCAAGCGTTTTTGGACCCTTATGGGGATACTGCTGCGATTCGCCCCAGCCGACCATGTCGTACGCGAAGACGACCGCGCCCGCGCGGGCCAGCGTGGCACAGCGCTTCTGCATATCGTCGCGGAAGCGTCCGCCGCCGTTGGGCTCGGGGAAGTGGCCGTGTGGGCAGAGCACGGCCGCGTGACACTGCGGGCCGGGAGCTGTCAGCGGACGGTATAGGTTGCCCGTCACGAAAAAGCCGGGCAGGCTCTCGAACGCGACGTTTTCGACGCTGTACCCGCAGTATTCGCGCCGGTCGCGAAGAATCGGGTTGAGCGCGCATTTTCCGGGCGGCGGCGTCAGGCCTGCGCCGCATAGAATGCCCTCGCGGATTGTGGCGGCTCGCTTTTTCCAGCCGTCGAGATCCGAGTATGTTTTGGCGAAGCGCGCGAGCTGCGCTTGGGCCGCCTCTGGCGTCTGATAGTCGCCTTGGCACAACTGAGGGGCGGATTTTTCACCTGTGCCTTCTGTTTCCGCAGCAAGGCCGATTTGAGAGGAAAGCAACACCGCGCAAGCCATTCCGGTGTGTCTGAGAGGTTGGCTGACCGAGCTGCGAGTCGCGTTGAGCTTCATGCTGGCGATCTCCTTACCCGGCCAAGCCGGGATCCGGTGAACAGGCTTGACGCGAAGACCCGAAGACGCGAAGAGAAACAAAACGCATTGAGCGTGTCTCTTTTGTGTCTTTGTGTTTGCATAGTCATGACCGCAGGCGCTCTTTGAGGGTGGTGCGGCGCTCGCGGACTTGGTTGGCGCGGATGGCGATGTTGACTGCGCGGGAGGAGCCGACGACGAGCACGAGCCGCTTGCCGCGCGTGATGGCGGTGTAGAGCAGGTTGCGCTGAAGCAGTTTGTAGTGCTGCGTGTGCATCAGCACGATCACGGCGGGGTACTCGCTGCCCTGCGACTTGTGGATCGAGCAGGCGTAGGCGAGCACGAGCTCGTCGAGGTCGGCCTGCTCGTAGCGCACGGGGCGGCCGTCGAACATGACGGCCAAGAAACGGTTTTCTTCATCCACCTCTTTGATGAAGCCGATATCGCCGTTGAAGACCTCTTTGTCGTAGTTGTTCCGAATCTGCATCACGCGGTCGCCGCAGCGGAAGTGGGTGCAGCCGCGCACGAGCGCTGGGCCGGTGGGGTTGAGCGCGGCCTGGATCACCTCGTTCAGATTCTCCGTGCCCAGCAGGTTCCTGCGCATGGGCGAGAGCACCTGCACGTCGGTCAGCGGGTTCATTTTGAATTTTTGTGGGATGCGCTGCGTCATCAGCTCTACAGTGCGCTCGATGATCTTCAGCGGGTCGCCGGTCTCCACGAAATAGAAGTCGCTCTCTCCGGGGCGCGTCTCGAACGGCTCGCCGCTGTTGACGCGGTGGGCGTTGCGGACGATGAGCCCGGAGGTGTCCTGGCGGAAGATGGTGTCGAGGCGGCAGAAGGGGATGGCGTTCGAGCCGATCAGGTCGCGCAGGACGTTGCCGGGGCCGACGCTGGGAAGCTGGTCGGTGTCGCCGACGAGGATGAGCGTGACGCTGTTCGGCAGGGCCTGCAGGAACTGGTCCATGAGGCGGATGTCGATCATCGAGGTCTCGTCGAGGATGAAGCAATCGCCGGCCATGGGGTTCTCGAAGGTGAACTCGAAGCCGCCGAGGCTGGGGTTGAACTTGAGCAGGCGGTGGATGGTCTGGGCCTCGTGGCCGGTGGCGTCGGACATGCGCTTGGCTGCGCGCCCGGTTGGAGCGGCGAGGCGGATGTCGAGCTTGCGCGCGCTGAAGATCTCGGTGAGCGCGCGGATGATCGTAGTTTTGCCGACGCCGGGCCCGCCGGTGATGATCGAGACTTTGGAACGGATGGCGTTGGCCAGGGCCTCGCGCTGGAGCGGAGCGAGGGAGAGCCCCATCTTGGTTTCCGACCATGCGATGGCTTTGTCGGCGTCGATGGGCGGAAAGGTGCGGGGCGTGTCGAGCAGGTGCTTTAGCTTCTCGGCGACATGCGTTTCAGCGCGGAAGAGGTCGCGCAGATAGACGCGGTTCTCCTCCTTGACGAGGGTGCCTTTCTCATACTCCTTGGAGAGGGCTTCGGCGAGGATTTCGACTGAGATATCGAGCAGCTCCTGGGCGTGCAGCAGCAAGTCGGCATCCACGGTGAAGCAGTGGCCCTCCTCATCGGCCTCGGATTGGAGCGTGTAGATGAGGCCGGCGCGGGCACGGACTTCGGAGTCGTGCGGGATGCCGACGCTGAGGGCGATGCCGTCGGCGGTCTTGAAGCCGATCCCCCACACGTCCTCGCAGAGGCGGTAGGGGTTGCGCTTGACGACGGCGATGGCGTCCGCGCCGTACTGGCGGTAGATGCGCGCGGCCTTTGCGGTGCCGATGCCGTGCGACTGGAGAAAAATCATGATCTCGCGCACGCCGCGCTGTTCGTTCCACGATTCCTTGATCAGCTTGCGGCGGCCCTCGCCGATGCCTTCGACCTCGCGCAGGCGGGCGGACTCTTTGTCGATGACATCGAGGGTCTGCTCGCCGAACTTATCGACGATGCGCTGTGCGAAGGTGGGGCCGATGCCTTTGATCATGCCGCTCGCAAGGTAGCGTCGGATGCCCTCGGCGGAGGTGGGCGTAATGCAAGTGATGGCCTTGGCCTGAAACTGGCGGCCGTGCGAAGGGTGCAGGTTCCACTGGCCCTCGGCGTGCAGTTCCTCGCCCTCCCAGATCGCGGCGCAGGAGCCGACGATGGTGACGAACTCCTCGCGTGCGCGGACGCCGCCCGGCGTCTTGATGGTGCAGACGGTGTAGCCGGTCTCGTCGTTGTGATAGACGATGGATTCGACCGTGCCGGTCACGGTGTCGGCGGAGGCGGCTTCAGGCGGCGTTGTTGTAGGCGGAGTGGGCATAATCGGATGAGCTGGGAACAAGGTAATACGGTTGTTTGCGCAAAGCAAGGCGATTTGAGAACGCGAAACAAACGCTCAACGCTCAGGCAAGGGAGGCGGTGTCCACTTGGGCGTTCAGCGCTGAATGTGCCGCAGGCGCAATTGGCCACAGGCGGCGTCGACTTCTTTGCCGCGGGATTTGCGGAGGGTGGTGTTGATCTTGGCCTTGAGAAGGGCGTCGAGAAAAGCGAGGCAAGTGCGGTCCTCGGGGCGTTCGCCATCGAAGCCTTCAACGGGGCTGAGCGGGATGAGGTTGACTTTGCAGGGCATGTGGCGCAGCAGGCGGACCAGGGCGTCGGCGTGGTGAGGGCGGTCGTTGAGGCTCTTGACCAGCGTGTATTCGAAGGTCACCACACGGCCGGTTTTTTCGTTGTAGGCGCGGCAGGTGCCGAGGAGCGTGGCGATCGGCCATCGCTTGTTGACGGGCATGATGCGGCTGCGCAGCTCGTCGTCGGTGGCATGGAGCGAGACGGAGAGTTCGAACTGCAGGCCTTCCTCGGCGAGGCGCTGGATGCCGGGGACGACGCCGCACGTGCTGAGCGTGATGTGGCGAGCGCCGATGTTGATGCCCTTCTGGTCGTTGAGGATGCGCAGGGCGCGGAGGACATTGTCGTAGTTGTCGAAGGGCTCGCCCATGCCCATGACCACGATGTTGCCGGGACGGGGCAGGACGGCTTTCGCGCCCGGTTTGGGCGCTGCGTCAGAATCGGCCTTCGCTGGCCGCATGAGCTGGCAGGCGGCCATGACCTGCGCGACGATTTCGCCGGCGGTGAGGTCGCGCACGCAGCCGAGCTGGCCGCTGGCGCAGAAAGCGCAGCGGAAGTCGCACCCCACCTGCGTGGAGATGCACTGAGTCACGCGGTCCTTGGAGGGGATGAGCACGGTCTCGATCCGTTCGCCGTCGGCGCAGGCGAGCAGAAGTTTACGCACGCCATCGGGGGAGTCGTGGACGTGGACGGTCTCCAGCGGGGCCAGCGAGAAACGCTCGGCAAGGGTGTCGCGCAGTTCCTTCGGCAGCGTGGTGAACTCCTGCCACGACTGGGCAAAGTTCTGGTAAAGACCGGCGACGATCTGGTCAGCCCGGTAGGCGGGGATGCCGAGTTCTTTGCAGAGGGGCTTCCACTCGGCGGGCAGGAGGCTCCAGGCGGAGGGTTGTGTCATGGCGGAGTTCAAAGTCGCTGCGCGAAGCAGAAGAGCATCCGGCAGATGGTGTGGTTAAGGCAGGCGCAGCAGACGACAAACACCATGGCGGCGATCTGAAAAAGGGCGGGCATGGAGGTTACTCGGTCTCTTTGATGCTCTGGTGTGGCTTCAGTATCGGGTTCTTGTCGCGCGGGCCCTCTGGGGCCTTGTAGTTGGCGTCGGTCAGTTTCTTGCCGCCGTCGGTGAACGGTTTTTCAGCGGGCACGATGCTGGGGTCCGCAGTGATGGTTGGCACGGAAATGTGTTGCTGTTGCTTGTAGGCCTCGCCCTTATCGGCTGGAGAGCCCGAGGCCTTCTTGTCGGCGAGGGGTGTCGCTTTCGAAGAGAAGGGCGTCCAGCGCCCGCTCTTGGCCGGCTCGATCCGGGTGCCGATGGGCTGGGATGCTGACGAAGGTGAATAGGCGGTGCCGCTGAACGACCGGTCCTGCAGGGCGCTGCGAGGGGAGTAGTTTTTGGCCTTGAAGTGCACTTCGTCATCCCCAGCGCGGGCGACGCTCAGGCAGGCGCATGTCAGCAGAAGTGTGAGGGGACGGAACATACTAAGCCGGGGGTCAGGGGCGCGCTTCAGGGCGCAGCGAGGGGTTCTTGAAGGTTTCAATGGTTTGGTGCAGGAGAGCCGAAAGCTCCTCGTAGTTGGCGTTCTGGCTGACGGTCAATCGCAGGATGGCCGCCTCCAGCAACGCGTAGAGCTGTTCGGTAGCGAGGCTGGCGTTGACATTCTGGAGCTCACCCTTGCGTACGCCTTCGACCACCAGGCGGTGGATGATGCGCCGCAGGCCGATGGTGTGGCTCGCGATGAGGCGCGCGAGGTTTTGGCCTGTGCGCTGGGCTGCGAGGACGTAGTCGAGGATCACGGTCAGGATGATGCGCTGCTCGAACAGGAGCTGGAGCACGGCGTGGAGCAGCCGGTCGAGGCGGGTGATTACGCTGTCCCTGGGATTCAGAATTTCTGCGAAGCGGTCGATCAGGATGTTCGCGACTTGCCAGATGGCGTAGTTGAAGATTTGGCGCTTGCTGTGAAAATACTTGTAAAGGGTGGTGCGGGCGATGCCGCAGCTGTCCGCGATCTTCTGGTACGTGACACCGTCATATCCCTGCTCGGCAAAGAGCTGGATCGACTTGGAGATGATGGCGCGACGGCGCGCTTCATGGTCGATGACGATGCCCATTCAACCCTTTCTTTATCAGACACGCAATGATGCACATGAGTTAATATAGTATTTATTAAACGGAGGGCGCAGTCAAGCGAGTGATCGACATTTTCTGAAAAAGTGTCATTTCGGGGCAAGGGGAGGTTGATTGTGGGGCCGGCAGAAGGCGGCTGTGCGCGGAGCGCGAGAGAAGGGGATGGCTTTTGAAATCCGGAGGTTTGGACAGCGGCGGCACAATTTGGTATAAATTAAGTTTTAGCAGACGTATATCATGTGGGGACGAACTGATGGTTGACTGGAACGAACGAGAAGCCGCCGCCCTGGTGGCTCTGCAACGGGGAATCCCGCTGTTGGAGCGTCCTTTTGCGGAGCTGGGCGAGGGGTGCGGCCTTTCTGAAGAGGCTGTTTTGGCATTGGTGCGCCGTCTGTTCGAAGCGGGGGACGCCCGGCGCTTCGGCGCTGTTTTCGATGCGCGGAGGCTGGGATACCGCAGCGCCCTCTGTGCCATGCAGCTGCCCCGTGAGAAGCTCGCCGAAATGGCGGGAAAGGTCACTGTGTTGCGCGGTGTGACGCACGCCTATGAGCGGGGGTGGCCGGCGGAGCTGCCGTCCGGCCTGCCGGGCGGTCCGTCTGGCCGGAGTTGGCCCAACCTGTGGTTCACGCTGGCCGCGCCGTCGGCGACGTTCACGCAGACGCTGGAAAATCTTCGGGCGGAGTGCCAGCCGCATGAGATCCACGAGTTGCCTGCCACGCGGCGGTTCAAGATCGATGTGGTGTTCGACGTGCGCACGCGGGAGCGGGACGAGCGGGTGGAACCCCGGTCGCCGGCGGTGGGTGATCAGGCCGCCGTGTATGTCCCCGACGAGGCCGAGAAGGCGCTGGTGAAGAGACTGGAAGGTGACCTGCCGGTGTGCGGGCGTTTCTTCGCGCCGCTGGCGGACGAGGCGGGGCTGACAGAGGCTGCGCTGCTGGGGCGGCTGCGCGCGTGGCAAGCCCTGGGCGTGCTGCGGCGCGTCGGTCTGCTGTTGCATCACCGTGAGATCGGGTTCAAGGCCAACGGCATGTGCTGCTGGGACGTGCCCGAGGCGGACGTGCTGGACAAGGGGCGGACGGTGGCGGCTTTCCCGGAGGTGACCCATTGCTACGAGCGCCCGAAAATGGCGCTGTTCCCTTTCCGGCTGTATGCGATGATCCATACGCCGACCTGGGAGGGAACGCAGGCGCTTTTCGCGCGGATCTCGCGCGGAGCAGGACTCGAAGGGGGCCAGTTGTTGCTCTCCCTGACCGAGTTCAAGAAGACCAGCATGCAGTTCTTCTGAAGGGACACGTGCGGTTTCATCGTGCTTAAACGACCACCAACAACGGATAAGTGCAATGACTACGAAGAATGTCTTAGTGGCGCAGTCGGGCGGTCCTTCGGCCGTCATCAATAACTCCATCCGCGGCGTGATCGACGCCTGCCGAGACTATCCCGATGTCTTCGGGCGCATCTATGGCGCATGGCACGGCATCGAAGGCGTGCTGAAAGAGGAGCTGCTGGATATCAGTGCGCAGTCTGACAAAGAGATCAAGCTGCTGGCGTGCACGCCGGCTGCGGGTGCGATCGGCACCTGCCGCTACAAACTGCAGGATGAGCAGAACGAAGATTACGACCGCGTGATCGAGGTGCTGAAGGCTCACGGCATCGGCTACTTCTTCTATGTTGGCGGCATCGACTCCATGGACACCGCCAACAAGATTGCCAAACTCGCCCAGGAGCGGGGACTCGATCTGGCGGCGACAGGTGTGCCCAAGGCGATCGACAACGACGTGGGCGATCCCGAGTTCAAGCTGGTGGATCACACCCCGGGCTATGGTTCGACGGCGCGCTACTGGGCTTCGAATCTGTTGGGTGCGAACGAAGAGAACGCGGGCTCGTGCACGTCCGACCCGGTGCTGGTATTGCAGGCGATGGGACGTTCGATCGGCTTTGTTCCTGCTGCGGCGCGTTTGGCAGACCCCGAGAGGCGACTGCCTATTCAGATCTACCTGACGGAGTCGGGCGTCTCGATGCCAGAAATGGCGGATTTCGTGAACGACGAGCTGGTGCGCTGCGGACGCTGCATCGTGGTGGTGAGCGAGGGGTTCGACGTGGGCGATATCGGCGAGCGGAAGGATCCGTTCGGCCACACCCAGTTCGGGGCGAGCGACCTCACGGCGCAGCAGGCGATTGTCTCCTACCTCAACACGGTCGGATTGAAGGCGACCGGCAAGGCCCGCGGTCAGACGGTCGGTACGGATCAGCGCCACTCGGCTCTGCTGGCGTCGGTGGTGGATCTGGAGGAAGCCTATCTGTCGGGACGCCACGCCACGGAGATCGCACGCACGATGGGTAACGGCTACATGGCGACGATCCAGCGTGAGCCGGGGGCCGTGTACCGGGTGCATTATGACAAGGTGCCGCTGGATATGGTTGCCAACAAAGAGCGCTTCTTCCCGAAAGGGTGGATTACGCCGAACCGCATCGATGTGACGGACGCCTTCATCGCCTACGCCAAGCCGCTCATCGGCGAGACGTGGGCGCAGGTGCCACTCGAGGGCGGACTGCCTCGGTTCACGCGGTTTGCGCCGGTCTTTGCGGCCAAGAAGTGCGCTCCGTACGAGCCCCAGGCTTACCGCAAATAATTTCTGACGGAGAGTGGACATGAAGATCGTATGCGATAAGAACATGCCTTACGCGGCGGAAGCGTTCGGTACGCTGGGCGAGGTGTTTCAGAAGGGCGGGCGGCAGATTGCGCCGGCGGACGTGTGCGACGCGGCTGCGCTGATCACGCGTTCGACCACGCGCGTCAACCGCGATTTGTTGGAAGAGAGCGCGGTGCGCTTCTACGGTTCAGGCGTGATCGGCACTGACCACATCGACATTCCCTATCTGGAGTCGCGCGGGATCGCTTGGTCAGCCGCTCCGGGATGCAACGCCGAGAGCGTCGCCAACTACGTCACGGCTGCGCTGCTGTGGCTGGGCGGCCGCCACGGGCTGACGCTCGAAGGCAAGACCCTCGGCGTGATCGGCGTGGGCAATGTGGGCCGCCGAGTCTGCACGCATGCGAGGGCGCTGGGGCTCCGCGTGTTGGCGAACGATCCGCCCCGGCAGCGCAATCCCGAGGACCGCGAGGCTCAGACCTTTGTCGGGTTAGATCGGATTCTGGCCTATGCGGATATCGTCACTTGCCACGTGCCCCTGACCAAGTCGGGGCCTGATGCCACGTATCACCTCTTGACGGAGGCGCAGTTCGCGCGGATGAAGCCGGGCGTAATCTTCGTCAATGCGGCGCGCGGGCCAGTCATTGAAACCGATGCGCTGCTGGCGGTGCTTGGGGCGCGCGTATCGCATGCCGTGGTCGACTGCTGGGAGGGAGAGCCGACGTACCGTTCCGACCTGCTGGCGCGCGCGGACATCGCTACGCCGCATATCGCGGGTCACTCCTATGAGGGCAAAGTGAACGGCACGGCGATCGTATATCGGAAGGCTTGCGCGTTCTTCGGTGCGGAGGCCTCCTATCCCTTTGCGTTGCCGATACCGCCTGTGCCGCTGTGGCAGGCGGACGCTGCGGGACAGAGCGACGAGGACGTTCTGCGCAAGTTGGTTTTAAGCGTATACGACATTGAAGCCGACTCGCGGCGCCTCAAGACGTCATGTGTGTCGGACGCGACAGCGCGCGCCGCGGCCTTCGATGCGCAGCGAGGTGACTATCCGATGCGGCGTGAATTCGCGTCGACGCGCGTGGAGCTGGCCCATGCCTCAGGAAAACTGCTGGCCAAACTGAGGGGGCTGGGCTTCGCAGGGGTGTGACGTGAAACCGGCCAGGAACTCTTGGCGAGCGGAGGGGCGGCCATGGCGTTGCATTGACACTGCTCCTGTTTTCGGCCACAATAGCTTTCGAATTTTATACAGGGGTGCGCTTGTCCGGAAAGGCTCCGGCAGACGTGTCCGAACGAAAGGGATGCATGCAAAGTCTCATTAACCATTTGAATCAGCTTCAGGAGCTGGTGCTCATCCGCGACGAGCACCGGACGACGGGCGATGGAAGCCACATGGATCGTTTGAATGACTCGATCGACCAGTTGACTGACAAGCTGCCGCCCGAAGTGAAATCGCTGTACATGCGGCTTTACAAAAAAGATCACATAGTCATGGCTCCGATGTACAACGGGTGCTGTGCCATCTGCGGCATGCGCATGCCGATCAGCCAGGTGCAGGCCGTCCGGCTGTGCAAGCAGATCCAGAACTGTCCGAGCTGCGCCCGCATCCTGTTTGAAGAGAGCGATGCGCCGCGCTGGGTCGGCGAGGCCCACAGCCGCACGGAACCCCGCAAAGCCGGTATCTCGCGCTTTTCCGCTGAGTCGCTGATGGTCCCCGACCTGAAGGCGACGACGGGTGCGGAGGCGATCGCCGAGCTGGCGGCGGTCATGGAGGAGAAGAATTTCGTTTCCAACGCGGACAAGCTAGTCGAAACGGCGCTGGAGCGCGAGGCGGTGCTGAGCACGGCGATGGAGAACGGCCTCGCTTTTCCGCACGTGCGCGGTGTGGAGGGCGGCGGGCTGACGCTGTCTCTCGGCGTTTCGAAGAAGGGCGTCAAGTTCGACGATGCGGGCAACATGGTCAACATCGTATTTTTCATTACGATCCCCACGGCGGTCAGCGCATTTTACCTGCGCCTGATGTCGGGATTGACCGAGACGTTTCTCAAGGAGCAGAACCGGGAGGCTATTCTGTTAGCCGAAACGCCGGAGCAGCTCTGGAAAGCGCTCACTAAGGCGACCCGCTACTCGATCAAATGAGAAGGTCTGACGCGGGCGCTCAGGAACGGGTGTGTCACGTCGGCGGTCGGGGGAAACGGCTATGCGTATCCATCGCGGTTTGACAGGCTGGACTCTGTGCGCGGGGTGGCTGTGGCTTCTGTCCGCTCAAGAAACGCCGCAGCCGGAGGGGCGCGGCGCGCGTTCTTCCAGTTTGCCGCCGCGTCAGCCGGCCGCGGAGACTGCTGGCCTGCCTCCGGAAGCCCCTGCCGCTGTTGCCGACTCGGTGGATTACACGCGGCTGCTGGAGCAGTTTCTGAAGTCCAGCGACGAGGAGCCCGAGGTTTTCTTTTACCGCTGCAAACACGTGTCGGCTGAAACGATGCGGCGCTTGCTCGAGAGCTTCCTGACGCCCGCCGGGCAGGCGGCCCGCAGCGACGAGGACGACATCGTCGTGGTGTCGGATACGCCGGCGCGGGTGCTGCAGCTGAAGAAGATACTCGAAGAGGCGGATCAGCCGGTTGCGCAGGTGCTGGTTGAGGCGCGCATTGTCGAGCTCGAGATCAGCGACAACCTCACGCGCGACGTCAACATGGGTTTCGCAAAGACGGGCGCGTCCGACTCGGTGCGAAAAATCTTTCAAGACCTGCTGGTCACCGACTCGTCGAGTAGCTCGGGCACCGAGGACCTGACGCACACGGTGTCGGCGGGCAAAGGTTCAGACGGACATCTCTGGACCTTCGTCGGCATGGACCAGGTGAAGATCTGGGCGATGATCAACTACCTGCAGGAGAAGGGCCACGCCCGCATCCTGTCGTCCCCGAACCTGGTGATCCGCCGCGGCGCCAGCGGCAACATCACGACCGGCGAAAAGGTTCCGGTGCTGTCGAGGACCATCACGGGGAGCAGCGAGAGCATCGCCACGCGGTTCGAGAACGTGGGCGTCAAACTCATTGTCAGCCCAGTCATGATCTCTGGCAAGCTCATCCGCGTCAAGGTCAACCCGGAGGTCTCCAGCTCGTCGCGCACGGTGAATACGGGCGGTTTCGAGACGCCTGTGATCGTGGTGCGCAGCGCCAGCACGGAGCTAGAGGCGAATGACAACGAGCTGATCACCATCGGCGGCCTGATGCGGCAGGAGCTGCGTACCACGGAAAGGCGCGTTCCGTACTTAGCCGACATTCCGTATCTCGGCTTGCTCTTCCAGTACAAGGAGAGCAAGACCTTCACGTCGCAGATTGTGATTTTTATGACCATGCGGCTGGTCTCTCCAGGCGCCTACGATGCCGTCTCGGAACAGCAGTCGGGGGGTGTCCCGGATGATGTCCGCAAGCGTGTTCAGGCGATCGAGGACGAGGTGATCCGGGAAGAGAACCAGACGCTACTATGGAAAGACCGTCCATAATCGGAGTTTCGCCACACGTCGTCCGCGCTCTGGCGGTCTGTCTGCAGGTCGCGCTGCTGATGAGCGGATGCCAGCGTCGTGGGCAAGCGGCTGAGACGGGCTTGGACCGCTTCTACACGGTCAAGCGTGGAGATTTCAAGGTGGCCTTCCGGCTCGAAGGGCAGCTCGACGCTATCCAGAGCCAGGTGCTGCGCTTCGACGGCAAACGCGGCCTAGGCCAACTCAAGCTGGTCGATCTTGTGCCGGATCGCACCAGCGTCGCTTCCAACGATGTGATCTTCCGTCTCTCGGACGAGTGGTTTGTCGCACAGGACAAGGAGTTCACCCGCAAGCTTCAAACCGCCGAAGAGGACTACACGCTCGCCCTTGAGGACATGGAGATGCTCCGCGCCGACAACCTGACGGAGCTCAAGGGCGCCGCGGACGCCCTGCGCACGGCGCGTGAGCAACAGCGCAAGTATGTGGATGAGGATGCGCCGCGTCAAAAAAAGGAGTTACTGCAGGCTACGCAGGACAAGTCTGACGCGTATGACAACGCCGTCGATGCGCTGGACGATGCGAAGAAAGCGCTGACCGACGCCATCTCACAGGAACCCGAAATCCTAGCCGCCGCGCAAAAAAAAGTCGGCGAGGCGGAGACGCTGCGGCTGAAGGCGGAGCAGGAGATGGAGAAGGCTTGGTATCAGCTCCGCATCTTCAAGCGCTACGAGTATCCCGAAAAAGTGTCCCTGCTTCTGGAGACGCTGATGAAGAGCCAGTTGGCGGTACAGCGGACGATCGTCAACAACAACGCGAAGACCAGCAAGAAGCGCACCGAAATCGACAACCGCAAGAAGCTCATCACCGACTACAAGGACGACCTCAACGGCGTACGCGAAGACATGAAGCGGCTGGTCATCCACGCGCAGTCGGGCGGCATGCTGATCCACGGCGACAACAGGCGCAACCGCTGGGACACGCCAAAGGAGATCAAGGTCGGCGCGGACGTCAGCATCGGCGAGACGATCGGCATCATCCCGGACGTGAGCAAGTTCAAAGTCCAAATCAACATACCGGAGGAATACCGCTCACGCATCAAGAATGGGCTGCCTGTCGTGATTCGCGCCAAAGCGGTGCCAGACCTGACGCTGACAGGGGTCATCGTCAAGATAGCGGGAGCCTCAACGCCTATTATTCCCTGGGATCAGGGAAGTCCCAAGGTTTATGCCTCGGACATTTCAACAGATGCGGCCGACGAGCGGCTCACGCCCGGCATGACGGTGCAGGTCGAGATCGTCGTTGAAAAGGCAGAGAAGGTGCTCTATGTGCCAGTGGAGGGCGTTTACAGCCGCGACGGCAAGAATTTCTGCAAGGTGCGTCTGGGCGAGGCGCAGGTCGAGCGCGAGGTGAAGACCGGACGCTTCTCAACAGATTATGTGGAGATCACTGAGGGACTCTCGGGAAATGACCAGATTCTCCTTGATCGGCCCGCGACGCAATAGGAGCTTAGAGCGGCCTGCACGTCGCACGCCTCCGTATCACAGAAGCCCTCGGGACTGAAAAATCGCCCGTGCCCGTCGCAACTCCTCATCTGTCGGCACCGGCGTCTCTTTGAGCGCATAGGGACACATCAGCGCTTCCCACTTGTATTCGCCCATCTTGTGGAAGGGCAACAGCTCAACCTTGCGGATACAGGTGTATCGCGACAGATAGTCGGCCAGCCGGTTCAGCGGGGCCTCGTCGAGTGTGTACCCTGGCACGAGCACGTGTCTGATCCAGACAGCCTTGCCAGAGGTCTCGCAGTAGTCGAGCGTGGCCCGTGCTTGACGATTGCCTGTTCCCGTCAGCGTCACGCACAGGTCGTCGTCGATGGCCTTGATATCCAGCAGGATCAGATCCGCCCGGTCGAGCGCGGGTCGCGATTCGGAGAGCGGGATCGCGCCCGAGGTGTCGATCGCGCTGTGCAGGCGGTGCTCGCGGCAGCCATCGAGCAGCTCGCAGACAAAGGCGGGCTGTAGCAGAGGTTCGCCGCCGGAGAGCGTGACGCCGCCTCGCGCGATGAAGTTTCGGTACGTCAGGATATCTGCCAGTACCTCGCCTGCCGTCATCGTCTTGCCGGCCTTCGGATCGCGGGTGTCACGGTTGTGGCAGTACAGGCAGCGCAGCGGGCAGCCCTGCATGAACAGGACATAGCGGATGCCCGGACCGTCCAGCGTGCCGAACGATTCGATGGAGTGTATCCTGCCTGTAACGAGGGGGTTCATGCGGGAGGGGTTCGTGAGAGGCGATCAGAGGCCAGTGTTCAGAATGAAGGAGGCGTCGGTTCAGCGGGTTGATTTTTTCGCTTGGGATGAAGGATGGAGTCGATGAAGGTGTTCAGGACGATCAGCCCGCCTTCACCGACCGTGCCATGATCCAACCCGCCCATTTCGTAAAACTCGACATGCTGATGGCCGAGGGTGCGCAGGCTTGCGGCCATCAGCGCGTTCTCCTCCACCCGGCACTTGAACTCGATGGCGCGGTCGCCGGTGATCAGGCAGATGGGGGGCAGGTTGCTGGCGCAGTAGTAGAGAGGCGCATATTCGTCGATCAGCGGACGGTACTGCTGCCCAGTGTCGCCGCGCAGTTCCTTGACGTGGAAGTGGGTGGTGACTTGGGCGCTGACAGGGATGAGGCCCGCGAGCTGCAGGTTGGAGACGCCCTCGGCCGCAAGCCACTTGGGATCCATGCCGATCATGGCGGTGAGGTAGCCGCCTGCGGAATGGCCCGCCACAAAGACCTTGTTCGAGTCGCCGCCGTACTGAGCGATGTTGTGCACGACCCACGCTGTAGCGGCTGCGGCGTCTTCGATGAAACTGGGCAATTTGCCCTTCGGCGAGAGTCGGTAGCCGACGGCCGCAACGGCCACGCCTGGACTTTTGAGGTCGACGAAGTGGCGCCTCCCTGCGGTCAGTCCGCCGCCGTGGAACCACACGACCGTGGCGAACCCCGTGCGGTTGGTCGGATAACGCAGGTCGAGGTGGCACTGCGACTTCTGATAGTCGTCTGCCTGCTGTAGCGCGCCTTCGCTGTAGTACGAGAGGTTCGAAACGACGGCGCACGATGAGAACGAAGGCTGGGCCTGAGCGAGGGTATGCCCGGAGATCAGAAAGGAGAGACAGAAAAACGACACAGATAAAACTCTCATACAAAGGGCTTTCGTGTTAGCTGTTGCGCTCCCAGTGTATAAAAATCATCCGCAAAGCGCAATATGACCGACACGTCATCCTTTCAAGCGAAGTCGAAGAGGTGACGCGGTTCCCGTCTTGTGGACTCACGTGGCCCAGATGCGCGCGAGTTGGTCATGCGCCATTTTTGACGAAGGAACAGGGTGACGCATTGTCGATTTTCTTTTCACGACCAGCGTCATCTTCGCGGCCGAGTCGGGCACGCGCGATATCGTCCGCGTCCTTCGGGCCGGTGGCCAGTGGCGCAGGCAGGAGTGTTCCGAAGAATCCCATGAACACCTCTGCCATTGCTCAAGGCAGCGTGGTCTTCAGCTCCAGAGGCTGAGCCTTCTGGATCAGCGATTGGAACTGCGGCGACTGTCGGAACGTTCCGAACCGGTTATCACCGCGCAGGAAAGTGCGCACGGCTTCGCCACCGACCTCGACGGCTTTCCGCAAAGAGGCGACCGTTTCGTTGGCTTGGTTGGCCGACAACTGCATGAGCGCCAGTTCGATCCAGAGCCGCGAATTGTTTGGATCGCGATCAAGGCACCGCTTCAGGGTGTCCGCCGCCAGATCAAACCGCCGGAAATTGCCGCAGACTTGGGCGATCTGCAGAAATGCTTGCGGCGGAAGGTTTGCGCTTTGGAGCAGCCGCATTGCCAAGGCTGCGAACGGGCCCTGCATGTTGAGGTTGCCATAGACCGAGAGGAGTTCCATCACGCTGTTCAGGTCGGCACCCTTTCCCAATGTCTGCTCGAGTTCGATTCGGCGCTTCTCGTTCTTCTCCGTCTCACGTAACTGGTTCAAGAAACCGGTTGCGTTGCGGTTGTACGGGTCGACCACACTGTAGCTCTCGATCAGTTTCCGCGCGTCGGCGAAGCGCCGCTGCTGCATGAGGAGTTCGGCCAGCCGGAAACAGCCCTCCGGACTTTCCGGACAGAGTTCCACCGATTGGCGGAAGGCGTACTCCGCCTCGGTAGCCATGCCGCGGGACAGGTACAGGCCTGCGATGGCCGAACGCATTTTAGAAAAAGATTTTTTGGCGTCGTTGTTGCGGCGGAACTCTTCGCGGGCCAAGAATTCTTTGGTCAAGACGTTCCAGTAGTTCGTGTCCTTGGCGACGATATCTTTCCAGAGAGCCGGATTCTCCTGAGGCGAGGGTAGCGGCTCTTTTTCGAGCTTCATAATAACGCCGCTGGGCCGCAAGTACGGGTACATCCATGGGATCACGTAGCTTTCCTCGACGTAGAAGGCGTGCTTCTCTTTGTTTTTGTCGAAGATCCATTGCGCGAGGATGCCGTTGATCTCCATGACTCCCAGGGCACCGCTGACCTCGACTCTGCCACCCTCGATCTTCAGGTCGCCATTCTGGGGGCGCACGCCCGCCTGGACCTCTTGGACATAGCGCTGGAAGGCCATGGCGCTGTCGTCTTGCGTGGGGATATGGATGGGGGCCTTGGGATAGGTGCGGTCACGGCCTAGCCAGCGCTGGAGCATCGTGGCGTTGTTGGTGGGCCGGCTGGTGTCGTAGTGATCCCGGATGTAGCTCATGTAGGTGCCGTCGGCCAGGGCGTTCTGCGTGATGATGTACACATCCGAGCGGTCGAACGCCTTGTCGCGGAAGCGGTCTTTGGCCGGCACACGGCTCTCGCAGAAGATCAGGTAGGTGGGGACAAAGCGCCCGGGGTCTGTGCCGCCGAAAAGCACCGAGTCCCGCTCCATGTCCGGGTAGCCACCGCCAGGACAGAACATGCGGTAGCCGAACTGATAGCCGAAATCGTGGGTCTCCAGCGCACAGAGCGCCCAGTTGGTTCTATAGGTGATGATCGGCAGAGCCAGTAGCCCGACGCAACACGCCTGCACCAGCCACCGAGGCGTGGCCTTCCAAAACCTGAGAGCGAGCGCGAAGGCCATGGCGATACCGTAGCCGATCAGCATGGCGTAAAAGCCATGTGCCGGCGCGAAGAACTTGATCGTGATTTCCTGTTCCTGCCGGTCCAGCTTGGGGTTGATGATGGCCAGCAGTCCGAGGCTCGTCACGAAAAATGCCGCCCAGACGAAGATCACCCATGTGCCACCCGGCCAACTCAGGTAAAGCCAAAGCTCGATCAGCAAGCACAGGATTGTTGCCGCTATGGCGGCCCAGGCCACGGCCGGCCAAACGGAAACGGCGGCCTGATCCAGACAGGCCCACAGGATCGACAGGGCACCAAGCGCGACTGCGAAAGAGACGGCCCAGACGATCAGTAGCCACCTGTGTTTTTTCAGTTCGAGGGCCGTCCAGATGGCGGCCATCAGGATTGTCATCAGGCCGAACAAGCACAAGAACCAAGAATATTGGTGAGCCAGGCCGAGGACAAACACTTTGATTTTGGTCAGAAACTCTGGGCTGAACAGATCCGCCGTCTGCAGTTTCTCGTACTGTCCGCGGGTGATGGCGTGCAGGAAACCCTCTTTGGTCCCAGCATAGCCCCAGTTCATCGGCGGGTTGGTCCATGCGGCGATCGGCATGTAAAGGTAGAAGGCACAGCCGCCCAAAAAGCATGCTGTGTACTTCAGCGCCTGGCGCACCTTGATCCAGCCGCAAAGCCGTCCGCCGACGAGGAGCGCAGCGCCAGCCAAACACAGCCCCACAGTTTTCTGAAAGTCCGGCTGCTGAACGATGGATGAGTTGGCAGGCGTGCGTAGCCAGGCGAACAGCAGAAAACCGGCTGCCGCGCTGAACAGGACGGCGTCGGTCAGTTCCCAGAACGTCTTCAGTCCTTTCATCAGCAAAGAGAACTGCTGGCGTACCCCTTTCGGAGCCAACAGGCTCCGGTGGTGGAAGAAGCGGTCCAGTCCCTCCGCCAGCGTGCCAGCCACCAGCGCTCCGGCCATCACGGACACGGTCTGGTGGTTGGTCATGCTTAGGCCGAAGATCAGCAGCGTGGCATATAGGAAACCTTTCCGCCGCGGCTGGATCAGCCAAGCGAAGAACGTGCAGCCGATCAGCACAAAGGAGAACACGTTGAGCACGCGCATCTCGGACACGCTGGCCCACAGCCAGACGCCGCGGTTGAAGCCGAACAGCAGAGCCGTGCTCGTGCCGACCGCCAGCGCGATCCAGTGCAGCAGCCCCTCCTCGATCGCCTTCGACCACGGCAGAGCATGCAACAGCACGCGGGTGCTGCGGGTCATCATCAGGGTCATGACGCCTACCACGAGGCCGCCTGTGAATACGGACAGAAGCCCAATGCGCCAGGCCGGATTGCCGAAGGGGACGATGGCATGACTCCAGATAAAGCCCAGCAAGGCCCAAAGCGGGTAGCCCGGCGGATGCGGCACGCCGAAGGTAAAGGCGCCAGTCACCAGTTCGCCGGAATCCTGTAACGTCACTTCCGGTGCCATGTGGTGGAAGAAAACCAGCGTGGACAACAAGAAGGTGACCGCGCCCGCCCACCAGTCCTCTGGCTTGAAGAAATGGGTCAGGTCCCGGGCATCCTCGGCCTCCAACGTTTCAGTCGTGTACGGTTCCGGACGCGCAGCGGAGGGAGCGCTTGTTGGGGCGACACTCCGCCGGGTCTTCTGCCTGTTTTTGGCCATAATGCAACATGTTCCTTAGCTTACAAACGTGCTCCGAAATGCGCCTGACGGGGAGAGCATTGACGGGAAAGATTACGACATTCGGCAAGGACATGGTAGTGAAAAGCGCAAAATCAATGGAGCTGGGCCGTGGTGTCTCACCTGTGGCGGCACCGGCAATGTGAGGGACGGATCGGTCGACAAAGGAGAAGGCGTCGCCTCTGGCGGTCAGTTGACGGTGGTATGTGCCGATGGGGGGCGAAGGGGGCGCCCTGCTCGGAAGAGACTGTGGCGGCGGTCCGACACGTTGTGTGGCAAACGGCCCAGGTAGTGGCCACGGTGTCGCCGCAGTTCAGAACGAACGGGGGCGGGAGATTCCTCTTAGGGTTCAATCGGTGAGAAAATCAATCAGATCTGACTTAACCGGATGGCGAGCAGACAATAAAAATCGGTGGCATACGTTAAATCACTGATGAAAACAGCTCTCATTTTTGCTGGTCTGTTGCTGGCTTCGGCGACGGCGTTGCAGGCTTCCGAACTGAAACTAGCGGCGGTCTTCTCGGACCACATGGTTTTGCAGCGTGACAAGCCCGTGCCGGTGTGGGGCTGGGCCGGTCCGGGCGAACCGGTCACGGTGAGTTTCGGCGGTCAGGAGAAGAAGGTTGCCGCCGATGCTGCTGGAAAGTGGATGGTGAAGCTCGACCCTTTGCCCGCCAATGCAGCGTCTAGCGAGCTTCAGGTTTCCGCAGCAAGCAACCGTCAGTCGGTAACCGTTAAGGACGTTCTCGTCGGAGAGGTCTGGCTGGGTTCCGGCCAGTCCAATATGGCTTTGAATGTCGGTGCCGCACGGGATTTCGAGACGGAAAGGGCTGCCGCAAGACTCCCGTTAATCCGCATGTTCAAGGAGATGTCCAATGCGGCGCAGACGCCGCAGGCGGACGCGAAAGGGCAGTGGCTGGTCTGCTCTCCCGAGGCCGTCGGAGGCTTCTCCGCGACGCTTTTCTTTTTTGGACGTGAACTGTACCGCGCGCTAGGGGTGCCCGTCGGGCTGATCAACTCCTCGGTCGGGGGTACGCCGATCGAAGCGTGGGTCGCCGGCGAAGCGCAGTCTCGCGTGCCCGAACTCCGTGCGTCGCTCGATGCGCTGGCCCAAACAGAGGCCGTTTTCGATGAAGTGAAGGCGAAAGCGAATTACGAAAAGGCGCTCGCGCGCTGGCAAGCGCAGGCATCCCGGGCCAAAGCGGCAGGCGAGCCTCAGCCAAGAAAGCCGAGGGATCCGTTGGCGCAACGGAGCCGCCGTGGCGGTGCAGGCGGCCTGTTCAACGGCAAAATCGCGCCGTTGATTCCGTATGCGATACGCGGCACGGTGTGGTATCAGGGCGAGGCCAACTCGCATGCGGGCAAAGGTTCGCTGTACCAGCACCAGTTGCCTCTCTTGGTGAGCGACTGGCGGTCGCGCTGGGGAGAGGACCTCCCGTTCGCGTGGGTGCAACTGCCGAACTACGCGCGTGCGAGTGACGACTGGATGCTCGTGCGCGAGGCCATGCTCAAAACGTTGCGCTTGCCTCACACAGGCATGGCGATCACCGTGGACATCGGGGAGCCGGACAATATTCATCCCAAAAACAAGCAGGAGGTGGGCCGCCGCCTGTCTCTGTGGGCGCTCGGCGAGGTTTACGGTCAAAAGGTTGTTGCCACCAGCGGTCCACTGCCCGTAGGCCACGAGGCACGTGGATCTGACATAGTCCTCTCCTTCTCGCACGCCGAAGGCGGCCTGCAAGCGAAGGGCGGTGAACTCAAAGGCTTCGTTGTCGCGGGTGAAGACCGGCAATGGAAACCCGCCGTGGCGCGCATCGAAGGTGACAAAGTCGTCGCCTCCAGCGCAGAGGTGAAAAAGCCTGTCGCGGTCCGTTACGCCTGGGCTGCCGACCCAGTGTGCAATCTCTTTAACGGAGCGGGTATCCCTGCATCGCCTTTTCGCACCGATGACTGGGCCTTGCCAAACATGGAACAAGCTCAGAAGTGAATCTTCGGCCATTTTGCCTGCGCGAGATCAAAATGAAACAGACCCTTGCCATTCTGACGATCCTGTTGTTGGCCCCGCTGGCCGCGTTGCATGCGGCAGACAAGCCCAACATCATCTTCATTCTCTCCGACGACCTCGCTCAAGGCGACTTGGGCTGTTACGGGCAGAAACTCATTCAGACTCCCCATCTCGACCGTATGGCTGCCGAAGGCACGCGTTTCACGCAGGCCTATTCCGGCACGACCGTCTGCGCGCCCTCACGGGCTTCGCTGATGACCGGTCTGCACATGGGACACTGTCCGATCCGCGCGAACCGCGAAATCGGGGTCGAAGGCCAGATGCCGCTGCCGGCCGGTACGTTCACCGTGGCCCGTCTGCTCAAGGACGCGGGTTACGCCACGGCCTGCATCGGTAAGTGGGGCATGGGCATGTTCGACACGACGGGCAGCCCTTTGAAAATGGGCTTCGATCACTTTTTCGGCTACAACTGCCAGCGACACGCGCACAGCTATTTTCCGGCCTACCTCTACGACGATGATCAGCGCATCGCGCTCGAAGGCAACGACGGCAAAGGCGTTGGAAAAGTCTATGCGCAGAACCTCATCGCCGATGCGACGCTGAAATTCGTAAAAACGAATCAGAGTCGGCCTTTCTTTCTCTACTATTCGGTCACGCTGCCGCACGGGAACTACGAGATCGACGACCAAGGCATTTACAAAGACAAACCGTGGACGATGCAACAGAAGAACTACGCTGCGATGGTCACGCGTCTCGACAGCGATGTCGGACGCCTACTTGCGTTGCTGAGGGAACTCAAGCTCGACGGCAAGACGCTGGTGATGCTCGCGGGCGACAACGGTTCATCGTTCCCGCCTAACTCGGAGTTGGGGCGGCACTTCCAGCAGGCGGCGAACGGTTTGCGTGGTTTCAAACGTGAGATGTATGAAGGCGGTCTTCGCCAGGCGGCCATTGCCCGCTGGCCGGGCGTCGTGCCAGCCGGGCGGGTGAGCGACGAGCCGTGGGCGTTCTGGGATTTCCTGCCCACCGCAGCCGAACTGGCGGGCGCGAAATGGCCAGAGTCGTTCAAGCCCGACGGCTTTTCGCTCACCTCCTTCCTCAAAGGCGGGTCGGCGCCGAAGCGAGAGTACTTCTACTGGGAACTTCACGAGGATCAGCCGATTCAGGCCGTGCGCTTCGGTGACTGGAAGGCGGTCAAGAACGGCCCTGCTGCTGCCATTGAGCTGTACGACCTGAAAACCGATTCGGCCGAGGAGAAGAATCTGGCCAAGGGTAAGCCTGAACTCGTGGCCAAAGCTGAGCGACTGATGAGCGCTGCGCGCGTGGACGACCCGAACTGGCCTCTGACCGCGAAACCTAAAGCGAATCGCAAGAAAGCTTCATCGGCTTCAAATCCTGCGAAATAAATGGTATCTTTCCGGCCATGAAAACAGCTTCCGTCGCATGTTTTGTGGCCTGCGCCTGGGTTCTGCTGTCGGGCGCGACGAACGCTGGCGCGGCCACGCTCGCCGCTAAGCACACCTTCGCCATCGGCACGAATGATTTTCTGTTGGATGGCCGACGCTTTCAGATCCGCTGCGGCGAGCTGCATGCGGCGCGTGTGCCGCCGGAATACTGGCAGCACCGGCTGCAGATGGCGAAGGCCATGGGGTTGAACACGGTCTGCGCCTATCTGTTCTGGAATATGCACGAGCCGCGGCCCGGCGAATTCAATTGGTCGGGGGCGGCGGACGCGGCTGAGTTCTGCCGACTCGCGCAACAGGCTGGGCTGTGGGTGATTCTGCGCCCTGGCCCCTACGCGTGTGCCGAGTGGGAGATGGGCGGCTTTCCAGCTTGGCTGCTCAAAAACGACGGCATCAAGCTCCGCACGCGCGATCCGCTTTATCTCGACGCAGTGAAGCGCTACATGCGCGAAGTGGGCCGCGTGCTCGGACCGCAGCAGGTCACCAAGGGCGGCCCCATCCTCATGGTGCAGGTGGAGAACGAATACGGTTTCTACGGCAAGGACGCCGACTACATGGGCGAACTGAGGAGTGTGCTGATCGGCTCCGGGTTCGACGTGCCGCTGTTCGACTGCAACCCCAAGGATCATCTCAAGGACGGCTGGCGTGCGGATCTGTTCCCGGTGGTGAATTTCGGCTCAGATCCGAAGGGCGCTTTCAAGGCGTTGCGCGCCGTTCTGCCGCAGGGCCCGCTGATGTGCGGCGAGTTCTATCCGGGCTGGTTTGACACGTGGGGCGCGCCGCATCACTTCGGCGACATGGGGCGGTATCTCGCCGACCTTGAAACCATGCTCAAGATGGGCGCGTCGTTCAGCATCTACATGGCGCACGGCGGAACGAGCTTCGGCTTCTGGACGGGTGCAGACCGGCCGTTCAAGCCCGACACCTCGAGCTACGATTACGATGCGCCGATCAGTGAGGCCGGTTGGGCGACAGACAAATTCTTCAAAACGCGCGCGCTGTTTGAGAAGCCTCTGTTGCCTGGCGAAACTATTCCCAAACCGCCCGCGAAGAACCCGCTCATCACGCTTGCGCCGGTTGAGGTCAAGGAGTTTGCGCCTGTCCTCGCCAATCTTCCAACACCGCGCGGCGATGCGCAGCCCCACACGTTCGAGTACTACGACCAGAGCTTCGGCTGCATCCTGTACCGCACGAAGATCCCCGCCGGTCCGGCCGCGACGGTTTCAGCACAGGCCATTCACGACTTTGGACAGGTGTTTCTGAATGGCGAGCGCATCGGCATCACAGACCGCCGTTCGCGGAATTTCAACGTGCAGCTTCCCGCGCACGCCTCGGAAGCAATCCTCGACGTTCTGGTCGAAGCGATGGGCCGCGTGAATTTCGGGCCAGAAGTCCATGACCGCAAAGGCATTCACGGTCCGGTCACGCTCGCGGGCAAGGAGTTGACCGGCTGGGCCATTTACAATCTGCCGCTCGATGGAGCGATGCTGGCGGGCCTGAAATACAGCGGTGTGACGCCCTCCGGCCCGGCGTTCTACCGTGCGCGCGTCAACGTTGCCAAGCCGGGCGATTGTTTTCTGGACATGCGCCCATGGGGCAAGGGGTTCGCTTGGGTCAACGGCCACAATCTTGGCCGCTATTGGGACATCGGTCCGCAGCAGACGATGTACGTTCCCGGCCCCTGGCTGAAGCCGGGCGCGAACGAGATCGTCATCCTCGACCTGCTCGGCCCGGAGAAGCCCATCATCGCGGCGATCCTGAACGAATTGCGCCCGCAGCTCGACTTCGCCTGCGCCGCGCGCACAGGGGATCGCGTGAAGCTGACTGCTCTGACAGTCGTGTATGAGGGTTCGTTTGCCTCCGGAGCGGATTCGCAGACTGTGACCTTCGCCAAGCCCGCGAAAGGGCGCTATTTTGCGCTTGAGTCGCTCAACGCTCACGACGGCAAGCCTTTTGCTGCCATTGCAGAGATCGCCTTGCTGGATGCAGCGGGCCAGCCGTTGAGCGCAGAGAGCTTGATCATTGCGGGCGTCGACAGCGAAGAGCGTGAGCGTGAAGACGGTTCAGCGGGAAATGCTATTGACGGCCAGACGGCGAATTTCTGGCACACCCAGTGGGACGGCGCACAGCCGAATCATCCGCACCACATCACGCTCGATCTCGGCAAAACGGCACTGGTGGGCGGCTTTCGTTATACGCCGCGTCAAGGCCCGCAAGGCGTGGGCGGCCGGATCAGGGAGTACCGCATTTACGTTGGCGACGGCGGAAAGACCAAAGAGTAGCGCACGCTCCGGAATCTTAGGTTCGGCAAGGCAGACCCCTCTGGAACAGCCGAGTTTTCTGACCCAAACAAAGCCCTTGTGTGACGCAATCGCTTTTAGTAACGTTGCAAAACCAATTGGTGGTGTTTGTTTTTTTCGATTCTTTTTGCACTTCACCCGATCCACGGAGAGCTTCGACATGGACAAAAAAGGCACATGGTTGACCTATCGGCCCGACATCAAAATCCTCGATTGCACCATCCGCGATGGCGGGCTCATGAACAACTGCAATTTCGACGACGCCTTTGTCGGAGCCGTCTACCAGGCCTGCGTGGACTCGGGCGTCGATTACATGGAGATCGGCTACAAGGGGTCCAAAAAAATCTATTCTCCGACAGAATACGGAATGTGGAAATACTGCGAGGAAAAGGACCTGCGTCGAATCGTGGGCGACAACAAGACGGGCCTCAAACTCTCAGTCATGGCCGACGTGGAGCGTTGCGATTACCACATCGATATTCTGCCCAAAGAGGAGAGTGTGGTCGATCTCGTCCGTGTGGCCACCTACATCCACCAGATACCCGGCGCACTCGACATGATCAAGGCCATCCACGACAAAGGCTACGAGACGAGCGTCAACCTGATGGCTATTTCGGTGGTCAACGATGCTGAACTGGACGAGGCGCTCGAAATCCTCTGCAAGAGTGAAGTAGAGGTGATCTACCTCGTGGACAGTTACGGTTCGCTCTACTCGGAAGAAGTTCAGGTGCTCACCCGCAAATACCGCAAGTTCGCGGAGTCGGGCGGCAAGAAAATCGGCGTGCATGCGCACAACAACCAGCAACTCGCCTATGCAAACACCATCGAGTCGCTCATCCTCGGTGCCAGTTATCTCGACTGCACCATCGGCGGTCTCGGTCGCGGCGCTGGCAACTGCCCCACAGAGCTCCTGCTCGGTTTTCTGAAGAACCCCCGCTACCACCTCCGCCCGCTTCTGAAGTGCATTCAGGAAAGTCTGGTGCCCATGCGCCAGAAGATTACGTGGGGCTACGACATTCCTTACATGCTGACCGGGCAGATGAACCATCACCCGCGTGAGGCGATGAAGTTCCTCGACGGCGACTGTCCCACGGCTTACCTCGAGTTCTACGACCAGCTTGTCGAGCAGGACTAAGTGCGGGCCAAAGCGTTGGCCAATCAGATCGGACGTGTGTCATGAAGCGCGCAACCTTTCTTGTCGGCCCCGTGTTTGTTCTTCTGTCGGCCTTGTGCTCCAGCGGCGCGTTGCCAGACGATGCGAACGCAGTCGCTTGGGTCCGTGGCGGCGAAGAGGTGTATCGCGGTACGCCGTACACCTTTCTCGGACAATCGGATTGGCAGGTCGCCTTCGATGTCAAGCCGCAGCCCGGCGCGGCGCTGGAGTTGCTATGGGGTTCCAAAAACGACAGGCGTTCGGCTGTGGTGGTCGTGAATGGCCTGCCTCTGCCCGTCAGCTCGGGAGCCGGTACCGATGGATTCCGCTGGCTGCGCTTGCCGCTGCCAGACGGCGCGATCAAGGGCGAGCGGTTCGATGTTCTGCTGAAGCCTGGAGACGGCAAGGCGGCGTTCATTGCCGAGGTGCGTCTGACTGCGCCCGGCGGCGGTCTGAAGCGGCCCGATCTGAGGCAGGCGAGCTATCGGGCAACGTCTGCGCCGAAAACGAAACGGCCGGGTGGTTTCAATGGAGAGGCCTTCCCTGAGATGCGCAAGGTCTGGGATACGCCCGCTCAGGTTGAGACGGTGGCGAACGCGCAGCTTGAAGCCACGTTCCGTCTTGCGGAAAAGAACGCCCGCCAGGCTAACGAGGCCTTCTTCCGCAGCCGCCGCTACATCGACGGCTGGCTGGCCCACGCCGATCCAGCCACCGGCCTTATCCCTCGGAATCTGAGTGAATCGAACTATTGGAACGGTCGCGATTCGGCTGCCGACAACTATCCGTTCATGGTGCTCGCGGCCGCGATGACGGATCGCGAGCTGATGAACGGGCGGTTGCTCGACATGCTTCACACCGAAACGAAGCTGACCTGTCGCGTGGACCGTCTGCCCGACGATCTTTCGTTTGCGACGCACTCGTGGAGGCGTAAGAATATCAATCTCGACGAAATCATTTTCGACGGTGCGGAATATGTGAAGGACGGTTTGCTCTATATCGCCGAATGGCTTGGCCCAAGTCCGTGGAGCGAACGCGCCCTCGGGATCGTCGACGACATCTGGAAGAACGCCGCTATCGAAACGCCTTTCGGCCAGATTCCGACGCTGAACTTCGAAGTCAACGGAGATCTGCTTCAGGCTAGCTCTCGCCTCTACTGGTTCACAGGCGACCGCAAGTATCTCGACTGGGCCATCCGCCTCGGCGACTACTACCTCTGCGGCACCAACCATCCGACGCGCGACATGAAGACACTCAGTTTGGGCGACCACTCCTGCGAGGTCATCAACGGGCTCTCCGAACTCTATGTCGCCTGCGCCTACGCCGCGCCCGCAAAGCGCGAGGTCTATCGCAAGCCGCTGCACGAGATGTATGACCGCATCCTGGAGATCGGGCGCAACGAGCATGGCCTGATCTATCTCGAGGTCGACACCCGCACGGGCAAACACAGCGCCGCCCTGACCGACAATTGGGGTTATAACTACGACGGTTTTTATACGGCTTGGTTGCTTGACGGGACTGTGGCGTATCGCGACGCGGTGCGCCAAGCGCTCGGGAATCTGAAAGAGCATTACACCGGAAAAGGCGGCATGTGCCAGAGCAACAGTGCCGACGGCTACGCAGACTCTATCGAGGGTGCCATCACGCTCTTCAACCGCGAGCCGACGCCGTCCGCCACCGAGTGGGCCGACACGGAGATCAAAGCCATGTGGGGCAGGCAGCATCCCGACGGCGTGATCGAAGGCTGGCATGGCGACGGCAACTCCGCCCGCACCTCGCTCATGTACGCGCTTTGGAAAACGCAGGGAGTCACGGTCCAGCCATGGCGCGCGGACGTCCGATTCGGTGCGGTGCGTGAGGGAGATGCCGTTTGTCTCAGCCTCATGGCGGCCCAGCCGTGGCAAGGCAAAATCGTCTTTGATCGGCAGCGCCACAAACTGAACATGCACCTGCCGCTCGACTACCCGCGCATCAACCAGTTTCCAGAGTGGTTCACCGCGCTGGCCGACGCCAAGTACCAGATCCGCGATGTCCGTTCAGGGCAGATGTCGGTTTGCTCCGGCAAGGACATGACCGAGGGCGTGCCCATATCGTTGGTGCCTGGCAAAGAAATCCGCTGGGCAATCCGGTGCTCGGAAGAGAAATGAGATCCGCTTCATTAGCCCTCGTCGTTCGGTTGCTGTTTCCTTGGGCGACGCGACAGGCTTTCGCTTCGACAGCTATGCCCCCTGTCGAAAACAAAGCCGTCCGTAACGGATAACAGCTTTGAAACACGGCTGTTGTGCCGAAAGTGATTGAACGGGGCGTCGTTTTATGAAAAGCTGACTGCAACGTTGGCCGTGTGGCCAGCGCTTGGAAACAGAGATCCAGAATGTCATCTCACCTGATCGCGCCTTCAGCCAATATGCCTATGAAAATTCCTTTCGATTGTGTGGGCAGACAGATTCTCGTCGCCCTGTTGTTAACTGTGGGAGCCCGTCCCGCTTCCGCTTCCGAATCCGCGAAACCGGCTGCGGCTGGCCCCAGGCTGACGGATGCGCAATTCTTTGCAATGGTGGACTTGGGCCGCGCCGATCTGGCGGCGGTGAGCGCCGCAGTGGCGAAAGAGGACTGGGCTGCGGCAAAACACATGTTCGCAGAGCACCTTCGCACGCGCAAGACGCCGACGTGGACGTTCGATCCGCACGCTGTGGGCAAGGACCCGAAGCGGCGCGTCGCGGGCGCGGAGAGGGCGCTCCAGCACCGCTTCAACAGCATCGGCATCGACTGGACGTTCGGTCCGGCCATCGATTGGGCATTCAATCCCACCACGCAGCCCGGTTCGAAGTGGCCGGCCAATCACGAGTGGACGTGGCAGCTCAGCCGGCATGCGATGTGGGTGGATCTGGGACGGGCTTTCTACGCGACGGGCGACGAGAAGTACGCGGCTGAATTTGTGTCGGAGTTGAATAGCTGGGTGCACGACTGCCCCGTGCCGTCGAAAGCGGACAACAAGGCGTTCTCGCGGTGGCGCACGATCGAGGCGGGCATCCGGATGGGGTCGGTCTGGCCCGAGGTCTACCAGCTCTTTCTGGCATCCAAATCGTTCGATGACGAGGCGCTCATCCTGATGGTGAAGAGCGAGGTGGAGCACGCGCTGTATCTGATGCAGTTCCATATGAAGGGGAACTGGCTGACGATGGAGTCCAACGGCTTGTACCATGTGGGAGCGCTTTTCCCTGAATTCAGGGAGGCGAAGAACTGGCGCGATACGGCGCTGGGGCGGCTTTACGCGGAGCTCAGCATACAAGTTTATCCCGACGGTGCGCAGATCGAACTCGCGCCCGGCTACCACGGCGTGGCGGTTCAGAACTTCCTCGGGCCGGTGGACTTGGTGCCGCTGACGGGGCTCGAGGTTCCGAAGGACTACACGGCGACGATGGAGAAGATGTTCGACTACTTCCTGTTCTCCATGCAGCCCACGCGGCGCACCCCTGCGCTGAACGACTCTGGGGCGGGCGAGGTGATGCGGTGGATGGAGACGGGGGCTAAGCTGTTCCCGCAGCGCGAGGACTTCCGTTGGGTCGCGACCGAAGGCAAGCAGGGTCAAGTGCCTGCGCAAACTTCTTATCAGTTCCCTTACGCCGGGCAGTTCATCCTGCGAAGCGGATGGGGCCGCAACGCGCTCTGGCTGTGCATGGACGGCGGGCCGTTCGGCTTCGGCCATCAGCACGAGGATAAGCTGAGCGTAACCGTCACGGCATTCGGCCAGTCGCTGCTCGTCGAGGGCGGCGTCTACACTTACGATGCGAGCGACTGGCGGCGCTATGTGCTCAGCAGTCGCGCGCACAACGTGGTGCTGGTTGACGGGCTGGAGCAGAACCGGCGGAAGGGGCCCAGCGAGACCTTTGTTGTTAAGACGCCGCTGCCGCATGTGTGGGAGAGCCATGAGTTGTTCGATCACGCGGCGGCGGTTTACGACGAAGCATGGGGGCCGAAGTCCGAACGCACGGTCAAGCAGACGCGACATGTGTTTTTCGTCAAGCCGGATCTCTTCGTCATTGCCGACGAACTGGAGCCGAAGGACAATCAGCCGCACACTTACGAAGCCTTGTTCCACCTCGATGCGACTGACGCGAAAGTGGATGGACTACAGGTCGTCACGCAGAACAAAGGGCCGAATCTGACTCTGCTGGCGTTCGGAGCGGAGGGCGTGAGCCTTGTCAAAGGGCAGAAAGAGCCGGTCGTGCAGGGGTGGCTGCCGGATTCCTCTGCCGGCTACGGCGGCGTCAGGCCGATCCCCACGGCGGCCTACCGCAAACACGCACAGGGTCGGACGACGATGCTCTATGCGCTGTGCCCGAGCGCGACTTCCGCTCCGTGCCCGGTGAAGGACGTGCAGTTTGCCGACACCACGCTCAAAGTGCTTTTCGCGGACGGCACGGAGAAAGTCATCCGTTTTCAGACGGAGCCGGGCAAGTAGGGGGCTTTTCATCCGAGCGGGCTGTTCCTGTTTGGTTGTGCGTGTAATGAGAGGAGAGAGGGCAAGCATGGAAAATTGGGCAGAGTGTGCGACGATCATGGTGATTGCGATTTGCGTGACAGTCTACCAGATCGTGAAACTCCGGTGCACGGATGTGGCGGGGGAGCTTGAGAGACTGGCCGAACTCAAGACCAAAGGCTTGCTGACAAACGACGAATTTGAAAAGCGGAAGCGGAAGATCCTTGGCACGTGAACACGGATTGCACCCCGAGCTTAACCGTATGATTGAAGGTGTCACAGTTCCGGGCTTAGCGAGAATGCCGGTCGCCATATCGGGGTCTTGGTATTCGCCGTCGAGACGACTGTGGGAGGGCCGCGCCACAGCGGAGCAGCCAATTGTAGCCGTCGCTTTTGTGCGCTGTGAACAACACGTTGAATGGGGGTTGTCTTGGCGCTTTGATGAGCCGGATCTCAAGACGGCTGTTTCATTCTCCGGCCATGAAGATGGAGCCTTCGTGCAGGTTGTCTTCGGCATCAGCGGCGGAGGGGCGCGGTGGACATCGACCCTGCCGTCGCATACGTACCGTCCGGCCATACCTGCGGCTGCAACCGTGGAGACTGGGACCGTATCACTTCTCGCCAGAATCGGAGGGACGCCCGCGATCGACTTGATGGGTCTGTTCATCGCCAAAGGCGACACGAAGGGTGGAAGAAAGCACATCTGGCACATTCGCACATGTTTTCGTGACACACTGCCGCCCCTGTTGAAGCGTCCGTTGACTTATGGCAGATCAGGTTTTTTTGAAGACCAAGAATGTGCGCCATTGGCCGGTGCGCTATGAGTGGTGTGTCCATGCCGAATGTGCGTTTTCGCGAGTTTAGAGAACGCGCTTGTCTGTCGCAAGATGACGCAGCTCAATTGATGGGCCTTTCGTCGATGAGTATCTGGGACATTGAGATTCATGAAGACGAGCTCATGACAGGATACTCACCCAGCGAGGTTCAGCTGTTCTGCCGCATTCTCGGCGTTCGCCCCGCTGAGTTGTTTGGCGTTGAGATCGAGAGCTCGCCCATATCTGCCGACGAGTTGGTTCGACTGATCCATGAGCAATGCCGCTTGCGAGGCGTCACGTTGGTTCAGTTCGAAGGCGCGGTTGGATGGCGCTTGAGTGCTTGCATTGAAACACCCGAGCATTTGCTCGAGGATATCACGATCGATGGTCTCCAGTGGCTGTGCCAAGAACTCGGAATGGACTGGCGACGTGTGATTCTGGCTTTATGAAGACGTGGTAAAACAAGGCAGTGGAGGCAATGAAAATCAACGACACACATGCGGTGACGGGAGCCTTCGGATACTCTGGCAAGTATATCGCGCAGCGGCTTCTGAACGAGGGCCGTAGCGTCGTCACCCTCACGAACTCAGCTAACCGCGCAAATCCCTTCGGCGATCGCGTGCGGGTGATTCCCTTCCATTTCGACGCACCGGAGAAACTCACTGAGTCGCTTCGCGGCGTCTCCGTCCTGTACAACACGTACTGGGTGCGTTTCAACCACGGGGAGTTCACGCATGCAGACGCCGTCAGGAACACGGAGACCCTGTTCCGGTCTGCGAAGGCGGCAGGCGTCAGCAGGGTCGTGCATGTCAGCATCACGAACCCTTCGGAGGACTCGCCGCTCGAGTATTTCAGAGGGAAAGCACATCTGGAGCGAGCTCTTGTCGAGAGCGGCCTGTCCCACGCCATTCTCCGGCCGGCTGTTCTTTTTGGGAAAGAAGACATCTTGGTGAACAACATGGCCTGGGCTTTGCGCCATCTGCCCGTCTTCGGCGTTTTCGGAAACGGTCAGTACAAGCTACAGCCCATTTACGTCGATGACCTTGCGCAGCTTGCTGTCGAACAGGGAAGGCGAGCTGACAACGTGATCGTCAACGCCGTCGGGCCCGAGACCTTCACCTATCGCGGGCTGGTCGAGGTCATCGGACAGATCATCGGCAAGCGGCGGCCCATTGTGTCTGTCCCGCCGGCCGTGGGCTATGCCGTCGGCTGGCTCATCGGAAAAAGCGTGGGTGACGTGCTGATCACCCGCGAAGAAATCAAGGGGCTGATGGACAACCGGCTGTACGTTGATACGGCTCCCGCCGGAAACACGAAGCTGACCGATTGGGCAAGGGAGCGCTCCGCCAGTCTCGGGCTTCATTATACCAGTGAACTCGCCCGCAGGCAGGATCGGAAAGCGGAATACAGGAGTAACTAGCCGAGCCGGAGCTTGGCGCGTCCGCGACGCGACGTTGGGCAAAGACGCATGAGATGGGCTTTCGGATGCAGTCTCCATGGCCTCTTTTCCCAACTTTCCCTACGGGGCGTTAGCGTGCTATACTGTTCCACATAAGGGATGGAGCGCGTCGCCTACTTGGACAAAAAGGAGTTGAAGGTGACTTGGTGGCAAACAGAACAAAGAGGGGACATCGTATGAAAAACACTGTGTTGGGGCTCATCGTTCTGGCGGGGATCCTGTCTGCGGCAGCACCTTCCAAAGGTCAAGGCGCACCGAATGCCGAGCTGTCTGTAGCGGCGCAGGGGCGTATGATGAAGATCACCCGGGGTGATCTGAGTGCTGCAACGAATGAGGTCGAACGGTTCTATGCGCTAAACCGCGCCTCAAAAAAGGCGTTGAAGGCTGGAAAAATCGAGGAGGCGCGAGGGTTCGCGAATGAACTGGCGCGTCTGGCGCCTGCCTACACGAACGACTGGAACTACGGCAACGCGATCCAGGATGCGAACCAAGTTCTCGGACGGATCGCGCTGGCGGAAGGCAATGTCGCAGAGGCCAAGAAACGCCTGCTCGACTCCGCCGACAGCAAGGGCTCGCCGCAGATGAACTCGTTCGGACCGAACATGCAGTTGGCCAAAGAGCTCCTTGCGAAGGGCGAGAGCCAAGTCGTTCTGGAATACTTCAACCGCTGTCAGCGATTCTGGAAGATGGGAGCCGATCGTCTCTCCGCATGGGGCCAAGCGGTGAACATGGGTGAAACGCCGAATTTCGGTCCGAATCTCGACTATTGATCGTGCGTGTTCGGCGCGTCACATCTAGGAAGGCAAAGCTAGGCAAAGGCTGCGCAGGGGATCGCTGGGCTCGGAGCCTACGAGATCGAATTGAAGAAGCTGGCTGGCGAGCAGATCGCCGTGCGAGACCTTGCTGTCATGGTCGGAAGCAAGGAGCGTGTCGCGCGCATGATGCCCGCCAAGTCCGGCAAAGTGACGCTCACCGTGCCGAAACTCCCCGCTGGACAAAGAGTCTGGCTGAAGATCGCCGCCGAAGGCCAAGGGTGTTTCAGCAGCCGAGATGAGCTTCTCGTTCGTAAGAAGTAACTGTGGGCGTAATCTGCAAAGCTCTCTCTGAACAGAAGGATGGCCGCAGTGAGTTTCGTTCTGAAAGACGCTGTTGAAAGGATCATGCCATGAGCAAGACCAGAGAAATCATTCAAGTTGTAACTGGCGCAAAACAGACGGATGGTGCGGGGGTCAGGCTGGTGCGCGTGCTGGGCCCGGCACAGACTGAGGAGTTCGACCCCTTCCTGATGCTGGACGCGTTCGATTCGCGCAATCCGGATGATTACGTCAGAGGCTTCCCGTGGCACCCGCACCGTGGAATCGAAACCGTGACTTATCTGATTTCGGGCGATATCGAGCACGGCGACAGCTTGGGCAACAAGGGGCACATCTTGGACGGCGGATGCCAGTGGATGACCGCTGGCAGCGGCATCATCCACCAGGAGATGCCGCAGGCTTCTCCGAGGATGTTGGGCCTTCAGCTCTGGGTGAATCTGCCGCGCAAAGACAAATGGGCGCAGCCTCAATACCGCGACATCACTGCGGCGCTGATCCCCAAGGTGACGGAAGAGGGCGGAACGGTAAGTGTGATTGCGGGCGCTTACGGCGAGATCAATGGGGCGACGCAGGGCGACTATGTGCCTGTGCGGTTGCTGGATGTTTCCCTCAATCCGGGCGCTGTCTGGCGGACGCCGGTTGACGCTCAATCCACCCTGTTCGTCTACCTTGTGGGGGGCGAAGGGCGTTTCGGCGACGCAGGTCAGCGGATCGAGAGCAAACATGCGGTGCGCTTCGGGGAGGGCGACGAGTTCGCTGTCCGCGCAGATGCAGAGGGCGTGCGCTTTATGCTCTTCGCCGGTCAGCCGTTGCGGGAGCCGATCGCTTGGGGCGGTCCCATCGTGATGAACACGCAAGAGGAATTGGACCAGGCCTTTGCCGAGCTCAGCGACGGGACCTTCATCAAGTAGTTCTGGAAAAACGGCTGGAAGAAGGCCGTGACGCGGTGGCAAGGTGAAGCGGACAGGGCGGAATGGGGTGAGATAACAAGGGTCCTAAACCGCCTGGCTTTGCACGGCCGCCGACATTCAGCCAGCCAGCGGTTGACTTGTCGCGAAAAACTCTTATTATTGATGGGATCAGGGTGGTGACGTGGTCGCACGGTTCGTGCGGCCTGTCTAGGAAAAGAAAGCGGAGCACACATTGAACACAGACAAGAAGCCTTCACGGTACATGACGCTGTTGCTGGCGGTCGCGGGTCTTGGGGGGTTGCTCTATGGTATTGATGTCGGCATCATCGCTGGCGCACTGCCCTATTTGGAGGCGACGTCAGGCCTCACCGCCAACCAGCTTTCCGTGGTGGTGGCCGCAGTCTTGCTGGGCAGTGTGCTGAGCACGCTGTTTGCCGGTATGTTGGCGGACTGGATGGGGCGGAAACGATTGATGGCCAGCAGCGGCTTGCTGTTTGTCCTCAGCATTCCGCTGATCGCCCTTGCCCATGGCTACGGTCCGCTGGTCTTCGGGCGTTTGTTGCAGGGGATGAGCGGCGGCCTGATCGGTGTGGTTGTGCCGCTCTATCTCGCCGAATGTCTGGGCGCTTCAAACCGCGGGAAAGGGGCGGGGGTGTTTCAATGGCTTCTGACGCTCGGAATTGTCGCGGCGGCGCTCATCGGTCTGTATTTCAGCGTCCGCGTGGAGGAGGTTGCCAAACTTCACGATGCCGCCAAGCTGTTCGCGTTCAAGGATTCGGCGTGGCGTCTCATCTTCTGGGTCTCGCTGCCGCCCGGCGTTCTGTTTGTGCTCGGCAGTCTGTTCGTAGCGGAATCGCCGCGCTGGCTTTACAGGCTCGGGCGGAAGGAGGACGCGCGGACCGCGCTGCTCCGGTCCCGCAGCCCGCAGCAGGCGGAGCTCGAGCTGGGGGAGATGGAGGCGACGCTGGCAGCCGAGAGAGCCCAAGCCGATACCGCAGGCAAGTTCCATCGGGAGTCGCTCCTCAGCCGGAAGTATGCGGTTCCCTTTATTCTGGCTTGCGTCATTCTCGCCTGCAACCAGGCCACCGGCGTGAATTCTATCATCGGCTATAACGCGACCATTCTCATTCAGGCCGGGCTGAGCGACAAGCAGGCCCACATCGGCTACGCGGTGCTCACGCTGGTGAATTTTCTTATGACGATGATCGGCGTGGTGCTGGTGGATCGCAAGGGTCGGAAATTCCTGCTGGCGCTGGGCAGTGCGGGTATCATTGTTTCGCTGCTTGCGGTCGGACTGGTTTTCCGCCAGACCGAGCGGCAGCGCGTGGACTGCGCCGGCGCGATCCAAGCCTTGGTGACGCCCGACCAGAAAGCCGTCATCACCTTCGGCGAGGCGGATGCGGCCCGCTGGCTTGCGGATCGGGGTGCGGCTGGCGATGCGCTCCGCGGCAAGAGCAAGTCGCTGAGCGTCATTTACTCCTACGGGGATTTCCGCTCAGCCTCGAAGGTGGTCCGCTCCACGGACGAGGGTGCGAAGCTTGAGCTGGATCGGGACAGCTGCGTGCCGCCGAATAAGGTCGTCGCTTTCTTCGCCAACCCCTTTGCCAGTCTCGACGCCGCGCGGACGGCGCCGCTGAAAATTGAAAACGCGCTGTTGGCTCCCATTCCCAGCGAAGGGAACGGGGTCTTGACGGCCCTGTTCATCTTCTGTTTCATCGCCTTTTTTGCCATCGGTCCAGGGGTCTGCGTTTGGCTGGCGTTATCCGAGCTCATGCCCACCCGCATACGCTCCAACGGGATGAGCGTCGCGCTGCTTATCAATCAGGCGGTCTCGACGACGATCGCGGTGATTTTCCTGCCGGTCGTCGGCAAGTACGGGTACGGAACGATGTTCTTCGCGTTCGCCGCCTGCACGGTCGCCTATTTTGTGACCGCGGCCTTCTTCCTGCCGGAGACCAAGGGGAAGACGCTGGAAGAGATCGAGGCACATTTCGAGCGTAAGCGCTGATCGGCGTCGAAGATGGCCGTGTGGACGGTGTGTCGCGCATCAACTCCAGCCTGTGGCCTGCGCGTGGCGGGCGACATTGGTCAGCGCTTCCTGCGCGACTCGGTAAAGCACGGTGCTTGGCGTTGCTCAAGTCCTCCAGACCCGCAAAGGCTGTCAAACTAACTCGGATGCCGGTCTCTTTTTCGAAACTCTTCAAGAACGAGTGCAGAGCGGGAATCAGCCCCAAATCATCCAGCACCGCCGGCCGCAGCTCGCGGGCGGCCTGCAGCGCGAGCTTGCCGCTAGATGCCGGCAGCGGGTTGTAGCCGCGCGCTGCGAGCATCCTTACCAGCAGCCGCGCGTTGGCTGGCGTGTCATCTACGATCAGGATGTTGGGCGCACCTGCATGGAGGACACGGGCATGGGTTTGTCAGGCAGGTCAGGCATGGCTCTGTTCCCTGAGAAGGGTGGCAACCAAGTAGCCGGAATCCCCTGCTTCTTTGACCAGTCTCATCTCGCCTCCCCAAGCGGAGATGATTTGATGCGCCACGACGGGGGCCAGCCCCAGCGGTTCAGCGGAAGAGATGGACCGCACACCTGAAGTGAGCTCGAAAAATTCGGCAACCTGTTCGCGTGAAAGCGACAAGGCGTCAACCTCAAGCCGCACACGGAGGACCCGTTCCTCGACGGTGGCTGTCATATGAGCGGCATGCCTATTCTTGGAGAAAGAGGTCGCAAGCAGGATCAGCGATTCCAGAGCTCTCTTTAACAACGGGTGATCGCCCTTAAGAGAGAACGCTTCGAGGGCGGACACCGGTTCAAGGGAAATCTGTATGTCCGAGAGGGACGCACTCACCTCTCTGAGGAGCTCTGGAAACGAGATGGACGCTCCGCTTTCCAGGGCCAATTTCTCCATGTCGGAGATCATGGCTGCATCCTCAATGAGATTGCGTAGGCGCCGTGAGCTTTGTTCGAATAGAATGGCGTAAAAGGCGCGGTCCTCAGAGGCGGGGCATAAGTCTAAAACCAGATTGCCGACGCCCAGAACGCCATTGGCGGGGGTGCGTATCTCGTGCGAGAACATACTCAGAAAATCGTTCTTGAGTCTGCCCAACTCCTGCAGCCGCTCGTACGCTTTCGCCAGTTCGCGGGTCCGCTCCTCCACCCGGTGCTCCAGCTGATCGTTTTGCTCGCTGAGTTGGAGTTGCAGGGAGCGTATTCTCAGGTGGGTTTCCACGCGCGCATGGACCTCCTCGAACTGGAACGGCTTCGTCACGTAGTCCACACCGCCCACGCGGAACGCTTTCACCTTGTCGATCGCGTCATTCAGCCCGCTGATGAAAATGACGGGGATATCTTTGAGCGCAGCATCGGCTTTGAGCTGCTCGCAGACTTCGTAGCCGCTCATTTCTGGCATGTTGATGTCGAGCAGGATCAGGTCGGGCGGATCCGTACGAGCGGCTTGCAGAGCGAGTTTTCCGCTGAGCGCGGACCGCGAGTTGTATCCCCGTTCTGTGAGCATTCTCATCATTAACGTCGCAAGAGCTGGCGTGTCGTCCACAATCAGGATGCTCTGAGTATGCGGTTGTTTAGTGACGGTCATGCTGTGCCTCTTTCCGCGAAGTCCAGTGCCATGTTCAGTGTGTCCATGAACTCTTTGACCTTGATGGGTTTTGTGAGGTAGCGGAAGAAATCCATTTCGAGGCCTTTCTCGATGTCGCGCAGCATCGCGTTGGCGCTGAGGGCAACGACGGGGATGTGGGCCGTGGCTGGATCTTCGCGCAACATTTTCAGGGCTTCGATTCCGCTGATGCCCGGCAGGTTGATGTCCATCAGGATCACCGTCGGCAGAGTGGTGCGGGCGAGCTCGATGCCAAGCGTTCCATTCACTGCGGTCATCAGCCGAACGTCCGGACGCCGCTCGATGAGCTGCTCGACCAGCTTCATGTTTGCCGGGTTGTCCTCGACATAGAGCAGGGTGCGCAACCGCGCGCCGGGCGGCACGGGCGATCCGTCAAATGCGGCGGCTTCGGCGCTTTCACCGATAGGATGTGGTGCTGCGCTTGAGACCAGCTCGCACCAGAACACGCTTCCGTCCCCGACCTTGCTCTCCACGCCGAGGACGCCATCCATCAGTTCAACCAGCCGCTTGGTCACAACCAGCCCGATGCCTGTGCCTGCTACGCCGCCGGCTTCTTGGCCGAGACGGTTGAACGGCTGGAACAGCTGCGCCAACTTCGCCGGCGGCAATCCCGCGCCCGTGTCTGCGACGCTGATGCGAATGCGGTCATGAACGCTCTCTGTGCAGCTCACGGTCACCGTTCCCTGATCCTTGTTGTAGTTGATGGCGTTGGAGAGCAGATTGATGACAATCTGCTTTAAACGGGGCCGATCAGCTTTAACAAAGAGGGGGTGGCCGAACAGGGGAAAGGTCATGCTGATGCCGCGCTGTTGCGCCTGGGGCTCCATCATGGCTTGGCATTCGGACATAACCTCGGCCAAAGACACGGATTCCGGCGATAGCGACACCTTTCCTGATTCGATCACGGCGAGATCAAGGATTTCATTGATCAATTTCAGAAGATGCCATCCCGCCTGGAGAATCTGGTCAATGCTTTCCTTCTGGGCGGCCGTCGGAAGCGGCGACGCGGAGTCCATGAGTTGCGCGAAGCCAAGGATCGCATTGAGCGGGCTGCGGAGCTCATGGCTCATGCTGGAAAGGAAGTCCGATTTCGCGAGGTTGGCTTTATCTGCGGTGGACTTGGCGCTCACCAGTTCAACGTTCGTTTCTTGGAGCGCCTGCTCGTTGCGTTTACGCTCCGTGATGTCGCGCGCTGCCGCGAATACGCCCTTTAGCGTCCGGTCGCGGTCGTAGAAGGTGGTGGCGTTAAGAGACACCTCGGTCTTCTTCCCATCCCGGGCACATGCGGTAAGCTCATAATCGGTGACTTTCTTTTCACACAGCATCAGCTTGATCGCCGCATCGGCCCGTTCCGGATCAGTGAAGTAGTTCTTGAAAGGAGCGCCGATCAGCTCGTCGCGCGTACATCCGGTGAGCAACTCCATCTCCTTGTTGACGTCGGTAATGATGCCGTATGGATCGGTGGTCATGATCGCGTCGATGTTGGCTTCGATCAGCGAGCGCGTGTAGAACTGCTGGTCGCGCAGGCGTTGGTCGAGCCTTTTTTGCTCGGCTTCGACCTGCTTGCGCGCCGTGATGTCACGCAAAATGCCGGTGAAGTATCGCTGGCCCGCCAGCCACATTTCGCTCGCAGCAATCTCCAGCGGAAATGTGCTGCCATCCTTGCGGCGGCCCACAACTTCGCGTCCGAGGCCGCTGGCTCGCGCCTCGGCGCTCGCGCTGTAATATTCAAGGGATCCGTTGCGCTGATCTCGATCGAGCTCGGGAATCAGGACGCTGAAGTTCTGGCCGATGAGTTCTGCCGCTGGATAACCAAACATTTGTTCGGCCGCCGGATTGACGGTCTCGATGATGCCGCCGTGGGCACGGAGGGTGATGATGCCGTCCGCCAAGGTGTTGAGAACCGTCTGAATCCGCGCGGAACTGTCTCGCAAAGCCTGTTGAACAGCATACTCGGAGGTGACGTTACGGAACACCAACACGGCGCCGACCACCTGGCCGTCGCGGTCGCGAATCGGCGCACAACTGTCGGCGATCGCGCACTCGCTGCCATCGCGTGCAATCAGCAGGGTGTGGTTGGCCAAACCCTGAATCGTGCCTCGTGCCAGGGTCTCCATGACCGGGGTTTTGGCCGGCTGACGGGTCTCCTGATTGACGATATGGAAAACCTCATCCACCGAGCGGCCCGTGGCTTCGGCCTGCAGCCAGCCGGTGAGCTGTTCGGCAACGGGGTTCAGGCGTGTCACGCGCGCGTCGGCATCGGTAGCGATCACCGCATCGCCGATGGAGTTGAGTGTGACGGCGAGCTTTTCCTCGCTGTCGCGCAAGGTGACGTTGGCCTGCTTCAGATGTTTGTTTGTCGCTTCCTGGATCTCGAGTAAATGCTGTGTCTCGAGGTGAACCAAATTCTTGATCCGAAGTTTTCGCTCCCGGCAGATGACATAAGCGAACACGAGCGCAAAGAGCAGTGTCAGCAGACTGGTTGTAACGATGACGGTTAGCAGGTTGCGCAGATCCGTCTGTAGCTTTGCCTCGTTCGCGGTGAGGGCGCTCTCCTCAATCTGAATAAAGCTGCTCATCTCGGCACGGATCGAATCCATGGAATGCTTGCCCTGACTGCTTCGAATATTCGCGAGTGCGGCCGCTCTTTCATTGTTGCGGTGCAGCTCAATGTTGTGCGCCAGATACGCCAATTTGGCGTCGATCATCGGGGCAAGGGTTCGCAGATGTTTCTCGGCTGAGCTGGTTACAGCAAGTTGGCGCAAGCGTTCAAGCTGCCCGCTGATTTTGTCGCGCACAGCTAAATAGGGTTCGAGAAAGGCCTCGTCATCGGTCAACAAATAGCCGCGCTGACCCGTCTCGGAGTTTATCAGTGCAGACAGTAGCTCGTCCGCCTCATGGATGACATTACAGGTGTGCTTCCGGGCTTCGGACGCAGCCTCGATCTGTTTGAAAAACCAGAACGTTGTCGCTACAACCAGCGCCACCAACACGGCTGAGGTCGCCAGCGAAGCAATCAAATGGCGCGTTGTTTTCAAGGATAGGTTGCCATCCGCTGGTTGTCCTTCGACCTTCGGTTTCATGGTGTTCTTCTTCTTTCCTTCACTATGATACAACAGGAGGCCGTGTAAGCGCTATGGAATGCTGCCCCCATTTCCAGTTGCGGATCTCAGGCAGGTCTTCGCCATGCTTTGCGATATAATGCTTGTGCTCGATGAGCTTGTTGCGGATGGCGCGCTTTGCGTAGGCTGCCCGTGTGCCCAGAGAAGGGAGTCGGTCAATCACGTCGTTGGCCAGGTGAAAACGGTCCAGATCGTTCATAACCGTCATATCGAAAGGTGTGGTGGTCGTCCCTTCTTCCTTATACCCGCGCACATGCAGATTCGAGTGGTTCGTGCGCCGATAGGTCAGGCGATGGATGAGCAAGGGATATCCATGAAAGGCGAAGATGATGGGCTTGTCTTTGGTGAAAAGCGCGTCAAAATCCATATCGCTCAGCCCGTGCGGATGCTCGCTCTGTGGCTGAAGTTTCATCAAGTCAACCACGTTGATCACCCGGATTTTCAGCTCGGAGAAGAACTCGCGCAACAGTTCGACTGCCGCCAGTGTTTCCAGTGTGGGCACATCGCCGCAGCACGCCATGACGACATCCGGCTCCCCGCCCTGATCGTTGCTGGCCCATGGCCAGATGCCAATGCCGGCGGCGCAATGCGTGATGGCGGTGTCCATGTCGAGCCACTGTGGAGCGGACTGTTTACCTGCGACGATCACGTTCACATAGTTGCGGCTGCGCAGGCAGTGGTCCGTCACGGACAACAGCGTGTTCGCATCGGGCGGCAGGTAGACACGGATGATTTCGGCCTTTTTGTTCACCACATGGTCAATGAATCCGGGATCTTGATGGCTGAATCCATTGTGGTCCTGCCGCCACACATGAGAAGAAAGCAAGTAGTTCAGGGACGCGATCGGACGGCGCCAGGGAATGCGATTCGCCACCTTGAGCCACTTGGCGTGCTGGTTGAACATCGAATCAACGATGTGGATAAACGCTTCGTAGCAGGAGAAGAAGCCGTGACGGCCTGTCAAAAGATAGCCTTCGAGCCAGCCCTCGCACTGATGCTCGCTCAGCATTTCCATCACACGGCCGTCGGGAGCGACGTGGTCATCGATGGGAATGATCTCAGCCGTTGAGCAGCGGTTGGTCACCTCGAACACGGCACCCCAGCGGTTCGAGCTAGTCTCGTCGGGGCTGAAGACGCGGAAATTGCTTGGATTGCGCTGGATGATGTCGCGGATGAACTCGCCTTGAGGCCGCGTGGCTTCGGCCTCCACAAAGCCGGGCTTCGACACCTTGACGGCGTAGTCGCGGAAATCAGGCATGATCAGATCGCGCAAAAGCAGGCCGCCGTTGGCGTGAAGGTTGGCGCTCATGCGGCGCTCGCCTTTCGGCGCCAGCTCTGCGAGTTCGGGGCGAAGCTTGCCGGTCATGTCGAACAGCTCTTGCGGGCGATAGCTCTTCATCCACTCTTCCAGAATCTTCACATGTCCCGGATGACTCATGTCGCTTATGGGCACCTGATGCGAGCGAAACGTGCCCTCGGTTTGTTTGCCATCGACTACCTTAGGGCCGGTCCAGCCCTTCGGCGAACGCAGAATAATCATGGGCCAGCAGGGCCGCTGAGTGAACCCGTGTTTTCGGGCATCGTACTGAATGCGCTGGATCTCGGCGACCGCCGCATCGAGTGTGGTTGCCATAAGTTGATGCATCGCCCTTGGGTCGTCGCCCTCTACGAAGTACGGTGCGTACCCGTAGCCGCGGAACAGGGACTCAAGCTCGTCGCGGGGAATGCGGGCTAACACGGTGGGGCCGGCAATTTTGTAGCCATTCAGATGCAGGATCGGCAATACCGCGCCGTCGTGGACTGGGTTAAGAAACTTGTTCGAATGCCAACTGGTTGCAAGCGGTCCGGTCTCCGCTTCGCCATCGCCGATCACGCAGGCGGTGATCAGCCCGGGGTTATCGAAGACCGCCCCATATGCGTGTGATAACGAATAGCCCAGCTCTCCGCCCTCATGAATCGATCCGGGAGTCTCAGGTGCCACGTGGCTTGGGATTCCCTCGGGAAAGGAAAACTGCTTGAACAGGCGCTTGAGCCCTTCCTCGTCCTGCGTGATCGTGGGATAGACTTCACTGTAGGTCCCCTCGAGGTAAGCGTTCGCCACTAACCCAGGCCCGCCATGACCCGGTCCGGCGATATAGATGACGCTGAGGTCGAGTGCCTTGATCACGCGGTTCAAGTGGAGATAGATGAAGTTCAGCCCCGGCGTTGTACCCCAGTGGCCGAGAAGCCTGGGCTTGACGTGTTCCAGCTTGAGCGGTTCTTTCAAAAGCACATTGTCGTAGAGATAGATTTGACCGACCGAGAGATAGTTCGCGGCCCGCCAATAGGCGTCCATTTTGTGGAGCAGCTCAGGGGATAGTGTTTTTGTCATCATGGCTGAGATTGTTTCTAACCCCCTGTGGGGTCTGTGGGTTAATCCTGCCGACTGATATTCTCAATTGCTTTAATCTTGGCACTCTCGACAACCTCTTGCGAGACTAATTTCGCTCGGTCCATGATCTTCCGCGCGAAGTCCTCCGCGTAAAGAATGCCCTTTTCCGCGTCGACTTTAAGGTGGCCCATTGCCTGATCAGCCTGTCCCTTGGCTCGCAACTTATCATTGCCGGTCAGCGCGCCTGCCGCTTCTTCGATACGCCCCTTTGCAACTCCTGATAAACCCTTCATACTCCAACTCCTTTCAATCCGCCGGACTTTGCCGTCGGCTGGCGCGAGGACGCGCAAGCCGACAACAATCCGCCAAATTACTTGGTCTTGATTTCTTCAACCGTCATCTGGTTCTTCACGCTGGTCACTCCCTTGATGTCGGTGACGAGCTTGGATACCAGGGCCTTTTCGGCAGCATTCTTGGCGATGCCGGTTATCATGACTTCGCCCTCCCGTGTCTCGACCTTTGTTTTCAGGGAACAGGTCGAGCGATGGGTCAGCAACACCATCTTGACCTGCGCGGTGACGGATGCGTCATCCATCTTTTCTCTCGCAGTACGCTCCGCCGACTCGGGGGGCGTTGACACCGTCATCACATTCTTGACCTCTTTCACGCCTTCGGTGTCGCTGGCATATTCGGTGGTCAGATCCTTCTGGGCGGTGCTTGAAGCTTCGCCGTTCAGCGTCACGATGCCATCTTTCACTTCAATGATGGTTTTGCCGGCATCGACGTTGCGGTGGAACAGCAAGGTGAGCTTCACTTTTCTGCTGATCCAGGTGTCCGCGTTTTCGGCGGCGGCTTCGGCCTTGGTCGCCAGTTGATTGTCCACACGAGTCACCCCGGGCAGACCCGCTGCGGTCTCCTGGGCCAACATTTTGTGGGACTCTTCGGACACTGTCCCCGTCAAGGTTACGACGCCCTCTTTGGCTTCGGTTTTGACTGAGTCGTCCTTGAGATACGTCTGGTAGACGTAGGTCTTTTTGAACGACGACTCGATCTTGTCATCGTTTTCCGACGCGCGCAGAGTGGCACTGGTGACGATCATCGCGACCGCAGCCGCCACGAAATACATTGTTTCCTGTTTCATTCAAAATCCCCTGTTCATTCGTTGTTGTGTGTTGTGGTTTTCCCCGTTGGGGGGAACAGTTCAGAATCGTGCTTTCTATTGCCGCCAATCCTTTCTGGTTACAGGTTGTGTTCGTTGTAGGGGGATGATAAGCGATGGGGCAGGGGACTGATATAGGGTGTAACCCTGCCTTGGGCGCATCGGCTATTCGGTCCGCAGGCAAAAGCGCTCACCGCCGAATGTTCACTGGAGGAGCTATCTGCAGCCTCAGAGGTCGTCGGCCCTCAGGTCGACGAGGAAGAGGCCTGTCACGAGGTCAAGCAACTCTAGAGGGTCAACACCGGCATCAGCGCCAACGAAGAAAACTTGAAATCCGAGGCCGATTATGATGAGATCGGATGTAGGGGTGAGCCGTTCAACGCCTGTGCACGATGCAGCTTCGCTTGCAGTGGCAGGAACGGAGCAGGTTTTCATGGGCCTTGTCCTGGCGGTTGCCGTGTTGTTCCCTCGCCACGACTCCCTGGCCATGTCGGTGGACCTTGGATCCGCCTCCGGTTTTGCGGTCCTGACCGGAAGCGGAATGACTTTCGCAGGCCCGGAGCCGACAACGGTTACGGGGGATATTGGGACGTTTCCAACAGCAACCGTCGCAGGACTTGCCAATCTTGTTTTGGCCGGGGTCAATCACTCAGATGATGCGCTGACGCAACAAGCCAAAGCCGATCTGTCAGCCGCATTTAGCATCGCCTCTGGCCGCACTCCGACAACGTTGTACGGCACCGTCTTTGACCTGGGGGAGCGGACCCTGATCGCGGGTGTTTATAACGTCACCGAATCATTTGGAATCACGGGAACCCTGACGCTCGACGTCCATGGAGACTCCAACGCAGTCTGGATTTTTCAGGCTGGGTCCACGCTTACCGCGGAGTCGGGCAGCAAGGTGATTTTGCTCAATGGCGCCCAGGCTGGCAATGTTATTTGGCAGGTCGGCAGCTCAGCGACTCTGAAAACGGATGCTTACTTCACCGGGAGCATTCTTGCGCTGACATCCATCACGCTGAATACAGGCGCAACGGTGGATGGTCGGGTGCTGGCACAGAATGGCTCGGTTACCTTTGACAATAATGCGCTTACAGTGCCTGAAGGCAACACGCTTCAACTGCTCGGCATCGGACTCGCGGTCCTGGCAACCGTTAGACGGCGCTTTAAGCCCCCTGTTTAATTTGGAAAAGAGCCGCCCGGCTGACGACAGTAACGGCGATGAAATGAATCGTCGGAAGAGCCGGGCTCTACCAATAAAAGAAACGCGATTTCCTTAAGGATTTCGCGGTTCTTCGTCCATTTCAAATGGTCGGGGCGAGGGATGGCGTCGCGCCGTAACTGGCGCGACATTAGATTCTGGGCGCGAAGGGGCTGATTTTTTTGAGTTGCCCTGCACAGTGCGGGCAGTTTTTCTAACTGTGTGTCGCGTATTTTCTCTTGTTTGATTGTCATGCGGTTGGATGGTTTGATAGGTGGGAGAGATTGTAACGGACTTGAACTAGGCTTGAGTCGTGTGCTAACGTGCATGCGTAGTTGGACTGCGTGTCACCGTACGTGGTGCTGTGCCGGTTCCCGAAGTCGCCCAAACCTTCCTTGGTCGCCTACACCGCTGCTCTTGTTGCGTTTCAGAAGTGAGCCAGCCTGCGCTTTTTTTGTCTAATCACCGAACGTTTTTCCTGCCTTGTGCCACTAACTGGGTACAATGTAAACTGTGGCGTGCTGACCACGCTTCCGTTCAAATCAGAAAGTAGGAGAGCCTGCCTATGAAACAGTGTGTCCAAGGTTGGTTGGTCGCGTGGATGTGCGGTCTAATGGCTATAGCGGCCGTTGCGAAGGACGGGGAATGTAAAGGCCCCGCCAACGACAATCAATCGCAGATAGAAATCGAAGTCCGGATACTTGAGATGCCGGCGTCCGCCTTGAAGGATCTGTTCGGCAGGAAAGGCCCCGTGCCCGGCAGCGGTGTGACGGACGACCTTCAGAAGCGGATCTTGCAGCTAAAGGAAATCGACCTCCTCTCCTCTCCGCGCGTCGTCACACGGGCCGGACAATCGGCGCAAATCACGGTCGGTCATGAGTATCGCTTTCCCACCAGCTTCCGCGTCGTAGAAACGAACGGCGTCTGGGAGCCTGTCTTCAAAACGTTCCAAATCGGGGTCTCGGCAACCGTAGTTGCCAGCCCCTACCCAAACGACCCCGAGCGCCTGCACGGCGCCGCAGAGATTACCCTGTCGAGGCTGAACAGCGTGAGCGAACAGACGGTGACCCCGCCCGGCCAGCAGGGCTCGATCAAACTTCAGTCGCCGGTTGTCGAGACGCGTGCCCTGACCACTTCGTTCGACGTGAACAGCGCGCAGATGATTATCCTCGGCGGCATTGAGAGTGTCGATAAAGGACAGGCCATAAACACGGTGGTGATGATCCGTGCGACCGTATTGTCCGACACCTCCGAGTTGGTGGCAGCCCTCAAGAAAAGGATCATCCCTGAATTGGTGTTCAATGACGCCCCCTTCGGCGAGGTCGTTACCGCCCTTGTACGTGAGGCGAAAGAGGCGAATGTCAACATCGCGATCCAAAGCGATAAGATGGTCAAGACCGGCGACACCGTCGCGTTCCAGAACGCGGCGGGAGTGGAGCCGCGCGTGACCCTCTCACTGCGACGCATCTCGCTAGACGATGCGATCCGCCTGGTGGCCCGAGTGTCGGGCGCCACGGTCGCCTATGACCGCAGCTCCGTCATCATATGCTTGCGGTAAGACGCGATGGAACCCTCCGCCGACACCTTTGACGCCATGGCTGAGGCGTGCCGCCCGAGAGTCTACCGGGCGGCCTGCCTGCTGCTGGACGACCCCCACGAGGCCGAAGACATCACGCAGAAAGTCTTCCTCGACGCGTGGCGCGGCTGGGGCCGGTTCGAGGGACGCTCGGAGGTTTTCACTTGGCTATATACCATTCTGCGGCGGGCTTGCGCGCGGCACCGTCGGCAAATGTGGTGGCGGCTTTTCCGCGCGGCGGGTGCGCGAACGATGCAGGCGCTGGACGATTATCCTGCAGATTGCCCCTCGCCGGGCGAGGCCACCAGCGTCAGCGATGATGGCAGCGCTGTGAGGGCCTTGCTGAAAAAACTGTCGCCGGGCTTGCGGGAGGTGCTGGTGTTGCGTTACGTTGAAAATTACTCTGTATCCGAGATCGCGCAGGCTCTGAAGGTCCCTGAAGGCACGGTGAAGTCACGGATCCATTACGCGTTACAGATCGCAGCGCAGCGATGGCGAGAGGGAAGAACAGCATGAAATCTGACAAGGAACCTTTTCCGCAGCTCGAACAGCGCTTGCGTCGAGCGCTTATGCAAGAGGCCCTCCGCTGGGCCCAGCAAGAACCGCCCCGCCTGAAGGCGGTCTGCCGCTCACCGCGTCAGACCAAGGCCTGCGTGAAACGCCATCACCCTTTTCTCTTGGCGGGAGCCGCCACAGCCGCAGGGCTCCTCTTCCTGAGCGCCATGCGGATGTTTCAGGACACCTTCGGCCTGCCGGACAATAGTCATTTCAGGCCCGCGGTCGTTTCGAACACCGTGGACCGCGAGGCGCTCTACTCCGCCCTTCCTGAAATTCCTGTTCCTTCCCGGCCGCCGGCATGGGTCCGGTTGACCGTTGACCGCGTCATCGTGATCGCCCCGGACAAGTGCCCCGATTGACTGCTCACCTAACCTTTATGCCACAACGCGAGCAATAATTTCACGCAGTGCGCGCGGGGTGTAGGGTTTTGCGACAGTGGCTTTGAAACCGTATGCGGCGGGATTTGCCATCACCGGGTCGTCGGCGTAGCCGCTTGAAACAATGGCCCGGACCCCGGGGTCGATAGCTAGCAGGGCATGGATGGCTTCCTTGCCGCCAACCCCGCCGGGGATGGTCAGATCCATGATGACCGCGTCAAAGGGATGTCCTGCCTCCATGGCCTTTTTATACATCTCTACGGCTTCCTTGCCGTCCGAGGCATTCGCGACAGAATACCCGCACCGTGTCAGCATGTTTGCGGCAAATCTGCTGACCGACGCGTCGTCGTCCATCACAAGGATGTTGGCGTGCCGGGATGGAGGAGGGCTGTCCCCGGCAGGCTCCGGCTCCGGCTTCCGGGTTTTATCGGATGCTGGCAGGTAGAAAGTGAAGGTCGTGCCCTTGCCAAGCTCGGAAACAACATCGATGTGGCCGCCGTGCTTGGTGATGATGGACCAGACCGTTGCCAGCCCGAGCCCGTTGCCGTTCTGCTTGGTGGTGAAATAGGGGTCGAATATCCGGTCGAGGAGCGACGGGGCGATGCCCGTCCCTTCGTCCCTCACGGTGATCCTGACGTATCTCCCCTGCCCGAGATTGGGGATGGCCGCGCTCCGGACGTCCGCGTTCGCAAGCGTGATGTGCAACCGCCCGCCATTGGGCATGGCCTGGCGGGCGTTGATGACGAGGTTGGAGACGACCTGCTGGATTTGCCCCCTGTCCGCCGCAACCGGCCACAGGTTCTCGTCGTGACGGTAAACGAGGCTCACGTTGCTGCCGGTAAGGTCGAACCGTGCGACACCCTCGGCCAATTCACCCAGGCTGACGTCCTCCTTGACTGGAACGCCGCCTTTGGCGAAGGTCAGCAGCTGCTTCGTCATCTGGACGGCGCGGCTCATTGATTTTTCAGCCTCATCGAGGTAAGCGTGGCTGGGATGCTCTTTCGGAAGTTCCTCCTTGGCCAGGGAGATGTTGCCGAACAGCCCCAGCAGGACGTTGTTGAAGTCATGCGCGATGCCGCCCGCCAGCGTGCCGACGCTCTGGAGCTTGTCCAGTTTCTGCAGATACCCTTCCGCCTCTTTTCTGTCGGTGATGTCATACAGCACCACCAGATTGTTTTCGGAAGTCGTGTCACGGAGAGACGTTGAGCTGACCATCACGGTTTTAGAGCATCCGTTCTTGCAGTTCACGGTCACTTCCAAGGGCGAGAACGCAGTTCCGGTCTTTTGCGTGCGCGTCATCTCGGCTTGCCAATCGCCCATGACCCGCTGCCTGTCCTCGGGGTCCGGATAAGCTTTCGGCCACCAGTCCGCCACTGTGGGAATATCGTCCAAGGTGTAGCCAAACGTCTGAACGAACGCCGGGTTCAAGAAGGTGATGTTCAGCCGCTCGTCGTTCAGCGCCATCGGCACCGGGGAGGCGTTAATGATCGCCCGGTATGTCCGTTCACTGGCCCGCAGGGCCTTCTCGGAGTCAAGCCTTTCCATCTCACTTGCCGCGCGCACAGCCACCATTTTCAGCACGGCTTCAGCCAGACGTCGGTTCACCAGCGGGACGCGTCCGATAACCGCGATCAGGCCGACCGACTTTCCTGCATGGTCGAAAAGCGTCACCCCGGCGTAACTCTCCGCGCGCAAATCCTTGAGCACTTGGTCGTGCGGGAATAACTCGCACACGCGCGAGGGGAAGCAGCAGACCTGCTTGCCCACCACGTCGCCGCAGGGGGTGTCTTTCAGGGCATACGTGACGTTGTCTTCGAAATGCCCGTCACACCAGACGGCCACCGTGCTGGCGCTCCGGCCGTCGCCCTCCAACCGGTCAATGCAGACGAAGTCCATGCTTAAACTGTGTGCCAGGTAGCGGGCGAGGGCATGGAAGAATGACTCGGACGATCCGCCGCTTCCGGACTGCGCCAGAAAGGTCTGCGCTTCCTCGATGCGTTTGCGCTCTGTGATGTCGCTTAAGATCGTGGCAAACTGGTTGGGCGCGGGACGGTAGGCAAACACCTCGAAGTGACGTTGGAGCGGGGGCGAGTAATGCTCTGCATGGACGGGCTCGCCTGTCAGCGCCACTTTGCTGTAGGCTAAAAGCCAGAAAGAGTCCTCATCGGGCAAGACCTGGCGCTGGCTCTTGCCGATAAGGTCTTCCGCTTTGAGCCCCGTGAGCGTTTCGAAAGCGGGGTTCACCGTCAGGAAACGGTAATCGCACGGCTGCCCCTGCCGGTCGAAAAGAATTTCGTGGAGCGCGAACCCTTCGGTCATGCCGGAGAATAGCGAACGGTATCGCTGTTCGCTTTCCTTGAGCGACTCCTCTGCCTGTTTGCGCATCAGCGCCTCGCCGATGTGCGAGGCGAGGTCTTCTAGGATTTCGACGGTGGCGAGGGTGAAGCATCCTTTGCGGAGGCCGTTGAGTTGGAGCAGTCCCACGATACGGTCTTTGTTCCTGATCGGTATCAGTGCCATGGAGGCGTAGCCTTGGTGGATGCATAAGTTGAGCGGACGATGTCGGGGATCCTGCTCGGGCGCAAGGTCGAGCAGGGTGCCGGAGTCGTTTGTCCAGAAACTGCCCCCCGGGGTGAAATACGGATGGGCGGTGTTGGCCTTGCCGGAAATCACCAGCCCGCAGGTGCATTTCAGACTGGCTTTGCCATCGCTGTCTCGGCAGACCCCGCCGTCCGGGCTGCGTTCGGTCAGGGTGTTTTCTGGCAGCAGAAAATCCTCTGAAAAGCCTTCTTGGGCAAAATAGGGGAAGTCCTCTCCGTCTTGCAGGCGGAGGCCCACTGCGTCGGTGCCGGTTTGCGTCTTCATGAAAGAAAGGACGCGCCTGATTGATTCGCGCAGGTCGCTCGGACCGTTGAGGATCTGCAGGACCTGCAGGCTCATGGCGCGATAGGCGTCCGTCTTCTTACGCTCGGTGATTTCGCGGGAGATGCCGAACAGGCCGGTGACCTCGCCCTCGTCGTCGTAGAGCAACCCCTTTGTCGAGAGAAAGGCGAGCGGTTCGCCAGCCCCGCCGGTGATGAACTCTTCGTAACACGTGAGATCGGCAGACGCCATGACGCTCCGGTCTCGCCGCATCAAGGATTTCGCCTCGTCGGGTGGAAAAAGGGCGGTGTCATCCTTGCCGAGCACCTCGGAGGCAGGCTTGCCAGCGAACCGTGCCGCCGCCGAATTGAAAAGCATATAACGGCCCTGCCGGTCTTTCACATAAACCGCATCAGGCGTGCCCTCCACCACCGCATTCAACAGGGCGTTGACTCTTCGCTTCTGGGCCACCGAGGAGGCGAGCAGCAGTCCGGTCAGTTCCATCAGCCCGAGAAAAACTTGGACAGAAAAAAGGCGCTGGGGTGAGTCCTTTCCGCCCAAAGGGAATGTGCCGACGCCTGCCGCCGTGCATGCGATAGCGACCGCTGAGAACGCGGCCAGCAGCGTCACGGTGCTGCGTGGGCCGATGCGGAGGGCCGCCCAGATGACGAAGACCGGCAGCAGGTAGGGCTTCACTTCGATTAAACTTCCCGCCATCTCGTGGCCGAACGAGAGCCACGTGGCCGCTCCGCCGAGCGCAAACAGGCATGCCGTCTCGAAGGCCCGCCCCCACCGCACCGTTTTTCTCGTGTGCCCCGTATCCGCCCAGGCCACGATCAGCGGTGTGACGAGCAAAAGCCCCAGGCCGTCTGCGGTCCACCAGGTTCTGTACGACGTCGCGAACGGGGAGCCAAAGGCGATGCTGGCAGTCGCCGCGCCGATCAGCGAGGTTGCGGCATTGATGAAAAGGGCGGCTGCGGTCAGGGCCATGACCTCCCGCAGCTGCGCGAACCGGATATGGTCTCCGCATATCCGGGTGATCAGCCAGGCGCACGCCGCCGTCTCGCAGATGTTCGCGATCATGAACCCCGCGCTGACGGTGAAAGCCCTGGGCGTGGTCAGATTCGCTGCGAGTCCGGCCGCAAACAGGCATCCGAGGGTTGCGGGCCAGAGGCGTCGCGGGCTGAGCAAAAGAGCGGCGAGCGCAATGCCGGCGGCGGGCCAGATCGCGGAGACAAGACCGAAAGACCCGGGAAACCGGAAGGCGAGCACTTGGGCTGAAAAGTAGGTGAAAGAGAACACGCCGATCCAGCGCAGCGGCGACACGGCCTGCGTTGCCTCGTGCGAGATGTTTGCGCCCGTTTCGGGTGCTTTATCTGAAACTGCAATTTTCATGTCGCTTATTGTTTCGTTCCGTATGCTTCCGCGGGCATTTGCCGCCCGTCAGTTGACTCACTATTCGTACTATTCTAAATATTACTCGTGGGTGGAGGCACAGTCAATGAAGGATTTTCTATGTGTCGGCGGCTGATCTTACCCCGATATTTCGGACATTGAAGGGCCGGTATTTTGTCTCATAAGTTGTTGCTCGCAGTCAAGCGGCGAGCGGTAGCCCAGAGAGCTGTGCAGCCGCTGCCGGTTGTAGAAGACCTCGATATAGTCAAAGAGGTCCAGCCTTGCATCCTCCTGTGTTTCGAACGGTTCATTCATCCCCATCTCGCTCTTGAGCGTGGCCCAGAACGACTCCATCGCCGCATTGTCGTAGCAGTTTCCTTTTGCGCTCATGCTCGGGACTGCGCCGTGCCGGCCGAGCAGGTCCCGGAACTGCTCGCTGGCATACTGGCTGCCCCTGTCCGAGTGAAAGAGCATCCCCGGATCCGGCCGGCTCCTGAAAGCCGCCTGCAAAAAAGCGTCCGCCACCAGGCCGGTCCTCATCGTGTCCCTCAGGCTCCAGCCTTTGATGCTGCGGGTGCCCAGATCCATGACGGCGGCTAGATAGCACCAGCCCTGCCGGGTGGGGATGTAGGTGATGTCCGACACCCACACGCGGTTGGGGGTTGCGACCGGCCCGGCCGTCCGGAGCCGGTTCGGGCTG
>Ga0118677_10000669_pt1 | contig 74732 bp, 60 predicted proteins | sample AliMusrvi5mmetaG_FD_86154 | JGI IMG/M metagenome (GOLD analysis project Ga0118677, IMG submission 86154) | reverse complement strand
CCGCCAGAACAATCCGATTCTGACGGGAGAAGCTGGCGTTGGCAAAACCGCGGTGGTGGAAGGTTTCGCTTTGCGCGTGGCCAATGGCGACGTGCCGCCGTCATTGCGGAATGTGTCCTTGCGCAGTCTGGATCTGGCGTTGCTGCAGGCGGGCGCGGGGATCAAGGGCGAGTTCGAAAACCGGTTGAAGGGCCTGATCGAAGAGGTGAAGTCCTCGCCGACTCCCATCATTCTGTTTATCGACGAAGCGCACACGATGATCGGGGCGGGCGGACAGGCCGGTACAAGCGATGCCGCCAACCTGTTGAAGCCAGCGCTGGCGCGCGGCGAACTGCGTACCATCGCGGCGACGACGTGGTCAGAGTATAAGAAGTTTTTTGAAAAAGACGCCGCGCTCGCGCGCCGTTTCCAGGTAGTGAAAGTAGAAGAGCCGAGCGAACACCAATGCATGGTGATGCTGCGCGGCATCGCCACTTCGCTGGAAAAACATCATAAGGTTCGCATCCTTGATGAAGGACTGGAAGCGGCGGTGAAGCTGTCGCACCGCTACCTGGCCGGCCGGCAGTTGCCGGATAAGGCGGTCAGCATTCTCGATACGGCATGCGCGCGGCTGGCGCTGGGTCAGAATTCCGTGCCGGCCGCGATCGAAGACATGACGCGGACGCTGGACGATCTGGCAGTTCAGGAACGTGTTCTGAACCGCGAGGCTTCGGTGGGCGCCGATCACGCCGAGCGGCTGGCTGCGATCGAGAAGAAGAAGGCCGATACTTCGGCGAGTCTTGCGGCATTGAAGGAGCGGTTCGAGAAGGAGAGCGGACTGGTTTTCAAAATCCGCGATCTGCGAACGAAGCTGGAGGGCGCGGCGGAGAAGTCGCCGGCGCAACTGGAAGAGTTGGCTGCGATGAACGCGGAACTGAGCGCACTGCAAGGGGAAACTCCGCTGCTGCGTGTCTGCGTGGACGAGCAGATTGTTTCGGAGGTGTTGTCGGCGTGGACCGGCATCCCGGTGGGCAAAATGCAGACCGATGAAATTTCCATGGCTTTGATGCTGGAAAAACATCTCGGTTCGCGCGTTATAGGACAGGACCATGCGTTGTTCACGATTGCACAGCGCATTCAGATCTCGAAGGCGAAGATGGAGGATCCGAACAAGCCGATCGGAGTCTTCATGCTGGTGGGTCCGAGCGGCGTGGGTAAGACCGAAACCGCGCTGGCGTTGGCCGATCTGCTGTATGGCGGCGAAAAGAACATGATTACGATCAACATGTCGGAGTTCCAGGAAGCCCATACGGTTTCGACGCTGAAGGGTTCGCCTCCCGGCTATGTCGGTTACGGCGAAGGCGGCGTGTTGACCGAGGCGGTGCGGCGCAGGCCGTATTCGGTGGTGCTGCTGGATGAAGTGGAGAAGGCGCATCCCGATGTACTGGAGCTGTTCTTCCAGGTGTTCGATAAGGGGAACATGGAGGACGGCGAGGGCCGCGAGATCGATTTCAAGAACTGCGTGATTATCCTGACGTCGAACGCGGCAACCGATACGGTGATGAAGCTGACGGCAGATCCGGAGACGATGCCATCGGCTGAAGGGATCATGAAGGCGATCAAGCCGGAGATGAACAAGATCTTCAAGCCGGCGTTCCTGGGGCGCATGGTTTGCATTCCTTACTATCCGGTGCGCGACGAGGCGTTGAAAAGCATCATCCGGTTGAAGCTGGGCAAGATCAGACGGCGGCTGCTGGAGAATCACAAGGTGGCGCTGAACTGTTCGGATGCGTTGATCGAGGAAGTGGCCAAGCGCTGCACGGAAGTGGAAAGCGGCGCGCGCAACGTGGACAACATCCTCAGCAATACCTTGCTGCCGGAGATCTCCAAGCAGTTGCTGGGGCGGATGGCGGCAGGTGAGAAGATGAGTGAGATGAAGGTTGATATCGGAGAGGATGGCAACTTCATCTACTCGTAGGTAACAGATGGTTAATGCGGCTGCCCTGCGACGGGCAGCCGCATCTGGAGAGTGAGACAACGCATATGCCGATGACGCAGCAGAATCGAAAAATCAAGGTCAAGACTCCGCTGGGGGAAGATGTCCTGCTGCTCAAGAAGGTGAGTGGCACCGAATCGATCTCGGGCCTATTTCATTTCGATCTGAACATGATCTCCGAACAGCGCACGTCGCTGGCGTTCGATAAGGTGCTGGGCCAGCCGATTACGGTGGAGATCGAGGCAGATGGCGGCACTCGCTACATCAACGGTATCGCCAGCCGTTTTTCGCGCGGGGCACGCGGCAAGGACTACACCTCGTATTCGCTGGAACTGGTGCCGAAGATCTGGCTTCTGACGCGCAAACGGCAGAGCCGTATTTTTCAGCAGATTTCGGTTCCCGACATTTTGAAACAAGTGCTGGAAGGGTTTGATGTCGCCTCGGAAATACAAGGCACCTTCGAAAAGCGCGACTACTGTGTGCAGTACCGGGAAAGCGACTTCGACTTCATCTCCCGGTTGATGGAAGAGGAAGGGATTTACTACTACTTCAAGCACACCGCGGACGGTCATAAGCTGGTGCTTGCCAACACGCCACAGTCGCATGAGGCGATGCCGATCGCCGATCAGTTGATTTACGAAGAGATCTTTGGCGGTACCCGCGATGAAGAGCGGATCACCGGCTGGAGCAAGACGCAGGAGTTGCGCTCGGGCAAGGTCACGTTGTGGGATCACTGTTTTGAACTGCCCCATAAACACCTGGAGGCTGAAAAGCCGGTGCTGGAAACGGTCAAGATCGGCACCATCACGCAGAAGCTGAAGACCGGCGGCAATGACCAGTTGGAGATCTATGACTATCCGGGCGCGTATGCACAGCGCTTTGATGGCGTGGATACGAGCGGCGGCGACAGCGCATCGGAGATCCAGAAGATCTTCGAGGACAACAAGCGTACGGCCGGAATCCGCATGGATCAGGAGACGGTGGCAGGCATTGACATCGAGGCCGAGAGCGATTATCTGGGAGTAACGGCCGGCCACAAATTCACGCTGCAGCGGCACTTCACCGATGACGGCGCGTATGTGGTTACTTCGGTCCGTTTGAACTGCGAGCAGGAGTACGTGCCGGACTCTGCTCCGCCTGACTTAGATGCGAGCAACGAGTTCCATTGCATCCCGTTGGAGCTTCCCTTCCGGCCGGCGCAATTGACACCGAAGCCTGTGATCCATGGTACGCAGACGGCGATTGTGGTGGGGCCCGTGGGCGAAGAGATCTTTACCGATAAGTATTCGCGCGTGAAGGTGCAGTTTCATTGGGACCGCGAAGGGCAGTACGATGCCAGCTCTTCGTGCTGGGTTCGAGTGGCAACGCACTGGGCCGGCGGCAATTGGGGCGCGATTCATATTCCGCGCATCGGGCATGAGGTGGTGGTCGCGTTTGAAGAGGGCGATCCGGACCGGCCAATCATTGTGGGGAGCGTGTATAACGCCCAACTGATGCCGCCTTACGAACTACCGGCGAACAAGACGCAAAGCGGTATCCGCAGCCGCACTGTGAACGGCGGGAGGACGGACAACAACGAAATCCGGTTCGAGGACAAGCCGCAGTCGGAGCACATTTACATTCACGCTCAGAAGGATTATGAGCTGCGCGTGGAGAACGACCGCACGGAATTGAATGAGCGCGACTATCATGTCAAGGTGAACCGGGATCAACTGGCGAAGGTCGGCCGCGATGTGCATAACGACATCAGCCAGGACTTTGTGGTCAAGACCGGGCGCGACGTCATGATGGACATAGCCGGCAAGAAAGCTGTGAAGATTGGCGGGTCCCTTTCGGTGAAGGCTCAGGCTGTTGGCGAAGAGTTCATGAGTCATAGTGAGAGCACGACCGGTGCCTACTATTTGAAGGCCGCGAACGTCACGATTGAAGCTAGTACCATGTTGACGCTCAAGGTGGGCGGCAGTTTTGTTTGCATCAATGCGGCCGGCGTGCAAATCATGGGAACGTTGGTGCTGATCAACAGCGGCGGTGCTGCCGGCGCAGGCGTTGCCAATGCGCTTGTGTCGCCGTCCGCTCCTACCGCGCCCAAGGACCCAATGAAGCCGGGGGAAACCAAGGCTCCGGAGGCGCAACCTCAAGGTGGAAGACCATCCGCTCGCTTCAGCGGCGGTGGCGGCGGAGGAGGCGGGGCGGCCGGTGCAGCCGGCGAAGCGCCATCGCATGATCCGAACTCGGAAGAGAACAAGGAAAAGACGCACTGGGTGGAGGTGCAGCTGCTGGATGATGCCGGCGCGCCGATCACCAGCGAAGCGGTGGAAGTGACACTGCCGGATGGAACGGTGAGCAGCGGCACCACCGATGAAAAGGGAGTCTATCGCATCGAGCATATCGATCCAGGCAACTGCGATATTACTTTCCCGAATCTCGATAAAGACGCCTGGGAGCCAAAGTAGGAGTTTCCTATGCCTAAAATTACCGCATCGCAAGGTGACAGCATTCCCAGCCTGGCGCAGGATAACGGCCATTTCTGGCAGAAGCTGTGGGACCATGGCGAGAACGCAGCGTTGAAGGCCAAGCGCAAGAATCCGAATCAGCTGATGGAAGGGGACGAGGTTTTTATTCCGGAGCTGGAACTGAAGAAGGAATCGCGCGGCGCCGATTCGCGCCATGTGTTTAAGCGCAAGGGCGTTCCGGCGAAGCTGAAGATGCAGCTGTTTCTGCTGGGCGAACCGCGCAAGAACGAGCCCTATGTCCTGGAGCTGGACGGCAAGCTGATCACCGGCAATCTGGATGGCGACGGCAAGCTGGAGCAGTTCATTCCGCCGAATTGCAAGGGTGGCAGTTTGCAGTTAAAAGGCGGCAAGGAGATCATTCCCATCAAGCTCGGCTTCCTGAATCCCATTGATGAGATCTCCGGCGTGAAGCAACGGTTGAACAACCTGGGCTTCCGCTGCGGCAGCGAAGACAATGAATTGAACGATCAGGCCAAAGCTGCGTTGAAGGAGTTCCAGGCGAAACACAAGCTGCCCGAGTCGGGCGAACTGGACGCGGCAACGAAATCAAAACTGCAGGCAATGCACCCTTAGAGGACTCATGGATTCCATCGGTAGCGCACTCAATACGGCGAGCAGTCTGCTGGGCGGAAACGCGCCCGGCGGGGCGGCCGCGGCTGCTCCTGACGCTCCGCTCAAATGGCACAAGGGCGACAATCTCGGCATCCCCGATCCGAATGAAGGCGGCGCGCACGCTCCCGAGGACCTGCGGGTTCATGATGGCGGCGTGGCGATCGAGTTTCTGCATTTCGGTTTCGTGTTTCCGGATAGCTCGGTGAACTTCGGCCATGCCGATAAAAAAGACGACGAATTGATTGATCTGGATACCGGCGCCAAGTCGCGGGCCATCATGTTTCGCGCGGCGCTGGAGCGGGAAGCTCTGTTGTACAGCGGCTTCATGGCCGGCTGCCAGAGCATCCTGAAGGAGTACGAGAAGAGCCAGGGCGGAATCGGCGACGCGATCGGGATGGTGAGCGATTTCCTGGGTGGCGGTGGCGGGAGCCAGTCCGGGCCCAAGGCGTCGGATCTTGATAGCCACGGCGGGAAGGTCACTGCCGCTGGCGGCGTGCTCAATGTTGCGGCTGTGCAGTATAAAGACCTGCACCAGACCGGCATCGATCTGTACCAGGCCTATCGCAACTACGAAGCGTACCGGAACAACATGATCGACCATCCGCCGGGATCTGGCGGTGGGCCGGGATTGTTGAGCCAGGTGGGCGCGCTGGCCGGAGCACTGCCCGGTATCGGCGATGTAGTGAAGATCATACAAGGCATCGCGTTCAAAATGTTCGACGTGTATGTGGCGCTGTATCTGCGGATCGCGAAGGAGCAAGAGCAGCCGATCTGCAATGGCTGCCGCCAGATCACAATCAACGCGATCCAGACCAAATACTCGCCGGTGTTTCCTGTGTGGCATCCGAAGCCCGATGCGCCCCCCGATCCCAACGCGAATAGCAGCTCCGGCTCCAGTTCTACCGGGATCAAGCCGATTGACAATGTGGTGAGCGACGTCGAGAAGGCGAAGAAGGACGTCGATGCCAAGCAAAAGGAGTTGAAGGATTTCCTGGAGGGCGACAGCAAGGATGCGCCGGGGGCTCCGTTTGTGGATATCGCATTCAACATCGCGCCACCTCCCGATCCTCCCGATAAAGACCTCATACCGCTACCACAACCGCCCAAGGCGATTGCCGATCTGGTGGTGGCCGCGTTCCAAAAGGCAATCGATGTCCAGCATCTGCCGGACTTCCTGATCACGGTGATCAAGGAAATTGTGGAGATCAACGCCGAATTCCTGCGGGCGATCTACAAAAAGCTTTGCGAGATGGACCCGGCGACGCCGATCGATGAAGAGGCTCTCCTTGTGGCAGCGAGAAAGCGGCTATTGCAGAAGTTGGTCGATATGCTCGTGTCGCAGATTTCGATCCTCAAAAATATGAAGGGTCTTGATATGTTTGGCTTCAAGCTGACGCCTGGACGCGTGCTCGATGCCGGGGAAGATAAGCTGAATGAAGAGTTGGGAGCGAAACTCGATCCTGTGCTGGAGATCTTTGTCAGCAAATGCGTGGATGTACTGGAAGGCGCACGGCAGCAGGCGCAGAAGGAAAAGGCAATGACCATGGAGGTCTACTTCGGCTTGTTTCCGTATGTGCTGGCGTTGAATTTCCGCAATACGTTTTTCCCGGTGTGGGACCTGCTGATCGATAATACCTTCGGGAAAATGGGACCGTTGGCGAGCATTGTGAACAGCGCAAGAAGCGCGATGAAGGATACGCAGGCCAAGGTGGATATGGTTCGCGAGGAGGCGATGCGAGCGAAGAAGGTGTACGACCGAGCGAACAAGGACGGCCTGCAAATGGGAACAGGCGGGCAGAATCTGACCGGGTACCGGGACGACTTGAACAGCACTCTTCCACCTGACCAGAGCGCCCCGCCGCGTCCGCCCGCGATTGGATTCTTTCCGATCACTGGCCGGTTGACCAACGCCAATGGCGTGGATATTACCAAGTCCGAATACGACGAAGTTTTCGCAAAGGAGTTGTGGGATACCGCGACGAACGATCCCAACTAATCACTTATGCCTCCAGCCGCTAGAGTAGGGGATATGCATGCCTGTCCGCAGGTGACCGTGCTGGTTCCGCACGTGGGCGGGCCAATATTGCCGCCCGGTGAGCCAACCGTTCTCATCGGCTATATGCCCGCCGCGCGTGCGACCGATATGGCGACCTGCGTAGGGCCGCCCGATTCCATCGCGATGGGCTCTACGTCGGTACTGATTGGCTACCTGCCGGCGGCGCGCATCGGCGACCCCACGGTGCATGGTGGCGCCATCGTATTGGGATGCCCTACCGTGATTATTGGGGGCTGACTCGGCGCGGCTTCGACTTTTTTCGCGATGCGGGTACTTTGCCGATGCGCGGATCTTTGACCAGGATGCACTCACAGGCTCTTAGTGCGGCCTCTTCGAAATCCTTGGCATCCGCCGGCAATACCTGCCAGCCCGTTACTCCCTGGCCCAGAACCTGAATGGACCGCATGTTCGGGAAGTCGCGGTGCAGGCTATCGTGGTGGTCCAGGGTAGTGGCGAGCCACACTCCATTGTCGGCCGGGCTGGCTGCGCTTTCGCGGAGCACGAGCATGATCTTCTCGCCAACGTATACAGCCAGGCATCCGAACATCGGACGCGTGATGGGCGATAGCTCCGCGATGGCGTCAAGCACGAACGGGTAGGGCGCGGACTTGCGGGGTTTGGTCTTCGCAGCGCTCTCCAGTGGTAACGCGTGCATGGTGCTTCGCGGCTTTGGCATTGGCTCTTTCCAATTAGCGTATCGCAAGATGGGATCGGGTGATACCCTAAGAGACAAAGGAGTCTTCCATGAATATCCGCTCGCTTCTGCTCCTGGCTCTTGCGATCGCGCGGCCAGCCTATTCGCAGTCCGGCCTGGAAGGACACTGGGAGGGCGCACTCGCGGTTCCGAATCGCGAGATCGGGCTGTCGCTCGACTTGGCCAAGGATACGAAGGGCGAATGGATAGCCAGCATGGGGCTTCCAGCCCAGAACCTCACCGGACTGGTGGTGATGGATTGCTCGGTTAAGGGGAAGTCCGTGAAGTTTGTAGCCGTCGAGTTGATGATGGCCAAGTTCGAGCTTACCCTCGGTGAGAATGGTGTGCTGAAGGGAACTATTTCGTCACCGCAAGGCCCGGCGCCGATTTCGTTCAAGCGAACCGGTGACGCGAAGGTTCAGGCGATACCACCCAGTCCCGCGGTTTCAAAGGAACTGGAGGGCGATTGGGAGGGCGTGTTGCAAGGGCCTGGCATATCGTTCCGCATGGTATTTCACTTCCGCAATCAGGCAGATCAAACCGTGTTCGCGACGTTTGAGAATCTCGATGGCCCGGGCGGAAACGGAATGCGCTTCTCCCTCAACGATGTGAAGCAATCCGGGGCATCGGTCGAATTCGGCATGCGGATCGCTCACGGCAGCTTTAAGGGCAGCCTCAACCCGGAGGGTACAGAACTTGCCGGGCAGTACACGCATGATGCGAGCAGCGTCCCGATGACGCTGCGCAAGAAATAAACACGCTAGACGAGATCGATCTGGAAGATCCAGCCGGCCGTTGGACTGTCGTTATTCGGCCAGTTCGGATGGATGCCGGCGTCGCAGCCGTAGAGCTTGCCATTGTGGATGGCGAGGCCGTGCGGGTCGCTGGAGCCCGGCAGGAATTCAATGACTTCCTGCACCTGGCCGGTCTTTAGGTCGTGACGAACGAGGCCCGGCCGGTAGTCCTGGAACGATTTGCAGTCGTTGCCGACCACCTGCCACAGGCTGCCTTCGTGAATGACGATGCCGTGGTAGCGGATCCAGTTCGGATGCGATTGGTAGAACGGGATCATGTACTCGGGCTGCCAGGTCACCGGATCGATGCAGAGGTTCCCACGCAGCCGCAGTGACGACACCCACAGCTTTCCCTGGTGCCAGTAGCCGCCATGCGAGCCGCCGCCGTCTTTGCCCGGAGGGCCGAGCGGAATCTGGCGGTGGCTGACCAGTTGCGAGTTCATGCCCACTTGAAAGACGCCTTGCGGGGGCGCGTTGGCGATCATCCACACATAGCCGCCACCAACGGCCATGCCGCTGGTGTTGCGCGAGGGCGTGGTGACGGTCGCGAGCTGTTTGCCATTCCAGTCGACCAGGAAGGCGCACTCATCGAGCGACTTCGGCTCGGGCAGTTTGTACGCCTTTGCCTGTTCGCCGGAGAGCTTCTGCTCGCCGATCCAGAGGCCTTCCGGCGTGGCGGCGATGGCATTGGGGAAGCCCTGCGGGCTTTTGAAGAGCTTGGTGGTTTTCGCTTTCCGCGCCGCCTTCTTCGAGGTCTGTGCGAAGGCGATGCCTGTGGCGATGCTTGTCCCGAGGCCGAAGGTGAGAAATTCGCGTTTGGTCATGATTGTGCCCAAATCAGCATATCGCAAATAGAGGCGGATGAGATGAAAGCGGACTGCTGTCATAATGGTCCGCATGAAACTCAGCCCATTCATGCTTTGCGCGGCGCTTGTCTTCTCATCGGGAATCTTTGCGCAGCCGCGCTACGATCTGCTGCTGAAGCATGGCCACGTCATTGACGCGAAGAGTGGCCTCAGTGCGATTCGGGATGTCGCGATCTCGGGAGGGCGGATTGCGGCGGTGGCCTCGGATATCCCGGCGGCAACTGCGCGGAAGGTGATCGACGCGAGTTCGCTGTACGTTACTCCTGGCCTGGTGGATATCCATACGCATGTGATGGCCATGAGCGGATTGCGCGGGTCGCTGGCCGAAGACCAGAATGTCTGGGCCGATAGCCATACGTTTCGCGCGGGTGTGACGACCGTTGTGGATGCCGGCAGTTCGGGATGGCGCACCTTCGAAGAGCAGAAGCGGCGGATCATGGATCATTCGCGTACGCGCGTGCTGGCGATGCTGAACATCGTCGGCGCAGGGCAGGGCGGCGGCAACTCGGAACAGGATACCGGTGATATGGATCCGAAAGCCACCGCTGCGATGGCGAAGAGATATCCGGGGGTTGTGGTGGGCATCAAGACGGCCCACTATCGCGGTCCGGAGTGGATTCCAGTGGAGCGCGCGGTGGAGGCCGGAACACTGGCGAATATTCCTGTGATGGTGGATTTCGGCGACTTCCGTCCGGAACGGCCCTATGAAGACCTGGTGACGAAGAAGCTGCGGCCGGGGGATATTTCCACGCATACATATCTGGGCCGAGCGCCGTTGCTGGATGAGAACGGCAAGCTGCGACCCTATCTCTTGGAGGCGCGGAAACGCGGCGTGATTTTCGACGTTGGCCACGGTGGTGGCAGCTTTCTGTTTCGACAGGCCGTGCCTGCGATCGAGCAGGGCTTCACGCCGGATTCGATCTCGACCGATCTTCACACCGAGAGTATGAATGCCGGGATGAAGGACATGTTGAACGTCGCCTCGAAACTACTGAATATCGGGATGGGGATGGATGCGGTGATTGCGCGGGCGACCTGGCATCCGGCGCGTGAGATCAAGCGTGAAGATCTCGGGCAAATTTCTGTGGGGACGGTGGCCGATCTCGCGGTGTTGCGCGTGGAGCAGGGGGAGCTTCGGATTTGTCGATTCCTACGGTGCGCGCATGAGCGGCAACAAGCGGCTGGTGTGCGAGCTCACGATTTCCGGTGGGCTGGTGGTGTGGGACCTGAATGGACTCACGCGCGAGGACTGGCGCAAGGCGGGCAAGTACGAAAAGATGCAGGATACACGTTGGGATTCTACTTACGGCCCGCTGCCGCGAAAAGCCAGGTAGATCCCATGTCCGTGTAGTATTGAAGGCAGGAGGCCGCTCAGTGAGTCAATCAAGGTTGGCGCTGCTCCTGGTTTGTGGCGCGTTGACGCTCGGGGCGCAGACTGGTGCCGCGCTGGATGAGTTGTTACAGGCGCGCCGATATGAAGAACTCGCTGCGAAGCTGACGCAGAGTGGAGAACTGGCGCCGGAACAGCGGAAGTACTTCGAAGGCGCTCTGGCATTGAGGCAGAACCGGTTGGACGCAGCTGAGCGGGCGCTTGTCGAGGCGGTGAATACCAGGAACCCGGACCTCGCCGGCCAGAAACGCCAGACCGCGCTCACGTCTCCACAAGTGCTGAACTCCATGTACATGATCGCTACCGCGCTCATCAAGCTCCACCAGTACAGCCGCGCGGCTTATCACTATGACATGATCGATAAGATCTGGGGCGACAACAATCCCGACATTCGCGCCAGCGCTCGCGAGCTCGGCCACACCGTCGCGTTGTTGAAAGATGTCCCCAGGCAAACCATTTCTATTTCCGGCGAAGCGACCCTGGCGATGAGCGCCGAGGGATATCCGATCCGGATTGGAGAGCAGAAGTTCCAGGCGATTTTGGATACCGGAGCCAGCTATTCGATGATCTCGGAAACCACCGCGAAAGCCTGGGGTGTGACGCCTATGGCAGGAACTATTAGTGTGGCCGGTTTCAGCGCAAAGAAGTTCCCGGCTATGCCGGGTGTCATTCCGGAACTGCGCATTGGCACCGCGACGCTGCACAACGTGGTGGTGATGATCTCGCCGGACAAGGAGGCGATCGTCAAGGCGGTGCTCGGCTATCCGGTTATCGCGGCGTTGGGCAGGCTGACGTTTCATCAGGACGGGAGTCTCACGATCGGGGCAAAGAGCGAGGGTGCGGCCGGAGGCGCTCCGCTGTGGGTCGGGGATCAGTCACTGCTGATTTCGTTGAGGACGGATGCCGCGCCAGACGGAGGAAGTCCCAGGCTTTTCACGTTGGATACCGGAGCTCACAACACCTTTCTCACGGACAACTATCTGAAGGAACACCGCAAGGACTTCTCGGGCGAACCTGACAGCATGGCGCTGCTCTTCGGAGGCGGCGGACTTCGTCCCATCCCCGCCTACAAGGCCGCGAAGCTGCCATTGTGGTTCGGCTCGACGCTGGTGCTGCTGAATGGGCCACACGTCCTCTCGGCAACACAAGGAGGCGAGGCGCAAAACTACTTTGGGCAGATCGGCATCGACGTCCTGGGAACGTTCTCCAGCTACACCCTCGACCTGGTGCAGATGAGATTCAGTATCTCGAAGTAGACCTAAATTTTCTTGACACTTTCTCAAAATCGAGGCATCATACAAACAGTTGCTTAAAACGAACGTTTGAATGATACCCACCAGAGACAAGATTTTAGATACCGCCGAACGGCTGTTCGCGCGGGACGGCTTTGACGCCACGTCGCTGCGAGCCATCACTACGGAAGCAGATGTGAATCTGGCGGCGGTCAACTATCACTTTAAGTCAAAGGAAGCACTGGTATTAGCTGTGTTTTCACGGCACCTGACGCCGGTGGCGGCGCAGCGGAAGGCGCTGCTGGAAGCCTATCTGGCTGAAGCCGGCGACGGGCCGATGGAGGTGGAACCGATCCTCATCGCCTTCATCCGGCCGATTTTGGAAGTGGGAATGAGGGCGGCCAGGGAGAACGGCCTGGCGGTTCAATGCCTGATGGGCAGAATTTACAGCGCCCCCCGTGAGTTCGCATCAAAGGTAATCGATGAGAATTTTGCCGAGACGATACAGATCTTCCGGTCGGCATTTCGGCGTGCGCTCCCTGCTCTTCCTGCGGAGGACTTGATGTGGCGGCTGCATTTCACCATTGGATCGATGGCGCACACTCTGGCCGGGAGCGCCTTGTTAAACACGCTTTCGGGCGGACTGTGCAACACAACGGATATGGTTCGCGTGGAACGGCAACTGGTTGCCTTCGCCGCGGCCGGCCTACGGGCGGAGGTTCCTAAGGTATGAGATTGACACTGTGGCTGGCGGCTTTTGCGGCAACCGCATGCGCCCAGCAGCCAATGAGTTTGAGTTTGAAGCGGGCGGTGGATTTGGCGGTGTCGCCGGATGGTAACGCGCGCATGAAGCTGGCCGACGAATATATCAAGCAGGCGCAGACTCGCTCGACGCAAGCGAAGGCGGCCTTCCTGCCGAATGTGGATGGGGCTGTAAGCGAGCAGAACTTCACTCGCAACCTGCAGACCATGGGGATTCAGTCGCCGACTCCGCTGCTGAAGTTCCCGGATATCGTGGGCCCTTTGAGCGTCTTCGATGTGCGTGGCACGCTGACGCAAACGGTGTTCGACTTTAGCGCCATCCGCCGCTGGCAGTCGGCCAAGGCGAATCACGACCTGGCTAAGACGGAGCGGGAGAGCGCCGATAATCAGGTGGCGGCGGATGCTGCCCGCGCCTACATGCTGGCGTTGCGCGAGGACGCGGCGCTCACTGCGGCCAAGGCCAACGTGGAACTGGCGCAGGCGCTTCTGAAACTCTCCGAACAACAGAAGTCGGCAGGCACTGGAACGGGAATCGAAGTGACCCGGGCGCAGGTTCAGCTGGCCAATGAGAAGCAGCGACTGCTGGTAATCAATAACGACCGCCAGCGCTCCGTGCTGCAACTGCTGCGGGTGATCGGGCTTCCGCTTGAGACGAAGATCGAACTCTCCGACAAGCTGGCCTATCAACAGACTGAGGCGGTCACTCCGGCGCAGGCGCTGACGACGGCCAAGGAGCTACGCGCCGATTGGAAAGTGCAGGCGCGGAGAACTGGCGTCTCGAAGTTGAACTACGAGGCGGTAAAGTACGAACGGCTGCCCTCGATCGCAGGATATGCGGACTATGGAACCACCGGACTCGAAGTGGGCAACACCATGCCGACCCGCACCTTTGCCGTCACGATGAAGCTGCCGATCTTCGATGGTGGCCGCCGCGATGCGCGCCGCTCGGAAGCGCTTTCGTCCTTGCGCGTGGAGGAGATCAAGACCGCCGATTTCCAGAAGCAGGTGGAACTGGAGATCCGCATCGCGCTGGAGAGCCTGGACTCAGCCGAGGGGCAAGCCAAGACTGCGGAGGAGGGCTTGCAGCTTTCGGAGAACGAATTGGCGCAGGCGCGGCGCCGCTACGAAGCGGGCGTGGCGACGAGTACGGAAGTGACCGACGCGCAGACTCGACTGGAACGTGCGCGCGACAACAAGATCGCGGCACTGTATCAACACAATCTGGCACGCATCGAACTGGCGGCTGCCATGGGTGCGATTCATAGGATTATTCAATGAAAAAGAGACTGATTGGAATTGTTTTCCTGCTGGCGGTGGCCGGCGCAGGCGCATGGGCGTGGATGCATCGCTCTTCGGCCGATGACGATAAAGTGATTCGCATCTCGGGCAACATCGAGATGACACAGGTGGATATCGCGTTCAAGACCGCAGGCCGCCTGATCGAGCTGAATACCGACGAGGGTCAGTTCGTTAAAAAGGGCATGGTGCTGGCGCGGATCGATCGCGAAACGATGGAGCGCCAGAAGACGCGCGAGACCGCGGGCGTGGCTTCAGCCGAATCGCAGGTGACGCAGCTGCGGACGATGATCCAGTGGCAGTCTGAGTCGATCGAGCGCGATCTGGAACTGCGCAATGCGGAAGTGCGCACGGCGCAATCGCGCTTGAATGATCTGCTGAGCGGTTCGCGGCCGCAGGAGATTCTGGCGTCGCGTGCGGCGGTGGATGAGGCACGGGCGCAGCTCACGCAGGCCAAGAAAGACTGGGACCGCGCGCAGGTGCTGTATAAGAACGAAGACATCTCCACGGCGCAGCACGATCAGTTTCAGGCGCGCTTCAATGCCACCACATCGGCTGTGAAGCAGGCCGAGCAGAGGCTGTCGCTGGTGATCGAGGGTCCGCGCAAGGAAGACATTGAATCGGCGCGGTCGCAACTGGCGCGGGCGCAGGCGGCAGTGAAAGCATCGGAAGTGAATCGCATCGAAGTCAAGCGCAAACAGGAAGAGTTGGTGGCACGTCGGGCTGAAGTGGAGCGCTCCAGAGCTCAGGTGGCTATGCTCGATTCGCAGTTGGATGACACGATTGCGGCGGCTCCGCTGGATGGTATGGTGATGGTGAAATCGGCCGACCTCGGCGAGGTGCTGGCGCCTGGGGTGAAGGTGTTTACGGTCGCTGACATGCAGCATCCATGGGTGCGCGGCTACATCACGGAATCGCAACTGGGCAAGGTAAAGGTCGGCGATGTAGTGAAGGTGAAGACCGATTCGTTCCCCGGCAAGCAGTACACCGGCAAGGTGGTCTTCATTGCGGCCGATGCCGAGTTCACGCCCAAACAGATCCAAACTGCCGAAGAGCGCGTGAAGCTGGTGTATCGCGTGAAGGTGAACGTAGAGAACCCGAACCTGGAATTGAAACTCAACATGCCAGTGGATGGGGAGATCGCACTTGGAGCCCGCTAGCTTCATTTCGCTACGTAATCTTACGCGGCGATTCGGCACCAACACTGCGGTGGATCACCTCAATCTGGAGATCCGCCGCGGCGAGATCTTCGGCCTGGTGGGGCCCGATGGCGCGGGCAAGACCACCACGCTGCGCATGCTGTGCGGTTTGATGGACCCGACCGAAGGCGAGGCAAGTGTGGCGGGTTTCGACACCGTGCGCCAGACGGTGGAGGTGAAGGACCGCATCGGCTACATGGCGCAGCGCTTCGGTCTCTATACCGATTTGACGGTCGGCGAAAACATGGAGTTCTATGCCGATCTGTTTGGCATTGATGCGGCTGAACGCAAAGCCATGCTGCCGGAACTGCTGCGTATGACGCGCATGGAGCCGTTCATCGATCGGCCGGCGGGCAAACTCTCTGGCGGCATGAAGCAGAAGCTGGCCTTGATGTGTACGCTGCTGCATCATCCGCAGGTGTTGTTTCTGGACGAGCCGACCAACGGCGTCGACCCGGTTTCGCGGCGCGATTTTTGGATCATTCTGAAGCAGCTGGTGAAAGACGGTATGACGCTGTTCGTTTCCACCGCTTATATGGACGAGGCCGAGCGCTGCGATCGCGTGGGGCTGATGAGCGGCGGGCGGATGATCCAATGCGATACGCCAGAGGAACTGAAGAAGCTGGTGGATTTCGATTGTTACGATTTCGAATGCGACGACCTGCGTGCTGCGCGAAGGTCGCTGGCGGCGTCGCCGGATGTGCAGGGCGTTCGGCCAGCGGGCAGTTCGCTGCACGTGTTTCTGCATCGCGGGGCGAATGTGGAAAGCGTCGCTTCGCTTGCTGGCCGCAATACGCACCGCCAGATTGCCCCTTCGCTGGAAGATGTGTTCATCGCTACCGTGGAGGCAGCCAATGATCACCGTTAATAATCTGGTGAAGACGTTCGGCGATTTCTACGCGGTGGATCACGTTTCGTTCGATGTGAAGAAGGGCGAAATCTTCGGCTTTCTCGGACCAAACGGTGCGGGCAAGTCGACCACGATCCGGATTCTGTGCGGACTGATGGATCCGACTTCAGGCAGCGCCACGGTGAATGGACTTGAGGTGGGGCGGCAATCGGAAGAGATCAAGAAGTTCATCGGCTACATGTCGCAGAAATTCTCTCTGTACGACGATCTCAAGGTGGAAGAGAACATCGACTTCTTCTCCGGCATCTATGGAGTTCCCAAGGACAAGCGCGAAGAACGCAAAGACTACGTGCTGAAGATGGCGGGCATTGTGGAAAAGCGCGGCGAGAAGACGGCCATGCTCGCAGGCGGCTGGAAGCAGCGACTGGCGCTGGGTTGCGCGATTCTGCACCAGCCGCCGATTCTGTTTCTGGACGAGCCGACTTCGGGCGTGGATCCGATCGCGCGGCGGTCGTTTTGGGATCTGATCTATGAGCTGTCCGATGCGGGTAGCACCATCATGGTGAGCACGCACTACATGGAGGAGGCCGAGTACTGCCACCGTTTGGCACTGATGTATCGAGGCAAGCTGGTGGCGCTGGGGTCGCCGAAGGAATTGAAGGACGCCATGAACGTGAAGTCCATGGAAGAGGTCTTCATTCAGAAGATTGAAGAAGAGGAGGCGCTCCTCAAATGAACTACCGCCGCACCAAAGCGATGGCCCGCAAAGAGTTCCTGCATATCATCCGCGATCCGCGCAGCCTGATCATGGCGCTGGCGGTGCCGATGATGATGTTGCTGCTGTTCAGCTATGCGCTTTCGCTCGATGTCGACCGCATTCCGACCATCGTATACGACCAGGACGCGAGTCCGCAGAGCAGGGAATTGACGGCCCGCTTCGCAGGGTCGCCGTACTTTGAGATCATCTCTTACGCACATAGTTATGCTGAAGTGGAGAAGGCGATCGACCGCGGCGATTGCATCGTGGCGGTGGTGTTTCCGCCGGACTTTGCGCATCATCTGCGGGCTTCGAAGCCGACGAGCGTGCAGATCCTGCTTGATGGCAGCGATTCGAACACGGGGTCGATTGCGTTGTCGTATGCGGAGTCGGTGACGAATGGTTATTCGATGGAGATTCTGCATCGCACACCGCCCGTGGATGCGCGGATACGCGTCTGGTACAACACCGATCTCAAGTCGCACAACTTCATTATTCCGGGCCTGGTGGCGGTGATCCTGATGATCATTGCTTCGTTGCTGACTTCGCTGACGATCGCGCGCGAATGGGAGAACGGGACCATGGAGCAGCTGCTTTCGACGCCGCTGCGGCCGGTGGAGATCGTGGTCGGGAAGTTGGCCGCGTTCTTTTTGCTGGGGACCGCGGATTCGATCATCGCCATTGTCAGCGCAGTGTATGTGTTCGATGTACCGCTGCGCGGCAATGTGCTGTTTCTGGCGATTACGACCGGCGTGTTCCTGGTCGGCGTGCTGACCTGGGGACTGTTTATCTCGTCGATCTCGGGCACGCAGTTGATGGCGTATCAGATCGGGCTGATGACTTCGTTTCTGCCGGGATTTCTGCTTTCGGGCTTTATTTATGCGATCGATAACATGCCGGTGCCGATTCAAGTGGTCACCCACATTGTGCCGGCGCGGTACTTCATCACCATTTTGCGCGCAATCTTTTTGAAGGGCGTGGGTCCGGAGATTGTGTGGCAGGAACTACTGTTCCTGGTGATCTACGCGATTGCGGTAGCGGCCGTGGCGACGAAGAAGTTGAAGAAGAAGGTGGCCTGAATGTGGGAACGGATTAGAGTCATCATCACCAAGGAGTTCCGTCAGACGCTGCGCGAGCCGCGCATGCGGATGATGGTCATCATGCCGCCGCTGTTCCAGTTGTTGATCTTCGGCTTCGCGGTGAATCTCGATGTGGAGAATTCGAAGATCGCGTGGATGGATATGGACCGCACTCCGGAGAGCAGGGAACTGCGGGACAAGTTCGACGCTTCCATTTATTTCCAGATAACGAGCGAACCGCGTTCGGAAGAGGAGGTGCGCAGTCTGCTCGATCACGGCGAGGTGGTGGGCGTGGTTCGCGTGCTGCCAGGTTTCGCGCGTGATCTGAAGCGCGGTAAGCAGACCGCGGTGCAGGTGCTGGTGGATGGGACGAATTCAAACAACGCCTCGATTGTCACCGGCTACGCATCGCGTATCATCAGTTCGGTGGGCGTGCCTGCGGGGATGGTCGCGCCGGTGGAAGCGAGGTCGCGGGTGTGGTTCAATCCGGAGCTGAAGAGCCGCTATTACTTCATTCCGGGCGTGCTGATGAACATCATCGCGCTGATCACGCTGATGCTGACGGCGATGGCGGTGGTACGCGAGAAAGAGATCGGCACGATGGAGCAGTTGCTGGTGACGCCTATACGTCCGGTGGAGTTGATTCTGGGCAAGACGCTGCCATTTGTGTTGATCGGTCTGTTCGATGTGTTCCTGGCGACCGGCGTGGCGCTGCTGGTCTTCCATGTTCCGTTCCGCGGCAGTATCGTAACGCTGGTTGCGGCATCGATTGTGTTTCTGATGACCACATTGGGCGCGGGGTTGTTTATCTCGACGATTTCGCGCACGCAGCAGCAGGCGCTGATGTCGTCGTTCTTCTTTTTCATGCCGACGTTCATGCTGAGCGGCTTTTCGTTTCCGATTCGCAACATGCCGGTGGCGGTGCAGTACCTGACGCTGCTCAATCCGCAGCGGCACTTTATTGAGATCCTGCGCGGGATCTTTTTGAAGGGCGAGGGGTTCTATGTGTTGTGGCCGCAGACGCTGGCGCTGTTTGTGATCGGCGTGCTGGTGTTGGGCGGGAGTACGCTGCGGTTTCACAGGACCATTGAATAGTTAGGGCTGAGGCCGAACGGGTTTCGCGCGGCGCGTTTGGCTTCGAAGTGGGGGCCAGTCATGAGCGGATCGTGTTCCACGGCGTTGAGCAGTTCGGCTTCGGCGGCTTCGGCCTGCGCGAGATCTTTTTCGGCGGGATTGTTGACGCCGAGATACTCGAAGCGGTCGCGGGGCTAGTTGAGGGCCTGGCGGTGGAGGTGGAGCCGTTTTGCTTTGAAGCTCCAGCCAATGAAGGTGATGTGGGCTGGGAGGTGGCCGGTTTCGTGATGGAACTGCGCGAGGGGGAAGCGCAGATTCTCGAAGCTGTCGCGGGCGAAGCCTTCGACGAAGGCGCGCGATGCGGTTTCGGGGTGGCCCCACCAGGCATGATCGCGGGCGACCTCCCAATAGGATTGCCCTTCGGAGCGTCCGGGTAGTTTTGATTTCGTTTGTCCGCCTGAGAAGTACAGCCGGGATTCGGGATTGCCGGCTGCGCGGAGGACGCCGGCGCGGGCGTGGTCGCGATAGAGTGGTGCTTCGCCGGGGAAGCCGCCTTCGAGGCTGGAATCGAGTTCGGCCAAGCCAGGGGCGGTGTGGCCGGGACGGAAGATGGCATGGCAGGCGACGATGATGAGATCCATGTTGAAAGTTGATCGCTCCGCTTGAAGATCCTGGATCGGGTTGCTATACTCATAGAGTAGTTCACCCACCTATGTGGGCCTGTGGCGCAGTTGGGAGCGCGCTTCCATGGCATGGAAGAGGTCAACGGTTCGAACCCGTTCAGGTCCACCAAAATTGCCTTAAGCTAAATCCCTAGCCGCGCCACGAAAGACCTGTTTTCGATGCCATGCCAGGAAGTCAGGGCTAGGCAAGGCTTCCTTCAGGCCCGGTTTCCTCAAATCCCTCCCGTGCAGCACAAGAAACAAGTTCTCGAATCCGAATTGACCATGCAGTCTCGAAGAAACCAGGATTCGGGAGTCCTCCGATACCGTGAGCGCTCCACGATCAAACGCCTGATGGTGAATACTACAACATGCGAGGCCGTTGTCCATCGTGTCCGGTCCGCCGAATTGACACCAGCGAATATGCGCGGCTTCCAATCCGAGGTCTGAGTTGTCCAACCGCACGCCGAAACCACAAAATGCGCATCTATGCTCCCACGCCGAAACGACCGCAGCGCGGAGTTGGGAGTCGCGCCGGGCACCTCGGGATGTAGACTCGAGATCAAGGCCGACTGCACCTGCAATGCTCTGGTGCAACGACTCAGGGAAATGCGCGCAAAGAATCTCCTGGGCCAGCTTTCGGACCGCTTCGGGCCTGGTTCTTAATTGCTCAAATATCTCAAGCTTGAATCCTCCACGAATGGAGAACTTTCTAAGTTCCGATTTGAGCGGATTCTTGCTTCCCTGGCGGATTCTAATGGGAATCCGGTCCTCGATTTCCCAAACTCCATCATGCTGCAGATGGTAAAAAGGCAACTCCGGGTGCACGGAGCGCAGTGGAGGGCCAAAGTCCTCCAGCAACCGGGCCAGCGGTGCTTCAATCCGATTGAATGGGATCAACCGGTCCGCGCCGGCCTGTATTTGTCCCAAGGCATAAAGCACGAGAAGTGGCTTGTGCGGAGCCCGCTCTTCGCGGCGGCGCCAAACGTTCAGATCCTCAAATTGCTTTAGCAGCAGATCCGTCTTTGTCATTACACCGTTCAACCAGCTTACTTGCCAGATTAGCAGTCTAGGTCGGCTCGGCTACGCCGTGCGTCGGATGGGAACGAAGCGAATCTCGACGCGTTGATTGAGCGCCGCGCCGATCCGGCGAAGCATCGCCAGAGAATGCCCTTCGTAGTCGGCGTCTTCGAGGCGGCAGATTACGGACGCGGTCGTGCCGATCAGTTTGCCTAATTGCGCCTGCGTCAGGCCCGCCTTGGTGCGCAAGCCGAAAATCTTGCGGGCGATCTCGTCATCCGCTCGCGCCTCTTCCAGTATCTTCAAACGTTCCGGATGGCCCTCGAAGTAGCGCCGGTGGATGATCTCAACTGCGTCGGTCGTGGTTTTCGATTTTTTGGTCATTCCGTACTCTCCTATGCTTGGCGATGCTTCGCCGGATTCGCTTCAAACCGTTTCTTGCGCTCAACCGCGCGGTCGATTTCACTCGGGGGAACGGCGCTCTCTTTTACGATTCCGTGAGCCACAACCGCCGCCACCGTACCGTGGAAGAAATAGAGGACCCTGTAATGGACGCCCTGCAGACTCGCGCGAAGCTCGTAGATCCCATCCCGCAGCAGGTCCGCCTCCGGTCGCCGCAGTTCATGCCCCAGTTCGCACAGCCGTTCCACTCGCAGAAGGCACTTCGCTTTTGCCTTTACCGGTAGATCATCGAGCCATTCCAGGAACGGGCATGAGCCGTCCTCCTCGCAGTACAGAATGACAGACGTCTTCGGCATCCTGTCTCAGTCTATTCGCAATCTTGCGAAAGCGCAAGACCCTTCCCATGCCTTCCGATAGCAAGCTCGAACCCGTCGTCGAGGTGGACGTCAACACCGCGAATACTTCGTTCCATGAGGGGCGTTCTGCTATATAGGAAGACCCTTTTCTTCGCCCTGGACGAGGAATTGGAAAGGCGGACTCGACCGCGCGCGTGCCCGCTAGCACGTGAAATGCCACCATCCAGAACGCCAAGGTCTGGCTGCTACCATGAACCTGGAAAAGAGGACCTCACGAGGTCCAGACCAACGTGGAAGAGCGCATGGGGTCCGAACGAGGTCCAATTCGCCCTCGAATAAGTCGCGTGTTTTCAGCGGCGACGCCTGTAAGTGATTGACTTGGAGACCATGGCATGGAAGAGGTCAACGGTTCGAACCCGTTCAGGTCCACCAAACTAAACCCCAATAAAACTTAAACTGCCCGACATGCTTGCGAGCTTCCACGTCGCGGAAGAGGTCAAGAGGAGTCCATTTGGAGTCCAAACTCGCCAAAAACTGGACTCCGGTCGCACCCCCGGAACAGTCGCAGCGCTGAAACCTCTGATTGGATTTCTGGAAGTCCTCACACCCGATGAGATGCAAGTTCCGCGATTGAATCCTCAGGCTTCCTGCCCTGCTGAAATATTCAGCCGCTGAGCTGAATATCTATTGACATGATATTCAGCCGTGTGGCTTAATATTGCATGGGCAGGATAGGGCTGAAACGACGTGTGGACGCCTATGAAGTGGTTTTCTCTGCGCTCGCCCATGCGGCCCGCCGGCGCGTGCTGCTTACCATCTATTTCAACGGCGGCTCCATGACGGCAGGCGAAGTCGCGGCGATCTTCGCTCACGCCTGGCAGACCACCACCCGGCACCTACAAGTCCTTGAGGCGGCTGGACTATTGACCCACGAAAAACAGGGCAGGACGCGCGTTTATAAACTGCAGCGCAAACGGCTTGATCTGATCGCAGATTGGCTCGCGCATTTTTCGAACAAGAACAAACATTGAGGAGACCCAGCCATGGCATCCAAGCCAAACGACAACGACATCCCCCAATTATTTCGGCTCAACATCGAAGTCGCCGGCCTCAGCGCCGCAATCGATTTCTATAGTGCGCTGCTCGGCCTCGAAGGTCGCAAACAAGCCGGTTCTCGCTGCTATTTTGTCTGCGGGCCGGTCACACTCCAGGTCTTGGACGTTGCTGCATCTGAGCGCGGAAATGTTCCCCGGGAGCCTCACGCCGCCGCGAAATCGCTCTACTTCACCGTTTCCGACTTAGATGCCATCTACGCACGCGCCAAGTCATTGGACTGTCTTTCGACCGAGCCGGTCCACGGTTCTCCCGGCGGCGGAATCGTCGTTCGCCCCTGGGGCGAGCGCTCATTCTATGCCGAAGACCCTTGGAAAAATTCTCTCTGCTTCGTCGACGAAACAACCGTCTACGAAGGCTGAATCAAAGATTGTGACGAGGAGAGGACGTGTCGAGTGCAAGTTGCCGTTTCGGTGCCCGGGGGGCCGACTGGAGTCCAATTCCTAAAATTGACCTGTCGGCGTCCAACGGCGTCCAAAACGTCCACGGCTAAGTCCTTTATTTTGTGGCTCGCCACTCGTATGTTATTGATCTGGCTTCCATGGCATGGAAGAGGTCAACGGTTCGAACCCGTTCAGGTCCACCAAACTCTTAATCTTCATCAGCGCCGTGCGAAAAGGCTCACCACTGGGCGTTCCCGGCCCCATTTTGTCTTTGCGTAGCTGATTTCCACGCTCCGGACCACGGCCCTTCTGCCCTTAAACTCAATAACGCTCGTCTGGCCGCCAGGCTGTACGAATTCCTTGACCTTCATCTTCGTCGTCAGTCCGCTCATGAAGTGGATTTCGATCTGCCAAATGTCAATCGCTGCATTCTCAACGCGCAGTTGTATCGCGCTGACATCGCCTTTGGGCGCGGCCAGGATTACTTCCTTCGCTCCGTACGGCTGCACCTTGGTCTGACCCAGAAAAATCCACTCGCCCCTACCCTGGGCGATTGCACCGGAAGCCATGAGCGCCAGTGCGGCGCAGACTCCCAAAGAACGCGATACGACCATATTCCCCTCCATTCAAGCCTTCGATGCAATTTGAGTGCATTCGCATATGCTGCGCCATTATGCCGCCACAAAGCAAAAAGCCTCATTCATGGGCACGGTCGAAGCATCCCTAGTAGAATGCCACAATTTGTTGTCTTCCTGCGCAGGCAACAACGGAATTACGAGCCTCGCGCATGAGCGCGAAGGCGGACAAGGTGCCGGTGCTGTTGTGGAGTCCTGAAGTCCTCGCGGAGTCCAAACGCCTAAATGAGCCTACGTGGCGTCAACTGGAGTCCCTCGCTCCACGTGCTAAGCCTTTCTTTTTTCAGTAAAGGATACCAGTAAGTGATTGATATTCCATACATGACATTGAAGCGGTCAACGGTTCCAGCCAGTTATGGCCCACCAAATCGCGCAATCGAGCCATCAATACCGGTATTGATGGGCCATGGGCTAGAATCCAGTTTGTAATCCACAGTACAGTGAAGTTTATCGAAGAACATCCTGACTATTTACTAAAGCGCTGCCAGTTTTTGATGCCAGAAGATCGTGTGGTTCTGACTACGCACAGGGGCGCCATTGCGGCCTTATGTGTTGGTAGGGGGTTTTAGAGGGCAAACTCAGGTCAACCGACTGATCACAAACACGGAAAATTTCCGCCTTAATAGTTAGAAACGCCAGATCCGGCTTGCTGTGTGTTTGTGGACCGGGTCCCACGCATCGGAGAAGACCTGTGATCAACCACAAAAACCTATTTCATAAAATCCTTTACACGGCAGCGCTGGCGGTTGTGCCGGCGCTCGCTCAGACGCCCTGGGTGGCGGGCGATTATGTCGGCTACATGTATTGGCAGTATCCGCCGAGCGCCATCGACTTCACGTCGCTAACGCAGGTGAACGTGTTTTCCGTGATACCGAATAATGACGGGACATTGAACACGACGCTTTTCATCGACGCTGTGAATGGTCCACTGGTGGCGAAGAATATCGCGACGCTGGCGCATGCGGCAGGGAAAAAGGCCGTGTTGGTGATAGGCGGGGCGGGCACGGGAGCGCAGTTCCAGAGTGCAACGAGCGCCACCTATATGAACGCGTTTGTGCAGAACCTGACGAATACGGTGCAGACTTGGGGATTCGACGGGGTGGACATCGATTGGGAGCCGATCGCGACAAGCGACTACGCGACGGTGCTGCAATTGATCGGCAAGCTGCGGACGGCGCTGCCGGGGAAGATGATCACGGCGGACGTGGGGTGGCTGAGCAGTAACTTTGCATTGTCGAGTACGGATGCGCAGTTTTATGCGTTACTCGCGGCGGCTGTGGACCAGATGAACATCATGAGCTACGGGATGGCGGATGCGTGGGGCGGTTGGGCGGCGTGGCATTCGTCGGCGATCACGGGCGAGGGCGGCAATCATCCGAGCTCAGTAGCAAGCAGCGTGGCGCTTTATCGGGCGGCGGGCGTGCCGGCGGCGAAGCTTGGCGTGGGGATCGGGTTTTACGGGTCGTGCTGGAAGGCGCCGGTGACTGCGCCGCTGCAGGCGGTGGGGGCGTCGTACATTGTGGCGTCGGACAATACGATGGGGTTCGCCAACATTATGAACTCCTATTACAATGCCGCGAATTACCATATGGACCAGGCGGCGCAGGCGCCGTACCTCTCGTTTGCGAGCGCGACGGGGCCGGCGGGGTGCACATTCATTTCTTATGAGAACGAGGCGTCGGTGGCGTTGAAGGCGCAGTATGTGAAAGCCAACGGATTGGGTGGGGCGCTGCTGTGGCAGTTGAACGAGGCCTACAACCCGGCGGCGGCCGATCCGAACAGCTTGCTGCATGCGGTGGGGAAGGCCTTCTTGAACGGGACGACGGCGACGGCGAGCACGGCCAGCGTGGCGTCGAACCTGAACCCGGCGGCAGTTGGGCAGGCGGTGACCTTCACCGCGCATGTTTCCGGGTCGGACGGGGGCGTGCCGGCAGGGACGGTCACTTTTAACGATGGCGCGACGCCGATTGGCAGCGCGACGCTGAGCGCTGGAGCGGCGGCGGTGACGGTTTCGAATCTGACGGCGGGGACGCATTCGATCACGGCGAGCTACGGCGGATCGGCAACCTACGCGATGAGCGTTTCGGCGGCGTTGACGGAGACGGTGAACGGGACGACGACGCCGGCCACGGCGACCACGCTAAAGTCTTCGTTGAATCCGGCGGCGGTGGGTCAGGCTGTGACGTTTACGGCGACGGTGGCCGTGGTGGCGCCGGGCACGGGCACACCGGCTGGAACGGTGACGTTCAAGGATGGGGCGACGACGCTGGGCAGCGTAGCGTTAGGCGGTGGCGTTGCGGCGTTGACGGTTTCGAATCTGACGGCGGGGGCGCATTCGATCACTGCAAGCTATGGCGGATCGACCGCGTACGCGGCGAGCGTATCGGCGGCGTTGACGGAGTCTGTGAGCACTAAGCCAGGGACAACCGTGGCGCTTGGTTCCTCGGTGAATCCGGCGGTGTATGGGCAGGCGGTGACGTTTACGGCGACGGTGGCGGTAGTGGCGCCGGGCACGGGCACGCCGGCTGGAACGATGACATTCAAGGACGGCGGGACGACCCTAGGCAGCGCGACGCTGAGCGGAGGGAAGGCGGCTTTGACGGTTTCGACACTGGCGGTGGGCGCGCATTCGATCACGGCAAGCTATGGTGGATCGACAGCGCATGCGGCGAGTGTTTCGGCCGCGGTGTCGCAGACGGTCGGCCAGAGTGCGACGACGACGTCGTTGACCTCGTCGAAGAATCCGGCGAGGTATCGGGCGTCGATTACATTCACGGCGACGGTGAAGGTGGTGGCCCCGGGGACGGGAACGCCGGTGGGAGTGGTCGACTTCTACGATGGGACGATCCCTATGGGCAGTGCCATGCTGAACAACGGCAAAGCGACGGTGACGACCACTACGCTTGGGACGGGGAACCGTTCAATCAAAGCGGTGTATACGGGGACGGCCAACTACGGCGGCAGCAATTCGAGTGTGCTGACGCAGATCGTGAATTAGCGGTCAGTGCGTCATCGCATAGACGATGTAGTTGATACCCAGGCGGATGGCCAGGTCGGCGCAGCGTTCCGGGTAGCTAGGGTTGTCGGCCCACTCCCAGGCGTCGCCGATGTCGGAGTTGTATGAGATCGCTACCATGAGGCGGCCGTTGTCGTCGTAGATGCCGCGCCAGTGGGCCCCTTTTCCATCCTCGGGCCCATTGGCATGGATAGGCTGCTTGTAGCCGCGCCGCAAGTGGGCCCAGCCGGGCACCTGGTAGCGATCGTTCAGGTCGTAAACAGTGTGGAATACCGCGTCCTCGTCCGGGATGTCGACGATGGACCGGTCCGGAAAGGTCATGCGCATGGTGCGGGCGAAGACCTCCCACTCGTACTCTCCGTGCAGGTCGTCGGCCATGAAGAAGCCGCCACGTAGCAGGTATTCGCGCAGGACCCGGGTTTGTGGTTCGGTCAGGCCCCATTCGCCGACCTGCACGGCGTAGATCCAGGGCCAGTTGAAGACGTCGTCCGAATCGAGATCCACCACTTGTTCCACGGAACGGGTGTGAATGCGCGTGAGGCGGCGGACGGCGAGGGAGAAGTGACGGTCGGCGCGCGGGTAGTCCTGCGTCCATAGGGAGAGGCCGAGCCGGTAATCTCCCTGGTAGCGCGGGTAATAGCCGTCGTCGACTCCACCGCCCGGAAACATCGTGCGGGCAAAGGCCCACTCGGTCTTCTCCTGGTAGTCCGCGGGAAGAGGGATCTCGCCGACGCTGTATTCGACGCCCGGGAATTCGCGAAATGGGTGCTGGAAGGCGTAGAGCGAGGCGACCACGGCGAGACCGTACACAGCGAGCCGGACTGGTTTGTTCCATTGCATCCCGATGCCTTTCCACAACGATACCACCGTACTTGTGCCGGGAATTGGCGCGCCGATAAAAGAATATGAGATACTTTACTGCTAAATGAACACAGCGCGACTTCTCTCTCTTTTGCCCTGCCTGCTGCTGGCGGCCTCCACGGCGCTTGGCCAGCCGGGTAAAGCTTTCCGCATCGATTCACTGCAATGCCGCCGCATCAGTTGCGAGTTGCGCGAAGGCTTGCAGGCCGGCCTCACCACCCTTGAGGCCGAAGGTGTATTCCGGGGCTTGCAGGCGGTTCGCATGCAGGTGCTGAAGCATGGGTCCACCGAACCGGAATTCGACCGCCGCATCGGCGTTATGTCCAATGGCAAGGTGACGGTAAGCGTTCCCGCCTACCGGCTTCCGGATGGCGTGTACCGGGTGGTGCTCACCTCCGGCAATAGTGCGACAGTGGTGGCCGACGCCAGTTTTCGCAAGACTTCCGCGGCTTTCTCGGGCGATCGCGACTCGCAGCCTCAGGCTCCGCGTGTGGGTCCGGGTCTGGTTGGAGAATGGCGCGGGATCAACAAGACCGCCGGTATGGTGGTGATCTCGGCCGATGGCACTTACTCCTTTAACGGAGCGGCCGGGCGCTATCGTGCGAGTGGCAACCAGGTTGTTTTCAGCGGTCCGCTGGCAGCCTGGGACAACGGCCGTGCGACCGTCAAAGATGGCGTGATTGAGTTTTACTGGACCAATCGCGAAGGTTGGAAACAGTGGTTCACTTTCGCCAAGGTAAAGTAGCACGGCGGGGGAGCGGCCTGTTGCTTCACCCTCCCCGCATTCCACATAATCTTAATGACCCATGCTACTCCTGATACTCGCGTTGTTGTCCCAGGCCAATGCACAGCCTGCCCTGACTTATAGCTATCCGGCGGAGGACTGGCAATCGCAGGCGCTGCCGATCGGCAACGGCCGGCTTGGCGCCATGACCTTCGGTGGCGCCCCGCGCGAGCACATTCAGCTCAATGAGATCTCACTCTGGACCGGCGACGAAAAAGACACCGGCCGCTACCAGAATCTGGCCGACCTCACCTTCGAACTTTTGCACGGCGCGCCTCAGTCTTACCGTCGCAAGCTCGATCTTTCATCCGCAACGCACAGCATCGAATACACGGCTGACGGCGTAACTTACCGCCGCGAATACTTCGCCAGCTTCCCCAGCCAGGTTCTGGTGTTTCACTTCACGGCCAGCACGCCCGGCGCCATCAGCGGACATCTCAGACTCGCCGATGCCCATGCCGCGAAGACCATTGCCACGGGACGCGCGTTGCTGATCCATGGAAATCTCGATAACGGCCTCGAATACGAAACGCAGTTGAGCGTGTTGAACAAAGGCGGGGCTGTCTCCGTGGAGGGCGATGGACTGCTGATCGACAAGGCGGACGAGGTCACGCTTTACGTCAATGCAGGCACCAACTACGCACCGGACCGTGCAAAGAATTGGCGCGGCGAGAATCCGCACGCGCGCATCTCGGCGCAGATGGAGGCCGCCAGCGCCAAGGGCTACGCGGCCCTGCGCGCGGCGCACATCGCCGATTTCGGCAAGCTGTTCAACCGAGTCTCGCTGAACCTCGGCGCATCTTTGCCGGCCACGAAGGCACTCACCACGGATGCCCGCCTGGCCCGCTACGACAAAGGAGGCAAAGATCCTGAACTCGAAACGCTCTTCTTTCAATATGGCCGCTACCTGCTGATCTCTTCGTCGCGCGGCAGCCTGCCGGCCAACCTGCAAGGCCTGTGGAACTACTCCAACACTCCGCCATGGCGCAGCGACTACCATTCGAACATCAACATCCAGATGAACTACTGGCCGGCGGAGATCACCAATCTCTCGGAATGCCATCTGCCCTTCTTTGACTACGTGAACAGTCTGCGCGGCGTGCGCACGGAGGCCACGCGCGACTACTACCTGAATCAGATCGATCCGAAAAAGGCCCCGCGCAAAGCGGTTCGCGGCTGGACCGTGCAGACCGAGAATAACATCTACGGCGCCGGCAGCTTCAAATGGAATCCGCCCGGATCGGCTTGGTATGCGCTCCACTATTGGGAGCACTACGCCTTCACTCTGGACAAGAAATTCCTGCGCGAACAGGCCTATCCCGTGTTGAAGGAGGTCACGGAATTTTGGGAGGACCATCTGGTGGCGCTACCCGATGGCAGGCTCGCGACGCCCGATGGCTGGTCGCCCGAACATGGCCCGGAGGAGAAGGGCGTCACCTACGATCAGGAGATCGTCTACGATCTGTTCACCAACTACATTGAGGCATCGAGGCCCTCGGCGCCGATCCCGAGTATCGCAAGAAGATCACGGCGATGCGCGAGAAACTGCTGCAGCCGAAGATAGGAAAGTGGGGCCAGTTGCAGGAGTGGATGGCGGATAACGACAATCCGAAGGACGACCATCGCCACGTCTCGCACCTGTTCGCGCTCTATCCCGGCCGCCAGATTTCGACACTGGAAACGCCGGACCTGGCCCAGGCCGCGCAGGTGTCACTGCAGGCCCGCGGCGACAAATCGACCGGTTGGGCAATGGCCTGGCGTATCAACTTCTGGGCCCGCCTGCTCGATGGCGACCACGCTTACACGCTCCTGCACAACCTGCTGCACATCGTCGGCAAAGGCAACAATATCGATTACGGCAAGGGTGGAGGCGTATATGCGAATCTCTTTGACGCGCACCCGCCGTTCCAGATCGATGGCAACTTTGGCGGCGCGGCAGGAATCGCAGAGATGCTGGTCCAGTCGCATACCGGCGTGATTCAGTTGTTGCCCGCACTGCCCAAAGCGTGGCCGGACGGTTCTGTGACGGGCCTGCGCGCCCGCGGCAACATTACCGTCGATATCACCTGGAAGGCCGGCAAACTGGTGAGCGCATCACTCCTCTCTCTCTCGGCTACCAGCGTGGGAGTCAACTACAACGAGGCTGGAGCGAAGGCTAAGCTGGCGCCCGGCGTGCCCACCCGACTGAGTCCGGCGTCATTCGCGCAGTAGCAAGGGTCTAGGATGGGCATGGATCTTATGTACAACATCACTCGCCGTTCAGCCCTTGGCGCATTGGCCGCCGCTGGTATGCAAGCCGCGCCGCCGGAACGAAGCCTGCTCGACCGGATCATGCCGGCCTCCAAGTCCAGCGGCTTCCGCCAGGACGATTACTGGGTGTGGTGTGGCTCGCCGATCCGCGGCGAGGACGGCAAGTATCATCTGTTCGCCTCGCGCTGGCCTCACCGCTATGCCTTTTTCACCGGCTATCAGGTGTATTCGGAGATCGTGCGTGCCGTGGCGGATACTCCTGCCGGACCCTATCGATTTGCCGAAGTGGTGCTGCCGGTGCGTGGGGAACAGTTCTGGGATGGCCGCATGACCCACAACCCTACGATCCATCACTGGCGCGGGCAGTATCTGCTCTTTTACATCGGCTCTACGTATAAAGGCGCCAACCCTTCAGTCGCTGATCTGGCCAATGGGAGCACGGCCCAGACCCGCGAGTCGTACTCCAAAATCTGTATCGGCCTGGCGACTTCTTCTTCGGTTAAGGGTCCATGGCGGCGTTTGGATGAGCCGATTTTGCGGCCCAGGGCGGGGAAGTGGGATGCCTCGATCGTGACCAATCCGGCTCCCTGCGTGCGGCCGGACGGGCGGATCATTATGATCTATCGCAGCAATACGAAGAACGGTCTGCGTTTAGGGGTTGCCGCCGCGGCTCGCTATGATCAGCCGTTCGAACGTGTTTCCGATGATCCGGTGGAATTGTTCGCGAATGGGGCCGGGGTGGAAGATCCGTACCTGTGGTGGAACGGCGATCACTATGAAGCCATCATGAAGGACATGAGCGGGGCGATCACCGGAGAGCGTCATGCCGGTGTGCATGCCGCTTCGGCCGATGGGTTGGCGTGGACCTTGAAGCCGCAGCCGAAGGCCTATTCCCGAACCATTCGCTGGGATGATGGGTCCACTACGATTCAGGGTTCGTTGGAGCGTCCGCAGTTGTTATTCGATGGCGGCCGGCCCACTCACCTGTTTGCGGCCACCGGCGACGGACCCGGTGGTTTCGAGCACGCGAACAATACCTGGACGATGGTGATCCCGCTCAAGCGATGAAACTATCAAGCGCGGCGCAGGCGCTTCACGTAAATGAACAGCAGGACGCAAGCCGCCAGGATGGAGAACGTCGCGGGCTCGGGGACCGCAGGTGCGGTTGTCACCAGAAAATCGGCCGTCGACCCGGCGGGCACGCTCAGATTACCGGGGCCCATTTGCAGGTTGAACCTCATCGTGAAACTCGTCGAATTTCCAAAGCTGCCCATTGAGGCAGGATCGGACTGGGTGCTGAAGGAGCCGCTGGTATTGGCGAAGGTCTCAGTCACAATCTGCTTGGTTCCTGCATTGACAATCGTCAAGTCTGTTATATGACTGGTGTTTGCGGTGCCGGCAAGGGAGACGGATCCGATGGAATCGGCGGCCAGTCCGGTGACAGTGAAGGTGACTCTGAACGTGTCGTTACATGCAACGTTGCAACCAAACGCGCCAGAAAATGCGAGGTTGGAAAAGGTGCTGGTAGTGGTGACAGTCGCCATCACGTTATCCCATATCAAGCCATCGGCAGAAGTGCCGTTCGGGAGAATGAATGGAGAATTGACAACCTGTACCAGACTCCCTGGCGCACTGATCGATGTGATGCTAATCGTGATAGGGGTTGCCGAGGCCGGAATGCACGCCGACGCGAAGAGCACTGCAACAGCGAGGTTTCGTCTAAGAGATTTTGTTGGCATATTTCCTTAATAGCTGGCAGGGCGTGGCGAGCCTTTCAATTTTAAGCGGCCAACCTCGCCGCTGTCAATGCGTGGTGACGCCGTTTTGAAAACTGCTTCGGCTGGACTGGATTTCGTAGATCTGTACCGCGGAGCGCCGGGTGGGACCCGCTCCCAGAACCGGACTGTCAGACCCAAAGACCTGGTGAAACTGAATGAGCCGCTCCAAGGCCACGCAACTCACCTGCGGATTCTCGCCAGCGATGAGGCAGCCTTCGGCGCGGCACTCACGCTCGGCGGCAGCGGCCTCTCCGGCCGACGCAAACGTCCGAAGCCGGGCCAGCACCGGGTAGGATTTTCCCGCCCAGGATTGCAGGCGCTCGATGTAGGCGATCGAAGTTTGCGGATTGGCAACGCCCTCAGCGCCGTAGACGAACAGCCGCGCCGCCATGCTGCGGTAGTATGCGGGCCGGTACAGCAGCCGGAAACGCACACGGCCGTCTCCCACCGGCTCCAGCACGATCAGAAAGTAATCGTCGAGCTTCTTTGTTTTGTCCCAGACGAAGAAATCCGGATAGCTGCCTCTGATGGCGCCGTCGCTATCCAGCAGCAGCGGCAACTCGGCATTGACCGCCACGTATTTCGAACGCGCTTGGTCGAGGATCCGCAGTGCCTCCTCTTCGGATTGGGCCAGGAAGAAACTGGCGGCCAGGGAGGCATTCGATTGAGTGGGATTCGTCACCGGAATCCGCCGTGCGATCGCTTCCAGCCAATAGCCATAGTCCCACCACGCCATGATGCTGTAGGCTTGCGGCGGGTGTTTGAAATCCTGGCCATAATTGGCGAAATAGAAGGCGGGATCGCCGAAAGGTTCCGGAGTCGATTTGTTGATCCACTCCAGCGCCTGACGCCAGTCCTGCCCAACTCCGCGAGGTTCCTGCCCCATCTCGATGGCGGCTGCGACGTTGGGCACGAAGATCGCCAGCACAAGCACCGCCGCTCCGGCCCATTGGACCCACACACTTGCATCGCTTTCGGAGATCCGTGCCACCAGGTATCCCGACAGTAGCGCTGCGGCCACGGCGAAATAGTAGGTCATCCGCACCTGGCCCATTGCCAGCAGGAATGTGATCGAGCCCCAGAAAAACAGCAGCGACGCGCCCTTCTGCGGACGTTTCACTGCCAGTTCGGCCAGCAGCAGTAAGGCGACAACCGAGAGGACGTAAGCGCCCGCGAACTGCCTCCACGCCGGTAGCAACGTGAAGCCTCCGCGGGGGAAAACCAGCGCCTGGAGTTCTCGTACCGCCCCTGTGGTTCCAAAATAGGCTGGCATGAAAAACGGCGCGACCGCGTGCAGCGCGGACACCACACCAGGCAGCATAAAGAGAGCGAAGACCGATACCGCGGCGGCCGCGCCCAGGCCACCGAAAAACACCATCCGTCGTTGCGGCAACCGCTCGCAGAATGCACTCCACCGGGCAAGCAGAAAGACCGCGCCTGCCCCTGCCACCAGCGTCGCGATGCTATAGGGCATCCACAGCAGCCGGTACCACGGCGCGATCAGGGCGGCGGCCACCAGAAAGCTGATATACAGCGGCCTGCCCGCAATGCCAGGCTCCGGGCGCGGCCACTGCGAGCGGATAAGATCGTACGCTGCCCACAAGACGACAATTGCGACAAAGAACGCGCCTCCGACAAACGTCAGCAGATAGGCGGCGAGCACCAGGCCTGCCAGCACGGCGCGGCCGATCGAGGCGGGCTTTTCCAGCGCCCGCAGCAGGGCAAGTAAGAATCCCGCGGAGAGGAGGCTCTCCATTACATGATGGTCTGTGAACCCGAGGCTAGAGACAGTGAGGAAATGGCCCGGCAGCGTGGCGATGACGGCGGTGGCAAACAGTCCCGCGCGGACGCCGAAGATCAATTCTCCAAGAAGAAAAACAACCGGGACGATGCACGCCCCGAGCACGGCTGGATACCATGCGGCAAGCACATGCACCAGTCCGCTGGAGGGATGCCCCAGGCCTGCTAGCCAGGCTGCGCCGCCGAGCAGCCAGTCGTAGAAAGGCCCGGTCGCCACATCCTGCACCGGGCCAACGCCCATGTATGGATCGATGGAAATGCGCAAGGGAAAATGATGGACGAGATTTTCAACCACGCGCACGTGGTACCAGGCATCTGTCTCCTGGAAATTGACGAACTCCCCCTGGAACACGGAGTAGTACTGCGGAATGGTGCGAAAGGCGAAGGCGATCGCGCTTAGTATCGCCACGGCGATCCAGGGCCGCTTTTCGAGCCAGGTCATTGCCGTTCGTCCGGGTAAGAGATCGTCAGTTTACGGTCGAGCAGGCCATACAAGGCCAACGCCGCAATGAGCAACACAGGACCCTCCAATGGCGAAAGCGTGTGGAAGGTTTTGGGTCCCCAGGTCTCATCGAAAAACCAGAACGGCTGGGACGGCAGCCGGCTCAAGGCAAACCAATAGCTTGTGTTTTGCTTGTCTTCATAGAGCAGCATTTTGCCTGTGGCGTACAGGACGGGCGCGCTCAGCAGGATAGCCAGGACCAAGGCCGCGCCGGGCTTGGAGAAAGTCCGGCGCAGGAATGGGCCGAAGGCAGGCCGAGTGGAGCCGTCGCAGCGCAGAAAGGCTAGTGCAAATACCACGCCGAGCGCGCCTCCCAGAAGGTCCATGAAAATGTCATTGAAGTCGAACGGAATGCCCCACCCTGCGTGCATGCCCCAATACTGGAAACATTCGTCCAGGCCGCCGGTGATGGCGATCCATGCCAGCGACTCCAGCGGCGACAACGTCAACACCATCAGGACCACGCCGGGAACGAAGTATTGAGGATAGTGCACCAGTTCGGTGTTGTTTGCGGTGAGCATCGCCCAGGTGGCGACAATCAACAGCAGCGTTGCTGCCCAGTAGGCCGCGATCAGCCCGCGAAATGCGTGCCGGCGCATTGCGGGAAGGAGGGCCAAGGTAAGCGCTGCCACAATGGCAATGCCCAAGCCTGCCGCCAGCCGGTACAGGTTGGCGCGGCCAGTCCACTTCGCCAGCTCGCCTACCACGGTCTGGACCTGTTCGTGGGGGAAGGTGACAATGGGAGCGTAGAGCAGCAGAAACACCCAACCGGAGCGAGGATGCTGCCTCAGCCACAGGAAAAGTCTGGAAACGAAGGTTGCCACAGAGAATCCCAGTATGCCACGACGGTTGTATCTGTCAGTGGGGATGCTGGCTGCACAGCGGTGAATGCCTCCGTGGAGTGCACGCGATTTTTTCGAGACGCGCTTCGGCCCTGTGTGGTAAAGTGGTTAAGTATTATCGGGCTGTGGCGCAGCCTGGCTAGCGCGCTTGCTTGGGGTGCAAGAGGTCCCGGGTTCAAATCCCGGCAGCCCGACCATTTCCCCACCATACTGTAATCACCTGGAAAGCAGTTCTTTGATTGCCCTGAGTCCCTGTTCTGGTCCCAAGAAACGGCAAGTTGATGCAAGAATTCCTTCGGTAATTCGCCGTCACTCACTATCCTTGCGTGGAATTTGGCTTCGCCGCCACTTGGGGCGCGAAACGCCCCGGCATCTGGTTGCTCAGTAGAAGATATCGAGCACCTCGCGGCCAGCCGCCCTGGATGGCGTCATCGACGCATCCAAACTCACCATACCCACACAATATGCCGGCCACAAACGCGTCATCCGATCCTTCCCGCAAGAGTTAACGGACGCTGATAGCGGCGGCGTTGGAGGCTACTCCGCCGATGGTCAGGATCACGGGATAGTCACCCGGCGCGAGGGGTTTACCGTCTGAGCCATTGGTAGGAACGATGATGTTCGCCTGTGCCAGGCCGGCAAATCCGGGAGTCATTCCGGCGAAGTAGACCGTAGCCGGCAATCCCCCTACCGTTGCGCTAACAGGTGCGGAGACAGCAGCCAGCGGAGAGGCCGGACTCGCCGCCCCGGTGGCGATAGTCTGATCCAAGGCGCCCTGACCCGTGAAGTACATAACGATCACACCGCCAGGAGCAATGGGATTCGTTGCGAGATTCGTCGAATAATCAGGGTTCTGCGCCGCGGCATGCGTGGTCCCCGGAATCACAAACAACCCCGGCGATGCATCAACCACGTCGAAGCCCAGGTATGCGCTCAGTCCACTGCTCGCTGTAACGGCAATCGTCGCCGTGGCGCTGGTCAATCCGTAAGGAATCTGTAGATTGATCTGGTTCGGTCCGGCGTAAGTGAACGGGGTAGGAATGTCGTTGACCGTCACCGTTGTTCCGCCCAAGTTCAGCGGCAGAGGCAGGCCTGAAATGAACTCCTGCTGATCTGCCAACCCCGTTCCAAAAATGGAGATCAGCGTGCCCGGAGCAAACGCACCCTGTTTCCCGCTGGCAGCGTGGATCGCCGCCCCAATCACCGGGGGAAGCGGCGAAGCCGCCGCTTTCAGAGCTACTACATGCGGACTGCCGGCCGCGGAATCGGAAATCGTCACAGTCCCGGCCCTTGCACCAGCCGCTGTGGGCGCAAACGTCACCTGAATCACGCAACTAGCCGCCACCGCCAGCGAAACACCGCATGTATTGGTCTGGCTGTAATCCCCACTTGCGGCGATGCTGGCGATTTGAATCGGCGCTGTGCCGGTGTTTGTAACGGTCACCGGGGAAGGGTTGCTCTTTGTCCCCACCGTCAGCGTATTTATCATCAGCGTCTTTGTAGACAGCAGAATCTCATCGGGCGCCGCCACCACGTTGATGCGGATCTCCGCCGACGCCAAGGCGGGGGCAAACTGGCTCTTCGCCTGGATCGTCACCAGTTGCGAATCTCCGATCTTCGCCGTTGAGGGCGCGCTCACGGTCACCGGCAGAACCACGCTTGCTCCTGAGACCACATCGGCCGACGCCGGAATCCCGGTGGCGCTGATCCACCCTGGAACCGGAGGCACTGTGAAAAGATACGTATCCGGATTGATCCCCGCATTGCTGATCACAACGTTCAAAGTGGCCGATTTGCCGGCCGCAAGATTCACAGCGGGCGGCGCCGCTGCGCGGAGCTGATTCAGCGATACCTTGAGTGCGGCCTCCTCTGCCGTCATGTCCTGCTCTGCATTGTGAATCGAAGTTGTGACAGGGGCCGCGGTAACGGCGCCACCAATAGACCCGCCCTTGAGGTTCACCTTCGCCCAATCATTCTGGCCTTTCATATCCGAAAGCAGGATGCCCAGCCCCTTGTCGTTGTAGTTTGCAATGATATTGGTGGAGACATGGCCTATGTGGCCATCGCTTCCGTAGCCGTCACAGTTCCAGTCAATCCAGCCGTTCGCCAGCAGGACGGTGTGTGGCGCGACCTTATTTGGATTGTCCTTATTGCAGAACCATGCCGTGCCGTACTTCGGAATCAATGAGAATGCGTTTAAGCCCAACGGCTCGTTGAGATCGGTCTCATCCAATGCCGGAAGATCGAAGCGTGAGTAGTCCAAACTGCCCTGATATCCATTTTGAATCAGGCCCGTTGCCTGAAAGTTGTAGTTCATAACGCTCAGGTAGTTTGGCTTGTAGTTGATGCCATCGGCTCCGCCGTGCGCCAGTCCCAGATTATGCCCCAGTTCGTGCATCAGAGTGCCGCCGTTGGTGGTTGCGTCGGTCATTTTGTCACCCCACGAGCCAAGGCTGATAATCAGATCGCTGGCCCCATTGAAGAATGCGCTGAGACTTTTGCTGTCATTGCGCGAGATGCCGCTGCTGGTGGTGCCCAGTGACTGGTCGTGTGCAAAGATCACGTGGTGGAAGATCATCTTCCGTCCAGTATTATTGAAAGGACCGGAGATCTTGTCGAAATCGGACCAGTCATAGGGGTCCGTGGCGGCCAGTAGCTTGTCGTAAAGTGGCTGTTTCTCTGCGAGTTTGGCCGCCTTGGACAGGTCACTGCCCCAGGTTGTTCCCTTCACGGCATCCATCACGCAGTCCGGACCGCAATCCACGTGCACGTTGATGCCTTTCTTGCCGTTCGGATTATCCACCGGAGCCGCGCGGAACGCGTTTTGCATTTGCTGGATGCCGGCGCGGTTCGGCGAGTGATCATGGGTCGAATCAGCCATCCAATCGATATGCAAGAAAATGTCTTTGTATAGCGGATCGGCTCCCATTTTTGGCAGGTCGATGAACACGTCCGCGCCGCCCGCACCGCCCACGTGAACGCCATCGGTCTCCCACATGTCGCACAGTCCGTCGTCGTCCGTATCCACGCAGGTCTTGGGCGCCAGGCTGCGTCCGGTCAGCGTAAGCGTCACCGTGTTGCTTGCGTTGGTCGCAAACGTCACCTTCCCCGTCAACGAACCCGCGCGAATGGGGCGGAACTGCACACCCAGAAGGCAGCCCGCCTGCGGTTGCAGCGTCTTATTGAGGCACGCCGACGAGTCCAGATAGAAACTCGGATCGTCCACCGTGATTCCGGTGATGGTCAGCGGCGCCGTTCCAACGCTGCCCACCGCTACGAGCCCGGATTCGCTAAAAGTGCCCACCACGGTATCTTTGAACCCCGCCTGCGTGGGGTTCACGCCAATCATCGCGGTAGATGGCGCCGTCGCGGTTCCAGTCAGCACCAGATCCTGCTGGCTGGGAGTTGCGTTGCTGGTGATCGTGATGCTCGTATTGGCCGTTCCGGGGTTGGCAGGCGAAAAGCTGACGGGAAGCCGGCACGAATTGCCAGGCGCCAAACTCGCACCCAGGCAGGAGGTAAGATCCACGCTGAATCCCGTCAGATCGCCATTCAGCTTCAGGTTGGTGATGTTGAGCTGGGCACCGCCGGAATTGGTTAGCGTAGCGGTCTGCGTGGTTGAAGTCCCGCTGCTCTGCGTGAACGTGAGCTTTGGCGGCGTGATCGTAAGCGCAGGCCCCAAATCGCCCAGTGTTCCGCTGAATAGGACATTCAAACCCACCGGCCCCTGCCCAAAGTCCGAAACAAAAAACTGTAACGTGTTCTTGCCTGCCACCAGGCGCGTGAGGTTCACCCGCGTGGGAGTAGTGGTGCCCGTGATACCGCCCTGCAAAATAGTCGAGTTCAGCGAAATGTCCACATCCGGATCGCATAGCACGGTCATCGAAAGATTCGCCTTGGACACGTCTACAACGTTGAATGTCAGCGTGAAGATGAAGTTCCCCTGGGAGCCAGCCGGGTGATTCCTGGTGGCATCCGCCGCGGGACCGATCCACTGGGCGCCGGCCTGGCTCCCCCAGGTTGGCGGGCGAGTCGTAACAATGAATGCTGAGCCGCCGGCGAGCGAGTAGTTCGGATCCGTGGAAGTGCCTTGTCCAGTCGGAGGAGGCACGGACGCCCATCCCGTGGCGGATAGCAGGAAGAAAAACGCTATTCTGCGAAGAATGTTCAGCTGAACTCGTCGAATCCTATCGTGTGGCAGCATCATAACCATGTATACGGAAAGCCATGGAAAAAGCCGACACTCAAAGCAGGAGAAATCTTCCTCTCGATGAAAGAACGGATATTCCCAGGCCCACTTCATGCCGCTGTGTTGATGAGACGAATCGCCGAAGCCAGAATCAGATCCAAGGAGAAGAGCTTTCCGGGAAGCTGATCGGGCAAGGGAATCAAGTGGACCGAGCCACCGGCTTCCATTAAAGAAATCGTTACAATACATTCATGGTGCGAGCCCCTCGTTTGCGGCGGTCTCTCCACCGGATCCGTTCCTTTTAGGAAGGACTGAATGCAAACTCTCGCGATTATCTTTTTCGCTATCGCTGCCCTGCTCAGCGCGTGGCTTACGCCGAACAGCCTGGCCCTCATCCAACTCATGACTGTTTCGGGCGCGCGCGCGATTGCGCTGGCTCTTGCGCTGCTGTTCTGGGTAGCGAGCGGACGCCTGGATAGCTGGGGCTCTTCTCGCGTGCTGTTGGCCCTGATGACGATGATTGGCGTAGCATCGCTCAGCGCCGGATGTTTCTTTGTCCAGATGGCGCGCGATGACGGCGTGCCCGCACCAGTGCCTATGCTCTATCGCCTGGCCGTCGGGTTGTTGCCGCTGTGCATGCTGGCGGGTGCGTTTCTCCCTTCCCGGAAACTATTTCTGATCGCGGCGGTGCTGGCGCCGATTGCCGGCATTGTTGTTGTCTCTACCTGGGATTCGCTACACGCGAAATACCTCGCCAACATTCCCAAATCGAAGGAGCAGGTCGAGAGCGATGCGCTCCTGGCGCGGAGGACTGCGGATTTTGAACGTCTCCCGGCCGATGCAGGGGTGGAACTCTTACTTGGATTTGTGAATCCTGGCGAACCATATGAAGTGCTGCAGAAAGCCCTGGGGCGGATGGAAGCTGTGCCGGATTGGACGGCTCAACTGGCGGCGCTGCTCGATGGCGAGAAGCGGCTGCATGCGCTGTATGCCCTGACCCGGCACTCCGGCCGCTTGCCGGAGCCAGTGGTCGAGCTATGTTGGAGCACTGCCGAACGGGTGGCGAAAGATCAGATGGAACGCCTGAAAAAGGGCTCGTCTCCGGCGGAAGCAGAGGAACGCATGCTGCTCGATTCCGTCGACCAGTTGGGAGACGTTTCGGAGGCAATGCGCGAGCGTCACTGGCGGGAGATTGCCGAGGTACGGGAATTCCTGGTAGCTGCCAAGACCTCCTTAAACACAGCCAATCTCGATTCCTGGGTGCGGCATTCTCAATTGGACAGGATCACCGAAGCCGCCGGAATTGCTCCGCTGCTGGAATTCGCCGCGCCTAGCGAGGTGTGGGATATCCAGCAGAAGGCGCTGGCCCGAATCGACAAGGTGCCGGATTCCACAGCGAAACTGACGAAGCTGTTGGATGGTGCTCACCGGCTTGACGCGCTGGTGGTTCTGGCGCACCGCATCGACAAGTTGCCGGAAGATCTGCTCGGGCAGTGCTGGCGCACCGCGGCCTTGATCGCAGTGGAGATGTCGAAGGCCATTGAGCAACGCCACCCGCCGACGCGGATTGACGTGCGCAAGTTGAGCAGTGCTACGGGCTCATTCTGGGTGAAGTCCCCGGCGCTGCAGGACCAGCGCCGGGCGGATTTAGCCGTCGTCAGGAATGTAGTGCGGGCCGTGGGAGACGACACCGAAATAGCCGCTTTCTCATGGTCGGATGCGGCGGTGGCTCAACCGGCCGCAGGCCAGAAATAGCGGCTCTTCAGGCTTCGTCCTGGCCGCGGCCGCCGGGCGCGTCTGGGTGATCCTGCTTGGGCAGCCAGGCTGAGAGTTCCTTGATCTTCGTGGCGTATTCGGGTTTGCCCGCGAGGTTGGTCCATTCGTTGGGGTCCTTCTTGCGGTCGTAGAGTTCAAAGGTGGCGTCTTTGTAACGGATCAATCGCCATTCGTCGGTACGGACGGCGTGGTTGCCGCGCAGATAGGTGGTGACCGCTGGTGTGGCGCGCTTCGCCTTCGGATTCTTGAGCAGTGGCAGCAGCGATTCGCCTTCTTGAACGCCGGGCGCTTTGAGTCCCGCAAGATCCATCAGCGTGGGATAGACGTCCATCATGCTGACGGTGCGGTCGCAGACTCCGGGCCTGGTCACGCCGGGCGCTTTCACCATCAGGATATTGCGCGTGGCCCTCTCCCACAGTGTGAACTTCCGCCAGTGCAACTTTTCGCCGAGGTGCCAGCCGTGATCGCTCCATAGCACCACCATCGTATTGTTGGCGTGGGGGCCTGCTGCGAGTGCGTCCAGGACCCGGCCGACCATGGCATCTGAAAACGTGATCGCCGCCAGATAGGCCTGCACGCCCTTCTTCCAGGCGCCGGCTTTGGTGACGCGGGCGTGGTCGCCGTTCGGTTTGGCGAACTGGACTCCGATAGGCGGCACGTCGTCCAGGTCGTCTTCCTTCACGATGGGCAGTTCGACCTTATCGAGTGGATGCATGTCGAAGTACTTCTGCGGCACGTACCACGGCAGGTGCGGTTTCGAAAAGCCGCAGGCGAGGAACATCGGTTTATCCTGCTTCTTTTTCAGGTGCCCGGAGATCCACTCGGCCGTCTTGTAGTCGTGCATGTCCTCGTCGCCGGTGGTGGTGGGGCCCCAGTCGAAGTGGCCCTGCGCGGCGGCGCCGGCGAGCGGCGGCTTGCCGGAAAGTTTCACCGTGTCGACGGTCTTGCCGTAGTCGTCCCAGCCCTTGTTGTCGGCGAAGGCGCCGAGCGTATTGTGATAGATCTTGCCGCAGCCGAGTGTGAGATAGCCGTTGTTCTTGAAGTGCTGATTCAGCGTGACCACGCCATCGAGAACCTTGGAGCCGGCGTAGGGCTGTCCGTTGGTGTAGACACCGGTGGACGAGGGGCGGCGGCCCGTCATCAGCGCGGCGCGCGCCGGATTGCAGAGCGGGGCGGCGCAGTGGGCGCTGGTGAAGTTCACTGACTGGCGGGCCAGCTTATCGAGGTTGGGTGTGATGGTTCCGGGGTGGCCGTTGAGGCAGCCGATCCAATCGTTCATGTCGTCAATGGCGATGAACAGGATGTTCTGCTTGGGGGTGGCGGCTTGCAGCAGGGCGGCGGGTGAGGCCGCGAGCAGCGTGTTGAAACAGCGTCTTGTCAACATGGAAGCTACATTATACATCCGTCGTTGAGCGAAGCTGGCACGCCGGTGCGATACGACGGGTACTTGAGCGTGATGCCGAGCAGGCGCCGGATGGCCGAGCCATCCACGCGGCGGTTACTGGCAAAGCGTGATTTCGGCTCTTCGGCTCCTGCGCTCTGCCTGAGTTGCAGGTGCAGAAGGGACGCGCAGAATTCCGCCATTTCGCGCGAGGTGCATGGGTCTTCGTCGGCCACGGGGTAAGCGCCGGTGACGATGGAGAGCAGCGCTGCTTCGGCATGCGCGGCCAGGTCGTCAACGTGGATGCGGCTGACGTAGGTATCGCTCAGGCTGTACACGCCGCGCTGGATCGATTCATGTATGCCGCGGCCGGGGCCGTAGATCGCGGCTGGACGCAGGACGAGTGACGACCATGGTCCGGCGCTGATCGCCTGCTCGATTTCGATGCGTGCCCGTGCGCGGTCGGTGCCGGTATCGACAGGCGTGTTTTCGTCGACAAGACTGGCCGTGCCGTAGACGCCGGTGGTGGAGAGATAGACGACCCGAGCCGGCCTGCTGCCGAGCAGGTCGAGGACGTTTGAAGGACCATCGGCCGGGATCGAGTGCAGCACCAGTGCGCCGGGGCGCAGATGCGCGGGCACATCCTCCAGCGCGATTATTTCGGCGTTGAGTCCGGCCAGCTTTTGTGGATGCCGGGTGGTGACGGTGACGTGCGCGCCCGTGGCGATAAAGCGCTCTGCGACGCGGCGGCCAGTGTAGCCGCAGCCTAGTATCAAGATGTCCAAATGTTGTCCGTACCCCTAATTCACTAGGCTATCATTGAGAACATGATGGTTCGCTCGCTTTTGCTGGTATTTTTCCTTCTGTGTTCTTCGCTTTCGGCGGAGATCCGCACCCTGACGATTCTGCACGTCAACGATATTCACTCGCGTCTGATTGCGCTGGAAAATGGCCGCGGCGGCTTCGCTTATCTGGCGGCTGCGATCAATAAAGAACGGGCAGGCTGCAAGGATTGCATTCTGTTGAATGGCGGAGATCTGGCCCAGGGGTCGCCGGTGTCCACCATGTACAAGGCGCTGCCGGTTTTTCAGATTGCCAATCAGTTCAAATTCAATGCCGCGACGCTGGGGAATCATGATTTCGACTACGGTTACGAGCAGACGACGAAGCTGATCGGTGCGTCGAAATATCCGCTGGTGTCGTCAAACGTGGTGGATAACGAGGGCCATCTTTTCGCGAAGAAGCCGTACGTGATTCTGAAGATCAACGGCCTGCGTGTGGGCGTGATCGGCGTGATGACAGATCAGTTGCACACGCTGGCGTTTCCGAAGAATCTCGGCAAGTGGCATACCATCTCGTCGGTCGAAACCGCGCGCAAATATGCGGCTGAGATCAAGGGCAAGTGCGATCTGGTGGTAGCACTGGGGCACATTACGGCTCCCGAAGAGCAGGCGTTTCTGAAGGAACAGGATATTCACGTGATCGTCTCCGGCCACATCCATTCGGGTCTGGAGAAGGCGATGGAAAGCCCGGATCACGTGCTGGTCCGCACCAAGAATGGCGGCGAGGAGTTGGGACGGCTGGAGTTGAAGATCGATACGGTGAAGAAGGCTCCAGTGTCATGGACGTGGAAGAAGATCGATGTGATCGATGCCAATATCACGCCGGTTCCCGCGGTCGCCAAGAAAGTGAAGGTCTGGGAGGATAAGGTGACGGCCATCGTGGATGCGCCGTTGGCTGTTTCCGATCGCGATTACACCAAGGCGGAAGTGAAGGCAATCCTGGAGGATTCGATGCGCGAAGCCGCCGGCGCCGATCTTGCCTACATGAACCTCGGCGGGGTGCGGGCGCTGATTCCCAAAGGGCCGCTCAAGGTGCGCAACGCCTGGAACGTCATGCCCTTTGACAATTTAATTCTGTACGGGACATTCAAGGGACGCGATTTGCCGGAACTGGTGACGGCCGGGCATACCATCGATCCGGACAAGGACTACAAGCTTGCCGTCCCGGATTTCATAGCGGCCACTGCATTGCCGAAGCTGGCATTCCCGAACGAAGCCGGCTTACAGCGCGATGCGTTGATTGCACACCTCAAGAAAAAGTGGGGTCAAAGCGCCAGCCGGTGAGTTCCGGCGGTGATGACTCCGTCCGCGGACAACCGGACGCGAAGCGGTTCTTTGTCCGCGGCGGACCACGAAAACGCGGTTACGTTGCGCCATTTTGCTCGCGTGCAGCGCAGGCTGGCGGTCTCCATTGAGGATGCGCCGCCTTCCCGCGCCTTGCCCGCGATCGGGCCGTTCGATACTTCCACGCCATCGGGCGTGAGCACTTCCATGCGCAACGCGGAGCGTTTGCCCTTTGCGAGCAGTGTACCATCGGCCTGTTTGGCGAAGGCGAACTCCGGGTGAAAGCGTAGTTCGAGTTGACGGGGCTGATCGGTCTCGATCTCATCGGCCACGATCAACACGTCCGGCTTGAGGAACAGCAGACGGCGGACATATTTGCGCAGACCGCTGGCGGGTGGATAGATGGCGGTGGCGTCGCCCACGATCTCATCGAGAGCAGCGGTGGACACGGCTTTGGTCACGCGTGGATGCGCTTTCGCTTTGAGCGGATCAATGCCGCGGAACCAATGCGAGCCTTCGCCCAATTGTCCCGCTCCATCGATCGTTAGTGTGTTGTGCTGGTCCGTCATCTTCCACGCGTAGCCGTCGTCGCGCAGCAGGAATTCGCCGCCGCTGAAGATCAGGAAGTGATTGGCATCCGGGTGGACGTGGCCGCTACCGGCATCGTAGTCGAACTTATCGGTGGCCTCATGTCCTAGCGGTGGCCCGCACTTGAAGACCACCATTGACTCATCGCCGCTCCAGTTGGAGCGCGCCGCGACGATGCCCATGTCTTCGAAGTGTTTCAGCGTCGGCAGGTCTGCCGGGGACTGCGGTTTCACAGTCGGGTCATACCAGAGGAGATTGAGCCACGTGGCGGCCGGAACGTTAATGCGCGCGCGGTCTGTTTCGTCAGCCAGCCACTGCGCGTGGCCGTCGCGATAGAGGGAGGCCAGCCGGCGCAGCATGTAGTCGGGTCCGTACCAGGCACTGCGTGGGGAATCGCCGATATCGACTGCTGTGAAGTTGCGTGTCCAGCAGTTGCGAGGCAGGCTCAAATACAAACGGTAGTCCGCGGTCTTCTTCCACCACGGACTGGTCATGCGCTCGCCGAACTGCGCCGCCAGATCCCAGTATTTCAACATGTACTCGACGCCGTAATCCCAGTAGCCGACGCCTTCATGGCTGGCTCCGTCGGAGCCGAGCGCGGCCTCCGTGCGGCGGTATTTGTCGCGCACAATTTCGATCCACGCATCGGTGGCGGGTTCACCATCGAGCGCGAGGGCCGTTGCGAACAGGCCGGTGATGTTGACCCAGAGGTGATTCTGCAGGTACGAGTTTTTCCAATAGCTGCGCGTGCGCGCGGCTTCATACATCACCGTGCCGCGCTTGATTAAATTGCGCTTGATCTCCTCGCGGGTTTCTGCTGGCAGCACGTCGTAGAGCCAGTCATAGACCAACGCCAGGCCGAACAACTGGTGGCCCGAGGCGAGGTCTATGCCGTCGCTTTTGCCGGTCCCCCAGTGAGGATACGAGCACGACATGAGCGACCAGGCGGCTGCCGCGTCGGCGTACTTCTTTTCGCCGGTCATCAGATAAGCCATCGCCATGTAGGGCAGCTTGTTGCCGACTTCGCGCTGCCACAGTTGCTCGTCGTTGGTCTCATTGCCTTCGCGATAGGGCGCCGGCTTCGTCGCGGTGTAAGAGTTCGCCAGCGCCAGCACCTCTTTCCACAACTCGGCATGCGACCCGCGAATGGCCTCGCGCAACTGCGCGACTCGCTTGGTATCCACGTACAGGCGCGGATGCGCGGGATTGCGCGTCTGACTGTACAGCGCGGACGTCGCGGCCATGCCGCCCATGAACTCACGTCTCAGCATCGGTTACCCCTTCTTTTTCGGTACGCCCTTTTCGTGGCAATCGGCACACTTTACCCAATGTACATTGTGTTTGCTCTTGGGGTTGAGGAACGTGGTGTCCATCTTTTCGACATTGATGCCGCAGTTGGAAAGCCGCGGATGGCAATCGGCGCAGGACTGGCGCGTGTTCTGGCCGTGCTTCTGGTGACAGGCCATGCAGCTGAGTGCTTCGTGGACGCCCTTCGGCGTGCGGTCATCCCCGCTGCCCACCTGCATGGCGGCGAGCGGAGCGTGGCACTGATAGCAGAGCGACTGGCGTTGATCGGGGCTCATCTTCACCGGACGAGCGCCATCGAACATGCCGGGCACCGGCAGCACGGCCGCGCTCATGTGGCGCTGTGCACGCCGGTCATAGAGGCCGAGTGACGGGCGCATGATCTCCTGCTTTGCGCCGATGCGCGTGTTGCCCTTCGACAGCCGCTGGCCTTCATGGTGCATGGCGTGGCAGCTGAGGCAGGGAATCGCGGGCTGGTTGGTCATCTTCGCATCCACCAGTTTCCATGGGCCTTTGCCATCCATTGGCTGCACCACGTCTTTGATGCTGCCTTCGAACAACATGCCGTGGCAGCGCAGGCAGTCTTCCATCAGCGGACGCTTCTGGTTGTGTTCTGGGTCTGTGAAGATGCGCGCGAAGGTGGTGCTGTGCGGGCCTGCGTTCCACTGCGCGAACTCCTGCTGGTGGCAGCTGCGGCAGCGCGCGACCATCGCCACTGCGTCATCGTTCTTGAGGTGGATGCGCTCCGGAACCTGGCCGGTGAGATGGGCTTTCACGCGCCGCAGATTGCCGGCGAGTGAACTGGCGTGGCAGCCATTGCAGTTGATGTTGCGATGCGCCGACTTCTGCCACACGTCGAAGTTGATTCTGATCTCATGGCAGCGCGCGCAGCCTTCGCCCCATGACGATTGGTAGTAGAGATCGGCCGCGGGCACAGCCAATAATGCCGCTAACGCGAGGGCCGCTCCGGCCCAGACGAGGTTTTTCATGACCGGAACCTCGTGCCTTGCCATGTTTTCACGATGTGCTCGGAGACGCGATACGCGTTGGCCATGATGGTCAATACGGGGTTGAAGCCGCCGTTGGTGACGTGCACGCTGCCGTCGGCGACGAACACGTTATCCACGTCGTGGATCTGGCAATTGCGGTTCACCACGGAAGTCTTTGGATCGTTGCCCATGCGGCAGGTGCCGGCCTGATGCTGGCCGCCGCTGGTGCCGCGGCCCGGTAGTTTCTTCCACACTTCCACGGCGCCGGAAGCTCTAAGCCAGTCGGCCGCTCTATCGGCCATGGCGCGGCCGATCTCCAGCGTGTGCGGGTGCTTGTCGCCGGAGAGCCGGGCCACTGGAATGCCCCATTTGTCTTTCACGTTCGCATCGACTTGCACGCGCGAATCGAAGAACGGCATCTCCTGCGTTGGGCCCTGCACAGCGATGGTATGGGTGTAGAACTTCCGCATCGCGTCTTTATGCGCCTTGCCCCAGCGTGGGATGCCCGGCGGCATGAAGCCCAGGAACTGAATGGGCAGGCGGATAAACTCGTTGCATAACGCGCCGCCGCCGCGAAGGCCGGGGGTGCCGTGGTTGTAGTCGCAGACGGCGATGCTGGAGCCGGGGCCGACGTCGTCATAGATGGTCTGCTCGAAGTAGCCGATTGCGCCGGTGTAAGTATGGCCCTGCAGATTGCGGCCTACCCAATCGTTGCGATTGCCCAGTCCGTTGGGGTGCAGGCGGTGTTTGGAGTTGAGCAGCAGGCGCGCGGATTCGATGGCGCACGCGGCGACGATCACGATGTCGGCAGGCTGTTCCTGCAGGTGTCCATCGGAGTCGAAATAGGTGACGCCGGTGGCCCGGCCCTGCTCGTCGAGCTGAATTTCCTTCACCATCGCGCCGGTCCGCAGTTCGCAGTTCCCTGTGGCGAGTGCAGTCGGGACCACTGTGTTCTGCGTGCCGCACTTGGCGTTCACTTCGCAGGCGAAGCCGACGCACCAGCGGCAGCGCATGCAGGCCGCGCGACCGTTGTACGGGATGCTGTTGCGCAGCATTGGAATGTGGAACGGATGCAGTTTCAGCTTCTCCGCGCCAGCCTGGAGGATGCCGTGTTCGCGCTCCGGAGGCAGCGGGGGCATCGGCAGCGGCTTGCGGCGCGGGCCTTTGAAGATGTTGTTGCTGTCGTCGCCGGAGACGCCGATCTCCCACTCTGCTTTTTCGTAATAGGGTTCCAGATCGTCGTAGCTGATGGGCCAATCGTCGAGCGTGCTGCCTTCGAGTGCGCCGTAGGTCGACTTCATGCGGAAGTCTTTGGGCAGGAAGCGCCACGCCATGGCTCCGTAAGTGAGTGTCCCGCCACCGACGCAGGCAGCGTTGTTGCTATAGCCGCCCTGGCTGGGGGCTACCACGCGTTCGCGGCCTTGCAGATCCACCACTACTCGCGGGTTGCCTTCGTCCTCGGGACCGGCGCTGTTGCCGAGGATAGACGAACGCTGATTGCGTAGATCGTCCTTGCGGCAGTCGTTCGCGGTGAGCCATTTGCCGCGTTCGAGCAGCACAACGCTCAGTCCGCCGGTGGAGAGCTCCTTGGCAACAACGCCGCCGCCTGCGCCAGCTCCGATGACAACCGCGTTTACTTTTTTCATGAGCGGCCCCTTGCCGGAGATGCCGGGACGCCGAGCATTCGCCAACTGGTGTAGTCGCGATTGCCGCCGTGCCGCGGGCTGCCGTAGTAGCCCTGCATGGTGTGGGCGACTACGAGTGAGAAGAACGGTCCTGTGTCCTTGGCCTTTTCCATCTTCTGGAGTTGCGCCAGCTGTTTTTCCTGGGCGAGGTTGAAGAAGTCGCCGCCTGCCAGACGCTCGGTGGCGGCGAGCCCTTCGCGGTAGGTCTTTTGGTGTTCCTTGAAATGGCGGGTCAATTGGCGATCAATGTAGGTGACTACACCCGCCCACGCCGCGCCGGGGTCTTCGTCGGTGGGGATGATCTGGTCGCAGATGGCGGCCAGGGTTTGCGCCTCGTCCTGGGTGAAGAACAGCCATGGATTCTTATTGGCGGAGCATCCGGCGGCGGCCACGGCGGCGCTGGCGGTGAGGAAGGTGCGGCGATTCAGAGTTGCGGACCTTATGGTCGGTTGCATGGCATCAACGGTGCATTATGCACGTGGAGTGCCACGCTGATTGTAGGAATTGGGTAGCCTGGATTTATGAAGATAGCCGTATCCGGAATTGCGTTTGTCTTGCTGTCCACGGAGGTTAGCTTCGCGGCCGGACCCGACTATCGCGCCTTCGTGATGAAGTCGTTGCCTGAGCCGGTGGCTTACAGTCAGAAGCCCGGTGGATTGTACGGAGCCGACTTTGCGCGGGCTGCCGCTGTACAGGCTCACCTGTGGGAGTGGACCCGGCGCAAAGAGTACGCAACCGCCGCTTTAGAGATTCTCCGTTCGATGACGGATAACTGGGAGCGTGGCGATGATTTCTTTGCGCTGCATCCGTTTCTGGTGGCTTATCAGAAGCTGGATCAGGCGGGCTTCGTTGATGCCGGCCTGCGCGCAAAGGTGCGGGCGCGGGTGATCGAAAAGTTCGGACCCGGCCAGCGTGGCAACCATAACCAGACCGCATGCCGCATCGCGGGAGTGGCGCTCGCGCTGCAACTCTTCCCCGATCTTCCTGACGCCGCGGTTCGCCGCAAGTATGTCGACGATGGCTGGATGGACTGGTACGCGATTCGCGACACCGTGGAAAATGCCCCGAACTACAACCGCATCTTCTGGGAGATGATGTTCCATTTCGCGGACATCACCCGGCGAGCGCCGCTCCTGGATGACCCCAAGGTGAAGCGCGTGTTTTTGCGGTATCGCGATCAGGTTACTCCCGCGGGTGTGATTCCCGGCGTCGGCGATTCGGCCTTCACGCATCGCGATTCCGATTGGATCAGCGTGTTCGAACGCGCCGCCGCGATCTATCAGGAGCCGACACTGCGTTGGCCCGCGGAGAAGATGGCGCTGCTGCCGGAGCCTGATCCTAAGGGCGTTGCTCGCAGTGTCCACGCCGCCGGAGAGTTGCTTTCGTTCTGTTACGCCGAGCAGTGGCGCGATCGCAATCTGATGGCAAAGATGCCCGCCAGTCGCAGTGCTGTGCTCTATCGCGCGACTCCGAAGAACGACAATGAGCCCGATCAGATCGTGCTTTCGCCGTCTCGTGCCGCCGGAGCGCCGTACGCGATGATGGAGCTGTTCGCGCAGCAGGGCGGCCACGCTCATCCCGATTGGGCTTCGCTGCAATACTTCGAGGTAGATGGCGTGCCGCTGTTGCACGGCCTCGGCTACAACTCGCGGATGACGACGCATTCGAATATCGTGATGCTGCGTCCTCCGGGCGAACCGTTCCCGCACAAGTCGATGCCGTTCGAGCCGGATGTCTGGTACGAGGCGACCGTCCCATTGCGCGACCTGCAGCATTTCGACACCCTGATTTTCCGGGTGGAAAACGGTGGTCAGCGTCCCAACAACAGCCCTGCCATGTCGGCCTGGGTTGACAACCTGCGACTGGCCGGTCCGGCAGGCGAAAAGCTGCTCGACGATTTCAGCGGCGCCGTGACAGAACGCTGGAGCGGCGGCGTGCGGCGCGAGCGGGATGCCGGCGCAAAGCCGGGCCGGTCGTCGATTAAAGTGGAGTGCAGCGGCGGGGTCACGTTCTTAACCCGCAAGATGGACGTTTCGGTTCGCCCCGAACAATACCAGTACATGAAGTTCAACTGGAAGCTATCGAGCCAGCGTTCCGCGCTCACCAGGCCCTTTATCCTGAGGCTGCTGGAAGGCAGCCGGGATTTTTCGCAGAGTATTGTCGATCCGCTGTTGCCCATGGTGGTGCGCGAAGCCAAGACGGAGATGCATGGCAAGGATAGCTATGGGGAGGCGACGCTCGATCCTTACTTCACGCCGGCTACGAAACTCCGCCGGCAGGTAATCATGACGGCCGAAGGGCTGTTGGTGGTGCGCGACACGGTGACGCCCGGCAAGGAGGCCGACGGGTGGACGTGCGGACCGATCTTCCACCTCTTTGAACAGCCAAGCCGCTTGAACGTGAGCTTTTTGAAAACCGAGGGCATGCAGTCAGGGGTGCAGGAGGTGAAGCTCGCCGAACGGCTCCATCCCTACACCACCTTCGCGCGGCAAACGCTCCGCGCCGGAATACCTGCCGTTTTCGTTACGGTCCTGAATCCCAATGGCGGAACGGCGGAGATTGCCGAGCAGGTGGTCCGCATCCCCGGCCAGTTCGACATCCGCATCGGTAGTGACGGCAAGTGGAGTGTGGTCAGGGCTTCACACTAGATGTCATCTTGTTGAAGTCCACCGTGACCTCCACGCCCGATGCCCACTTGGTCCGCTGCACGGCATGATCGGCACTGAGGAACTCGTGCGAGACCATCTCGTCGTAGCCCAGTCGCCGCACCACGGGGCTGATTCGCGCATAGCTTTCGGCGAACTTCGCCGAGTCCTTGCGCCAGCGCGGCATGTCAAACATGTACATCGGCGGCGTGGCATAGAGGATGTTGAACAGATCGCGGCGATCCCACACTTCGGGCGCTTTGTTGTTGTAATCGCCCCAATACCATTGCGACACGACGCACTCGTGATAGACCAGTTCCCACAGCGGCACGCGGTAGACATGCCCCACCTGGAACTTCAGGAAATCGGGAGTCGGCTCTTTGTACTTCAGCGTGTCGCGGCCTGCGTCGGGCAGGCGGTAGCGACCCAGGCTGAGCATTCCTTCGAAGTAGTGAACGTAGGGGACCGATGGATCGATGCCGGTCTCGGTGCCGGTCACCAGCTTCATCTCTTCGCTTGAATAGCGGAGCAGTTCCATTTTGTATTTGCGGTCTTCGCTGCGCGTGAGCGGATGTGCCGGATTGTAGTCTTCACGCCACGGCGATGCGGTTGTCGTATCGATGAAATACGCTTTCAATGGACGCTTCGCCAACTCCATCGGGATGCGTTCGTGGGCGCGAGCCAGCTGCCGCGGCGATGAAACCACGCCGCCCTGATAGATGGTTTTGGTGCCGTCTTTATTGGTCGCGTGATGGGCCCAGCCCTTCATCCAGTCCCCGTTGGGCAGCCACACCAGATCTTCAGGCCAGCCATCTTTCTTCATGCCCGCAGGGGCGTCGGGTCCCCACACGTCCTGGAAGATGTCGTACCGGCCGGGCAGGTAGCCGAGCTTCGAGATCTCGGTGATCTGCTCCATCGACCCATCGCCAGACCACAGGATGCGGTCCATGCCGAGCGCCTTCATCTCTTTGCACAGTTCCACTTTGTTCTTGTCGCGATTCCAGATGTTGGCTGCGCCAATCAACAGGTCGACATTGGGATTCTCCTTGCGCTTTTCGGCCAGTGTCTTGAACAGTCCAGTCTGCTTCGCGTATTCGCGATAACGCTTCGTCTGCGCCACGTAGCCGCCTTTTTCAAGGAACACGTAGCGGATCTTGCGCGTGTAGCGGAACTCCTGCTTTGACGCTTCCCACAGCGGGCGGATGTAAAGGCCCTCGCCCTTGATGCGGTTGATATCGATGCGGGCGTCGTCGGGCGTTTCGATGATTGCCATCCAGCCCGCGCCGCCGTTGTGGCGGAAGACGCCGAACCACGGCATGGAGATTCCATGCCCGCCATAAGCGACCAGTTGCATCTGCCCGATCGTCTCGTCATCTGCTGGATAGAGGATGCCCTCGTTCATCGGCACCACCAATGACGAGTCAGCGCCGGTGACGAACGGCAGCGGAAAGCCGACCAGCTCTTTCATGGGGCCGTCGCCGCTCAAGGTGACTTCGAATTCGGGGCGTGCCGGATCGAGCTTGAGTTCCGCCTTGTAAGCATCACCGGCGAACTGCAGCTTACCTGATGCAGCGGTGATGCTCTTCCACAGGATGCCTGTTTTCGGCGATTTCTGATCCCACTTCGCGCCGGATTTCTTCTCGGTGACATGCAGGGCGCCTGTGCCGGGCTCGGCTGTAACCTCCAGCAACCGGTTCGAAAGCCGGACGTCGGCGGCAGAGGTCACACCGGCGGTCAGCAACGCAAAAGCGGCGAGGGTTCGCATGACTTCATTGTGCCAGAAGTGAACAGATAATCAGACGCTCTTATCATTAAATAAATACCTCTTGACTGGAAGTTCGGTCCGGCATAATATGTCACCATGCGACATGTCGTGGGAAGTAGTAATTCTTCGGGGCCGATCTCCGAGTCGGTGCTGTTGATTTTAATGAGCCTTGCAACGGAGCCCCGCCACGGCTACGCCATTCTGAAAGAGGTGGAGCAGATCAGCGAAGGCCGGGTGAAAATGTCGACCGGTACGCTTTATGGCGCGCTGCATCGGCTGCTTGCCGATGGCTGGATCGAGCGGATCGTCAGTGACGACACGGTGCGCGACAAACAGATTTACCGCCTGACCTCTGGAGGCATGCAGGCCATGGCGGCCGAAGTCGCGCGCATGCAAAGCCTCAGCAAGGCGGCCAACCTTCGCATGGCGGGGGCACAGGGGTAAGCCATGCATCGCATCTATTGGTTCCTGCTTCGATTGCTGCCGGGGAGTTTCCGGCAACCCTTTGCCGGCATTGATGGCGACACTGCTGCGGTCGATCGAGAGATGTACGGCGTTTTCGTCGCGGCATCCTCTGAGGCTCGCGCGCGCGGACTGATACGGTATCTGGTCTTCTGCGCGCAGGAGATTGGCGGGTTGCTTGCGGAAACCTTTACGCATCGGACCTTCCTTTCGAAGAGGGCGCTGCTTCTGCCACTTGGCGCTGCGGCAGGAGCATCGGTGGCGTTGGCCATTACGCTTTACCTGGGGCCAGAGATGTACACCTCCAAGGCGGTACTGTTTGAGGGGGCGGAGCCCTTTATGCGGCCCTATCTTACGCCTCCGAAGATGACTCCAGTTGAAATGTTGTTGCCGAATGTCCTTTCGAGCAGCAGCCTGACGGACATCATCCACTCACACGACTTGTATTCCATTGAGCGCACCCGCATGCCGATCGGCGAAGTACTCATCCTTATGCGGAGCGATCTCTCAGTGAAACCTGGCGCCGAGCAGGGTGTCCTGAATATTCAATTTCGATATCCGGACCCCACTAAGGCTCAGGCGATCGCGCAGGAAGTGGTCAGCCGGATCATCGCCGAACATATTAGAGAGTTCACCTCCTCCACGAGCGTCCAAACCGAATTTCTGGAACAACAAGTGAAGGCGGCCAGCTTGGAGTGGGACCGGCTTTACGCGCAGTCTCCTGCCGCTTCCGTCGAATTGGATGCCGCCCGCGCCCGCTATGAGTCCTTGCAGGTCAAACTCGCGGATGCGAGGCTCCTCGGAACCCTTCGGAGCACGGTGTCGCAGAAACTCGAAATGGTGGATGCCGCCAATCTGCCTTTCGAGCCGGACATCAGCTACTGGATGATCTATGCAGTCTGCATCGCCACTGGTGCGATCGCCGGCATGCTGTATCCGCTAATCATGAGCCGGCGCCGTAACATGGCCATCCCGTCAGGAGATCTGGCATGAAGCGCCTTGGCATGGTTTGTGCCGCAGTTTTGGTTGGCTGCCTCGTGGCTGCAGCGATCCAATGGCAGGATCGTATCTATGTCTCGATGGCGGCGATTTCGGAAGCTCCGACTTATTCCTTCGATGATGCAGATCTTACCAACACGGAGTTGTCCAGGCGTCTCCGCGTGCGCATTAATGATATTTCGCAGAACGTGCTCTCCCGCAAAAGCCTCACTGAGATGATCCTGAAACTGGATCTCTATCCTGAAGAGTCCCGCACCGTTCCCATGGAGGATCTGATTGAAAGATGCAGGACGAAAGCGATTCAGATCAGTTCTCTCCTTCCAAGAAAAGAGGCCGGGGACAAAGAGGCTCGCGGTTATTCCAAGTCGTTCGTGCTCTCATTCCGCCACAAGGACCCCCAGCTTGCCATGGCCGCAACGAAGTTTCTCACCAGCCGCTTTCTGACAGCGAATATTTCGTTAAGCGTGGCCGCCGCTGAAGATGCGGTGCGGTTTCTTTCGCAGTGGGAGGCAGCGGCCGAGCAAGACCTTGCAGCCAAAGAAGCCACGATGAGGACGGTGCCGTCTCCCTCTCCGCGCGCCATGCTCGATCTGGAACTTGCCCGTCAGCACTGTGCCCGGCTTCGCGATAAAGCAGCCAGCGTTGGCCTGGTGAATGATGTGACTGGCAGGTCGCTTGGTCCGCGCCTGGAACTGCTCGATGCCGCGACTGAGCCTGGCAGGCCCTTCGTCGAATGGTGGCCCGCGCTGGGTTGGGGTGCGGGAGCGGGTCTCGCGGCCGGGTTGTTGATTATCAACATCCCCTTTCTGCTGCGCGTGAAGCTGCGCCATGCGATTGTCGCGGCAGCCTGCGCAGCAGCGTGCGTGATTGTGTCAGCATTCCCGGTATATCTTCTGAATTTGCACCCGTTCCATTCGGAGGCTGTGGTTGCAATCAAGCCTGGCCTGATTCCGCGTTCCGTGCTTGCGGACGATCCGGAGGCTGTGCCGAAAATGTTCGCGACCTCGCGCGTGTATCCTCTGAGTTGGCACAATCTGACCAATGTGATCAGCAACTACCATCTCTATCCAAGGCAGGTAAAATCGTGGCCCTTGGCTAAGGTGATTGAGCAAATGCGGGAAGACGCTCAGATAACCACGGCAATCACGGGCGAATCAGGTTACATCCGCTTCACCACTTGGGGGTCCGGGCTGGATTCCGGTTTGCGGTTTACAGCACAAAAGGTGGCGCAGGACCTGACCGCAAGGCTATTGAGCCACTACCGGAAACTAGATCACGAACGTGCTGCCCTGACGCTCGATGAGTTGGAGCGCGCTGGCGAGGACGCCGCGAAACGATGGGACGAAGCCATGCATGCCACCGGCCCCAACCCTGCCCGAATTGCGCTCGATAGGGATTTGGCGAAAAAGCGCTACATGGAATTGAAGCAGAAGGGACTCGAAGCAGGCCTTACCGTCGCCAAGGTGGAAGAGCCGTATGTTCCTCCATCACGTGCGAACAGCGAATCATCACGGATAAAAGGCGTACTCAATATAGGCCCGATGCTGGAAATGGTCGATCCCGCCAGCCTGCCCACGGCGGACTACTCCGATCTGGACCGCACTATTCTAGCGGCAAGCGGCCTCCTCGGCGCCATTGCAGGACTGATCTGGAAACGGCCTCGGGTAGCGTGATCAGGCTAAAAGACATAGAATAGTCGTCAATGTTTTTGAAACGTCTTCGGAACCAAGTGGTTGCGAAACGCGCCCGGCGGCGCGACCTCGCAGTCCTGTTCAGCGTAGCTGCTGTAGTCTCAATCGGCGCCATGGCCACCCGGCTCGCCGCCGATGCACCTCCCGCGAACCCCGCACCAGTCTTCAAGCAATACTGCTACCAGTGTCACGGTGGCGGCAAGTCCATGGGCGGCGTAAACCTGGAAAAGCTCGTCTCGGATTCGTCGCCAGGCGAAGGCTACCTGCAATGGCAGAAGGTGATGGCCGTGCTCGACCAGGGCTCCATGCCGCCGAAAGGCCTGCCGCAGCCGGCTGAGTTGATCCGCCACAATGCGTCTTCCTGGATCCGCAACGAACTCGACACCTACATCCGCAAGAACGACGGCGATCCAGGCCGGGTTACCGTCCGCCGCCTCACCAGCGGTGAGTACGCCTACACGATGCACGACCTCACGGGCCTTGATATCGATCTCGGCATCGACGCCTCCAGCGACTCCGTGGGCGGCGAAGGCTTCACCAACTTCGGCGACGTGCAGTTCATGCAGGACGCGAATCTGGAGCGCTACCTGCAAGCAGCGAAGAAGGTGGCCGCGCATGCCGTGATCGGCTCCGGCCCGCTGGAGTTCTACCCCGATCCGGGCAAGACCGGTTTCGAGCTATCGGCGATTAACCGGATAAAGAAGGCCTACGAGACCTACGGCTTCCGCACCGTATCTGGCGAGGGCGGTTTCCCTTACGGCCTGGAAAAGTACTCTAAGGTCTTTTTCGTGACGTGGCAGTACCGGCACCGAACGATTCTCGGCGAACCGAATGTCACCCTCGATGCGCTGGCCCGCCGCGAAGGCATCGTGCCGCGCTTTGCCCAGCACATCTGGACCGTCGTCAATTCGCCGAAGCTTGGCTACCCGACGTCTGATATGGTCGAGCGGTGGCGCAAGCTTCCGGTGCCGACGGCTGCGAACGCAAAGGCCGTGATCGAGCAGGCGCGTACCGCCTCCGTGGAACTGCAAAAACATGTCACTATGTGGCCCAGTTGGCTGTTCATGCGCGGCGATCTGGCCGAAGGCGGAGCAGGCGATGAAAGCCCGCTGATCCTCAATGAGTCGGCCATCAAGACCGAAACCAAACACCACTTCAACTTCTTCCCCGGCGCGCGGTTCGGCAACGCGCAGCGCACGCCAGCCACTCCCGGACCGCTGAAAGTCTACATGCTGGTCACCGCCGTGAATCCCAATGCGAAGGGTGCGCCGGTGGTGATCTGGCGCAACGCGAAGGTCGCCGTAATCGCAGGCGGAGGCCGCCGCCCCGCTGCAACCGCCACCAAGGGAGATGCCACCGCGGCTGTCGCTCCGCCGCTCAATCGCCGCGGAGATTTCTCGAAGCTGCCTTCCGTACCGCTCCGAAGCTATCTTAAGCCGGAGGTCGCGGCTGCGCTCAACTTCGGCAAGAGTCCCGATGGCACCGAACTCGGCCCCGACGATTTCGCCACGCAGGGCAACGCGAGCTTCGAAATCCCCAAGCCCGAAGGCTCCAATCTGGTTGTTCAGTTCGACGCCGAACTTGGCCGCGATCACGACCAGGTCTTCCGCATCATGCTCAGCGACCGCGCCGATGGCGGCGCACGCGGCATCCCTACTCGTGCGCTGATCGCCGATCCGAAGAGCGAAGGCTTTCGCCAGTTCAAGGCAGGCTTTCTGGAGCTGATCGCCCTGATGCCGCCCAACTCGCAGTCCGAGCCGACCCCCGCCGACAAGGACCCGATCCCGCTCCCGTTCGACAGCACCTACAACGTGCCTGAGCACGACGCCTTCGATAACGACGTGAAGTACGTCCGCGACGATCGCTTCATCTACCAGAACATGATCGACGACGCCACACGCGCCCGCGTCGACTACGCATGGAAGGATCTGTATGCGTCGTTCAGCTACCACACCAACTACATGCGCATCCTGGGTGAGCATTATAAAGTGGACCTGAGGAAGACGACCATCGATCAGATCGATGCCGCTCGGCTGGCAGCCATGCCTTCTGAAATGCAGAAGTACCTGAAGCCGCTGCTCGCCGACTACAAAGGCGCGATCGCCGCACAGGAGGCCGCCCGTCCGCGCCATATCGAGGATTGCCTGAAGTTCGCAGCGCGAGCCTGGAGGCGTCCGCTCACGGACAAAGAAAAGCAGAACCTGCGGGCCTTTTACAGCAAGACGCTGGCCGCGGACCCGGACCATCGCGAGGCGATTCGTGCCCTGATCGCTCGCATACTGGTGGCTCCGCAGATGTTGTATCGCGTGGAACAGGCTTCCAACACCGGCGGCGCGGGCGTCCGGCCGCTCTCCGGCTACGAACTCGCCAGCCGCATGAGCTACTTCTTCTGGTCGTCGATTCCCGATGACGAGCTTTCGCGCGCCGCCGCTGCCGGTGAATTGAACGACCCTCAGCAGATCAAGCGCCAAGCCAAGCGCATGCTGGCCGATCCCAAAGCGCGCAGGCTTTCTACCGAGTTTTTCGGTCAGTGGCTCGGCTTCTATCGCTTCGACGCTTATAAAGGCGTGGATACCAGCCGCTTCCCCGAGTTCACCGCGGAGGTGAAGGAGTCGATGTACGACGAAGCTGTCTCGTTCTTCGAGCACGTGATCCGCAAGGACCGCCCGATCCGAGAGATCCTTTTCGCCGACTACACCTTCCTCAATCAGCCGCTCGCGAAGTTCTATGGCGTAAAGGCTGATGTGAAATCAAAGGACCGCGTGGAGCAAGTGGATGGCGCGAACGGTTTCCAGCGCGGTGGCCTGCTGCGGCTTGGTGCTGTGCTTACCACCACCTCGGCCCCGCTTCGGACAAGCCCTGTGAAGCGCGGCGATTGGATTCTGCGCCGCGTGCTTGGGACGCCGGTCCCGCCGCCGCCCGCCGATGCCGGCTCCATTCCCGCAGACGACAAGATGTTCGGCGCCATGACGCTGAAGCAGAAGCTGACCTCGCACAAGCGCAATGCGACCTGCGCCAACTGCCACGTCCGCATCGATCCGCTGGGCTTCTCGCTCGAACACTTCGATTCCACCGGCCGCTGGCGGGACAAGTATTACGACGGCAAGGTGATCGAAGATTCCGACACCCTGGCCGACAAAACGCCTATTAACGGCGTCAACGGTCTGCTCGAATATTTGAAAGCGAAGGAGCCGCAGGTTCGCCGGACGCTTTCCTACAAGCTGCTGGGGTACGCGCTGGGCCGTACCGTGGTCGCCTCCGATCAACCGCTGGTCGACCGCCTGGTAAACGCCGGGGGTGACGCTACCTTCGCCGCGCTTGCTGCCGAAATCGTCACCAGCAAGCAGTTCCGTAATCACCAGGCCGTGCCTGCCACCGGCAAACCGGTGGCCATGCTCAACAGAAACTCTGATATTTTAGGTAGACCATAATGAATCCCGCCAATCCCTCACGACGTCATTTTTTGCGAGGCGCCGGCGTTGCCCTGGCCTTGCCGTGGTTCGAATCCATGCCTGCGTTCGCGCAGGGCAACAAGCCGCCGCTGCGTTTCGGCTGCGTCTTCTGGTCAAACGGCATCAAGCCCGCCAACTGGTGGGCGAAGGGCAGTGGCGCTGCGATGGAGTTCGGCCCGGCCGCACAGCCGCTCACTGATATCCGCGAAGACCTGGTTTTCCTCAAGGGCCTGTATCACCAGTCGGCGTTTGTTTCGACGAGTCCGCACCTTGGCCGCATGAACCTGCTGTCGGGCGCGCCGGTGAGCCTGAACCCGACCGATATTCGGGTCGGCACCAGCTTCGATCAGGTGCTGGCAAAGCAGATCGGCCAGCAGACATTGGTGCCGAGTCTGGCGCTGGGGATCGAGCCGAACGAGCTGCGCCTGGAAGACGGGCTGTCGATGATCTATGGATCGTCGATCTCGTGGGTCTCGCCGACCAAGCCTGCCACCAAAGAGATCTATCCGTCCCGCACCTTCGATCAATTGGTGGGTGACGGCAAAGGCCGTAAGCTTGACCGCAGCATCCTCGACGCGGTGCTCGACGAAGCCAATTCGCTGAAGCCGAAAGTGAACGCGGGCGACCGCAAGAAGCTGGACGAGTATCTGGAATCGGTGCGAGACATCGAAAAGCGCATCGAGATCGCGGGCAAGCAGGAGCGGCTCGAAGGCTGGCGCCCGACCTTGAAGCAGCCCAACATGCCGCGTCCGGCCGACGAAATTCCGCAAAACGTTCCCGATCACATGAAGCTGATGCTTGATCTGGTAGTGCTGGCCTTCCAGATGGACAAGACCCGCATCGCCACGCTGATGTTGAACAACGACCTGTCGCAGATGAACTTCAAATTCATCGAGGGCGTTCGAGGCGCGCTCCACCTTGACCTGACGCACAACGGCAAAGCGCCGGAGTTGGAGGCGATGTACCTCAAGACCAACCAGTTCCACATGCGCCAGTTCACGTATCTGGTGAATCGCATGAAAGGCATCGACGAAGGCGCCGGCACAACGCTGCTTGATAACTCGCTGCTCATGTTCTGCTCCAGCCTCTACGATGGCGATACCCACGGGGCAGACCAGTTGCCGATCGTGCTGGCGGGTCACGCCGGCGGAGCGCTCAAGACCGGCCGCGTGCTCGATTACTCGGAGAAGGAAAACGAAGACCGCCGGGCTTGCAGTTTGTATCTATCGATCATGGATCAGATGGGAGTGAAGCTGGATCGCTTTGGAGACAGCGGAAAGAGACTGCTTGGTCTGGTTCCTCCGGTTCTCTGAACCTTTTGTACTACGCACATTCTAGGTAGCCTCTAAAGTGGTTTCCCTATAGAACCGGTACCTTGGTTGCAGTACTCTTGATCCATGAAACAACTATTGCAAGCGCGTAAGCAGGTACGCAGCTTCTTGACGGATGAGACTGGACAGGACCTCATCGAGTACGCCCTTATGGCGGGATTTGTCGCCGTCACTGCCGGCGCCCTGATGCCGGGCGTGAGTTCTAGCATCAGCACAATCTGGTCAAAGGTCGCCAGTTCGCTCTTCGATGCCTCCAACACTCCGAATGGCTAGCTCTTCGCCGCGAGCCGGAGTATCATGAATCAGTTGTACGGAAGTACCTGAATCGCTAGTACTACGGCTAACGCGTTAACCGTCTACGATTGTTAACGTATTGAGGCGGTACTGAGGGCACAGTATTCTCGATCTATGCAAATACTGTCGATGTCTCGCCTGCGGATGCGCCGTCTGTGGAAGGAAAAGATTGCGCAGGACTTAATTGAGTATGCCTTGATGGCGGGGTTCGTAGCCGTTACGGCTGGGGCTCTGATGCCAGGGGTCAGCACCAACATCAGTAAGATTTGGTCAAAGATCGCCAATACGATGACCGATGCAGCTAACACGCCCAATGGCTAGGTGCGGCTCAAAAACCGTTCTATATTCCTATTTGTTCGCAGTGGCGGCGATGGGTGCGCCGAACTATTCTCCCTCAGTCACTTACCACAAAGACGTGCTTCCAGTCTTGCAGCGGCACTGCCAAGGCTGCCATCGCCCAGGCGAGGCGGCTCCCATGGCTTTGCTCTCCTATAAAGAGGTCAGGCCGTGGGCCAAGGCGATCAAGGCCTCCGTCGTTTCCCGCAAGATGCCCCCGTGGTTTGCCGATCCGAATCCCCACGCTTTCTCCAATGACAGACATCTGACCGGCGCCGAGATCAATACGCTCGTGACCTGGGCCAATACCGGCGCGCCTGAAGGGAGCAAGAGGGACGCCCCTCCACCGCTCAGCTTTCATTCAGGCTGGAACCTGAAACCCGACCTGGTGGTCGAGGTGCCCAAGCCCGTCCCGTTGCCTGCCAGCGGCACCATCAACTACCGCTTCATCCTCGTCAAAGCCAACTTTCCGAATGACATGTGGGTGAAGGCCGCCGAGATGAGGGCGGGGAATTCGAAAGTCCTGCACCATGGAAAAGTCTGGGTGCGGCCACCCTCATCGCATTGGATGGAGCACGCCGTGCCCGGCCAGGCCTATGACGACCTGACCCAGCGCGACATCATTGCGCCCGATCAGATGAATCGCGGCAATGAGGTCCTGGGCAAGTTCAATCCAGGCCTGGGCGCACAGCGGTTCGATCTCGACGGCTCGGCGAAGTTCGTTCCCAAGGGATCGGACCTTGTCTTTGAGATGCACTACACCGCAGCCGGCCAGCCGGAGACGGACCAGTCAAAACTGGGGATCGAAATCGAACGGAACCCTCCGGCAAACCGCTATCTCTTCTCCATTGGACCCGCCAACTATGGTCTGGTGATTCCGCCTGGTGAGAGCAACGTTGAGATTACGAGCGAAGCTACCGTCCTCACCGACTGCCGCTTGGCCTACATCCAGCCGCACATGCACCTGCGTGGGAAAGACTACGAACTGAGGCTCGTCTATCCCGATGGAAAGACCGAGACGGTGTTTAAGGGAAAGTTCGATTTTGCCTGGCAGCTCGGGTACAACTTCGCAGACCCGGTCCCGCTGCCCAAAGGCACTCGGATTGTCGGCATCGCCCATTTCGACAATTCGCCCAACAATCCGTTCAACCCCGATCCGAAGAAAGAGGTCCGTTGGGGCCCTCAAAACGCGGATGAGATGAGCAACGGCTTTCTCGGCCTGATTTTCGACGCGAAGCTACCGCCGGATTCCGTGATCCACCTGCCTGGCCCTGGACTCGGTTACCGGCTCGGCAAGCTTTGGGATTCACTGCGCTAGCCTACCACCGAAGCTTCAGGTCGGCCTCCAATCGGTGATCGTCCTTCATATGTTCGTCCCACGTAATCACCTTTTCCTGATATGCCGCGTTCCGGCCTAAAATCGCCGTCAGGTTGCTTTCTACCGCGACCTCGGCATTGTTCACCGGTTTGCCCGCACGGATGCTCTCGATAAACGCCTTCACGTTGTTGATTGCGCCGTCGCGGAAGGTCGGATCCTTCTCCGCGCCCATCCACTTGTTGTCGCCGAGGATCCGGACCGTGCCGCCGTAGTGCGTGTCCGCAGTGCCCTTGATGCCAAAGCAGCGGACGCACAGATCGCTCGACGTGTTCGTCAACTGGTGGGAATTGAAGTCCGCGTGTTTGCCATCGGGATACCAGAAGGTGACCTGGAAGTGGTCCCAGGCGTCGCTGGCTTCGTACCCTGTCCCGCTCCAGTTTGTCCGGCCGCCCGTGCCGGTAGCCTTCAGCGGATGCCCGCCAAGATACCAGTTGGCGATATCGATGACGTGGATATTCTGTTCCACGATGATGTCGCCGCCGAGCACCTTATCCATGTAGAAATTCATGACGCGGCGCTGGCCGGGGTCCATTCCGGGCGAGCCTTTGTCCTTGGACGGGCGTCCGGCGTGGTAGTAGACCTGGGTTAGCGCCGGATGACCGATGTCGCCGCGATGGATGCGTTTGGCGACCTCCTGGAAGACGGGTTGAGAGCGGGATTGGAAGTCGATCAGGTAGCTCAGTCCCTTCGCCTTCGCCCGCGCGCCGACTTCGAGAATCGTTTTGCAACCCGGGACGTCTACAGCCACCGGTTTTGCCATGTAAATATGCTTTCCCGCGTCGAGCGCGGCTTTTGCATGTTGGGGGCGGAAAAAGGGAGGCGTTTCCAGAATCACCGCGTCGAGCTTGGAATTCGAAAGTTCGCGGAATGCATCCGGTCCATAGTATGCGCGCGAACCTTCCACCTTGAATTTTTCGCGTGTGGAGTCCAGGTGATCGCGCATCACGTCGGCCAGCGCGACAACGCGTGCGCCGGTGAACTCAGGAAAAAATGCGGTTATCCAGTTTCCGCGGCCGCCGCAGCCTACCAGTCCGACCTCTACCGTCGAGTTCGCTTGGGAGCCAAATGCGGTTGACGGCTTCAGGATCAACAGACCGCTGGCCGCCGTCTTCAGGAACCCGCGCCGTGCGGGTGTTTCCGGATGCAACATAATATCGGACCTCCAACTCTGCTTTAGAGCATATACCGGCGCGCTTCCAGGTGCAACTGGTCACGAGGCTCAGGCCGGAAACACTAAACATTTGACCCTTTTCTGCCGATAGGGATTGTATAAGGCAGATCAGCTCCATTGAAGAACATTTCCTTATTTGCGTGTGAGTCACAGCCGATCGCGTTGGAAGGCCTGGGAAAGGTCATTCAGAGCAGCGAGAAGTTCGTGTTGACCGGTACGGCCCCGTCGCAGAGCGCCGGAATGCAGGAGATCGTCATGCTTAAGCCGGATCTGGTGTTGACCGATCACACGGCTGGCCTGAAGTCGACCTTTCAATTCGCCTCTGAGCTGCGGCTGTTTTCTCCGGGAACGCAGGTTGTCCTATGGGCTGCCGACATGAGCGAGGCCGACAGTTTTCGCGCTTTGCAGATGGGTATCCGTGGGATCTTTAAGAAAAACATGCCGGTTACATCGCTCCTGGCTTGTCTGACGGCGGTTGCCAGCGGCCACATGTGGCTGGAGAATTCGATCGCCGGCAGCGCCTCGGGCCTGGTCAATCGCAAGAACTCGCCGCGGCTCACGCCACGCGAGATGGATATTGTAAACCTTGTTTGCAAGGGAATGAAGAACAAGGAAATCGCCAACGATCTGGCCATTACCTCGGGCACTGTGAAAGTCCATCTGATGCATATCTTTGAGAAGACCGGCGTCAAAGACCGCTTTGAACTGGCCGTGCAGGCCAGGAAGTTCTTCGATCCTGCGGAAATGGCTCCCGCGGTTGCCGGACCTGTAGCGGAACTTCAATCCGGACGATAGGAAATCAGCATATGTCAGATTCCGCGCAGCCATTGATCGCTCCCCCTCCGATTGCCGCAAGCAGCTGGAAAACAGCCAGCGGCTTTTTGGCCTTTTGCAGACCCTCGTTTCAGGACTGCTTCTTCTTTTCTTTGTTTGTCTGGCTGTTTGCCGGGGGCCCCAGCGGCTGGATGGGCCTGCTTGTTGACGGCGACACCGGTTGGCATACGCGCACGGGCGACTATATCCTGCGCACGCACCAGGTTCCGGTCAAGGACCTTTTCTCGTTCTCCAAGCCTGACGATCTTTGGTATGCCTGGGAGTGGCTGGCCGACGTTCTGTTCTCCGCGCTGCACCAGGCGCTGGGGTTGAAGGGGATCGTGCTGTTTGCCGGGGTTGTGATTTCGCTCGCGATGACGCTGTTGCTGTTCCATATGATGCGCCGCGGGGCTAATATCTTTGTCGGCCTGGTTATCGTGATGCTTGCGGTGGGTGGCTCGAGCGTGCACTTCCTGGCCCGGCCCCACGTTCTGACGCTGCTCTTCCTGACTGTTTCCATGCTCATTCTGGATCGGGACCGCTTAAAGCACTCCAATCTGGTGTGGTGGCTGATTCCGCTGACCATGCTGTGGACGAACCTGCACGGCGGATTCGTGGCGATCATCGCCTGCACCGGCCTGGTCACTTTAGGCAGTGCCCTCAGTAGCCGTTGGACCCATGTCTTCCGCTACGGCCTGCTCACTGCGGGAGTTACGCTGGCCAGCCTGGTCAATCCTTATGGGATTCAGCTCCATCTGCATGTCTTTGAATACCTGCGTGCCGATTGGATCAAGAATACGGTGGAGGAGTTTCAGTCCCCCAGTTTCCGCAATGAGAGCATGCTTCAGTTTGAGGCCCTGCTGTTTGCCGGCCTGCTGGTTGCCGCGGCCTACATTCGCCGCAAACGCTGGCCGGAAGCGCTACTGATTCTGTTCTGGGCCCATATGTCACTGGGGTCGGTGCGGCACATCCCGATTTTCTGCATCGCCGCCGGACCGTGGATAGCCTCGGAGATCACGGAGTGGTGGAACGCCATTGCCTCCGGTAGGGGCAAGACCTCGGTATGGACGATTCTCGATACGATCGCCTCCGATTTGCGGCGCAATTGCCTACGGTTCAGTCCGTGGATTGCGCTGCCGGTCATTATATTGATCTTTGTGAACGAGCCCGTGAAATGGCCGCAGGACTTCCCCAAAGAAAAGTTCCCGGTAGCAATTGCCGCGAAACACCACGACTTATTGGTGCGATCTAGGGTCTTTACGTCAGACCAGTGGGCCGACTATCTCATCTATCACAATTATCCGCAGCAGAAGGTCTTTCTTGATGGGCGCAGTGACTATTTCGGTCCGAAGATCGCGGACGATTACCTGCACCTGCTTGGGGGCCGCCTGGGTTGGGATAAGGTCTTTGATACCTATCGGTTTGACGTCGCAATGATTCCTTCGGGATGGGCTCTGGCGGCGCTTCTGGAGCACGATTCGCGCTGGGAGCTGGTGGAAAAGACCGATCAGGTCCTGCTCTACAAGAAACGTTCCCGTACGGACACTGCCGGACAGGAGAGTACGAAAAAAACCAGTACGCCGGCGTCGTTAGGTCTAATGAAAACTCCTCAGCCAGCCGAATTAAGGGAAGGAGACCTAGGTTTATGAGTAGCCCGAAATCCGACGCTGCCGACAATGCCAGTTTGAAGAAATCGCTATCGGCGTTGGCTAAAGCAACGGGTCAAGGTTCCAACCAGGCAGGGCCGGAAGCCTGGACGCTTCCTTCCGGAGAAGAGCTTTTGCATTTTGCGTTGAAAGGCGGCTTTTTGGCTCCGAGCATCCTGAATCAGGAAAGTGAGCCGGCCGCACCTGCCAAACGGAACAGAGGCAAGCGATGAACTGGCAGATATTGGCAACGGTGGCAATCGGAATCGCCGCGAGCGTTGAGGATCTCCTCCGCCGCCAGGTGTCGAACTGGATTCCCGTTGTGGCCCTGATCGCCGGGCTGGTTATTCACTACGTGGAGCGTGGCTGGGCGGGTGTCTGGTCCTCCGCACTCGGAGCTGTTTGCGGCTTTGGCGTTTTTCTTGTTTTTTACCTGTTGGGTGGCATGGGTGGCGGAGACGTTAAGTTGATGGCCGGATTCGGAGCCTTGCTCGGCGGTGCCGGCCAGTTGTTTGAGGCCGCGATCTGGACAGGCGGCGTTGGCGCGCTGCTCGCGCTGGGTGTGCTGGGATATCGTTTTTTGCGGAGCCGGTTCTCGGCTGGCGGCGGGAAAGCGGGGGACCGGTTTATTCCCTACGCACCGGCGATCACGCTGGGAGTCTGGTTGGAATTGGTCGCCAGATCCTGATGACAGCCCCTTTGGGGTAGCCAGGATGTGGCTTTGATTTTGGTTTTGGGCGGGAGAAAAGAAATGGATCGAAGATTTCTAACAGTTCTTGGCGTAAGCCTCGTATTCGCACTCGTCGTATCGAGCATCTTTTACCAGATGACCGCACGGGCGGGCACTCCGGTAAAGAAGGTTGAGCGGACCGACCAGCACGATGTTGTCGTCGCGGCAAGGCCGCTTGGAATCGGTGTCACCGTTAAGCCGGGCGATGTGAAGATCGTCAAGATGCCCGTGGAACAGGCCCCCAAAGGCGGGTTCTCCAAGGTGGAAGAAGTCCTAGACCGTCCCATCGTCAGCAACATCCTGCAGGACGAGCCGGTACTCGAAGGCCGTCTGGCTGCCCGCGGAAGCGGACTCGGGCTGGCGCCGATCATCCCGGTCGGCCAGCGCGCCGTGACGGTTCGTGTGAACGAAATGGTTGGCGTTGCCGGCTTCGTGCTGCCCGGATTGCGGGTTGACGTGCTTGTTACCGGAAAGCCGCCGGAGTCGACCGGCACGATGATGACCAGCACGGTCTTACAGAATATCTTAGTGCTCTCGGCCGGCCAGACGATTCAGCCTGACCAGCGCGGAAACGCCATCAACGCTCCCACGGTTACGCTGCTGGTGAATCCTGACCAGGCGGAAACATTGACGCTTGCCGGCAACGAAGGCCGTATCCAATTGGTGTTGCGCAACGGCAGCGATCAGAACATTGAGACGACGCGCGGCCACGATCTGAACGAGCTGTTTGGTGGTAAGCGAAGTGTCGCCAAGAAGCAGGGCAATGGAAACGCCAACACGCCGGAGAATGGCAGCGATATGCCGCGCCGGCCGGTTCGTGTGGCTCCGGCTCCGGTGCGCATTGCCGCAGCGCCCCCCGCGCCTGCTCCGATCGTAGCCGCCGTGCCTCCGCCTCCGCCACCGCCGGAGGAAATCGTTACCTTCCGTGGCACGGTGAAATCGGTTGAAACGGTCGCGCCGAGGAAGAACTAGGTCATGCGCTCTTTTCCAAAACTCCTTTTGGGTGGGTATCCAATGAATCAGAAAAACAAGAACATCAATCAACTCTCATCGGTGGGCGCACGTTTCGGGTTTGTTGGTCGCTTATTCCCGCTCGTGCTGGCTGCTGCGGCCTGCTTCGGCCAAACCGCTCAAGAGCTGAAACTGACCGTCGGCAAAAGCGTCGTCATTGACTATCCGGCCGATATTGGCCGGATCTCCACCAGCAATCCGGAGGTGGTGGACTACGTGGCGGTCACATCGCGGGAGATCCTGCTGCATGCCAAGGCGAATGGTTCGGCCACGCTGATCGTGTGGGCCAAGAGCGGCCAGCGCGAATTCTATTCGGTGAATGTCGAAACCAACCTGGAGCCGATTAAGAGACTGATCAAAGAGACCTTCCCCAATGAGGATATACGCGTGCAGGCGGCGCGTGACTCCGTCTCCCTGGTGGGAAAAGTGAGTTCAAAAGAGGTTTTCGACCGTGCGACGCTGCTGGTTGCTCCGCTTGCCAAGAGCGTCATGAACAACCTGCAGATTGCCGCACCAAAGGTGGACAAGCAGGTTCTCCTGCGCGTTAAGTTCGCCGAACTCGACCGCAATACTGGCATGTCACTTGGCGCCAACTTCGTTTCCACGGGAGCAGGCAATACCATCGGACGAACCACCACCGGGCAGACCGGCGCTCCGTCGCCGACCAATATCGGCGGTGGCAGCACGAATTCGTTCACCATTACAGACGCGCTCAACGTCTTTGCCTTCCGCCCGGACCTCAATCTCGGTGCTTTCGTGAAGGCCTTGCAGTCGAAGGGCGTGCTGCAGATCCTGGCCGAGCCCAACCTGGTGACAACCAATGGCAAAGAAGCGAGCTTCCTGGTCGGCGGTGAGTTCCCGGTCCCGATTCTGCAGGGCGGCGGCAACGCTGGTGCGGTCACGGTTCAATTCAGGGAGTTCGGTATTCGCCTGTCCTTTACCCCAACCGTCACTGAAAACGCAACGATCAAAATGTACGTGAAGCCTGAGGTTTCCACCATCGATATCGCCAACGGTGTCTCCATCTCTGGCTTTACGATTCCCGCACTGTCGACTCGCAAGATGGAAACCAATATTGAACTGGGAGAGGGACAGAGCTTTGTGATCGGCGGCTTGATCGACAACCGTGTGACCGAATCGATGTCTAAGATTCCCGGTTTGGCGCATATTCCGCTGCTGGGCGCCATTTTCAAGAGCCGTAGCGACCAGCGCTCCACCACCGAATTGATTGTTATGGTGACGCCGGAGATTACTAATCCGATCGGCGCTGGCGATGCAAAACCGCAAATCTCGTGGCCCAAGACCTTCCTCGATCCCGAAAAGTTCGATGGGCAGTCCAAGGACAAGAAGAAGGGCGCGGCTCCTGCAAAGCAGCCAGCCAAGTCCAATGGGGATGGTAGTGGAGGACAGCCGTAGGACAGCGTGATTCGCGCAGCTTAGAGGATATGAGGCCACTGTTATGACAGGCAGAGACACAGAATTGACGGCATTGTTGATCTCACCCGACAGGGAAATGTCGCGTATGATCACGGCCACGCTGCCTGCCACGCGGACATTTCAGATTCTTGCCGATGTGAAGTCGTACCTGCCTGAGCAGTCGTTGGAATTGCGGTTGAGGCAACTGAAACCGGATGTGGTGCTGCTGGACCTGGTGACTGACCTCGAGCAGGCCTGCGAACTGATTCGCGCCATCACCTCCTTCCGGCCGCCTGTGCAGGTGATCGGCCTGCACCACAGCAAGGACTCGCAGGCAATTGTCCGCAGCCTGCGGATGGGCGCCAGTGAGTTTCTGCACGCCCCGTTCGACGCAGCGGCGCAGAAGGATGCGGCGATTCGTATTCGCCGGCTCCGCCAGCCGGAACAGCCGGTGGAACAGGTTCCAGCGTCAGTGATCGCATTTTCGAGTACCAAGCCAGGATCTGGAGCATCCACGCTGGCCGCCCAGACGGCTTTCGCTCTGCGCCGGCTCACCGGGCGGCGTGTGTTGCTGGCCGATTTTGACCTGATGGGTGGTGCGATCGGCTTCTACTTGAAGGTCCGCCACAGCTATTCCCTGGCCGATGCGTTGGCGGCAAATGGGCCGATGGATCCGAATATCTGGGCATCCATCACGGTGAACACCGATGGCGTCGACATTCTCGCGTCTCCGGAGGAGCCTTCCACGTTGCCGGTCGATCCGGAGCGGCTGAGTGCCGTACTGGAAAGTGCGCGAAGGCGTTACGAATGGATCGTGATTGATCTACCGGTGGTGTTTCATCGCACCAGTCTGCTGACCTTTTCAGAGTCCGACAAGTGCTTTTTGGTGTCGACCTCCGAGTTGCCGAGCCTGCATCTGACCAGGCGGGCGATCTCGATGCTGGCGACGCTCGGATTCAATAAAGAGCGTTACAAAGTCGTGGTAAATCGTGTGAACCGGAGAGATGGCCTGGCAGAGGCCGATCTGGAAAAGATGTTCAACTATCCGGTGCACTCCACATTTCCGAACGATTATTTTGCCCTTCACCGGGTGGTGACTTTGGGAGAGCCGCTAGGCGCCGAAGGCGACCTCGGCAAAGCAGTTGAGTCTCTTGCCGCCTCATTGTGCGGGGTTGTGGGAGCAGAGAAAAAGAAGCATGCCAGCCTGATGGAAGCCAAGCCGGCATTATCGCAGACGTAGACAGTCGATTGAGAACGGGACAAAACAATGAACATGATGTCAAGTATTGAACCGAAGACACAGCAGCAGTTGACCTGGGAACAACGGCTGCTAAAGAATTCGAACCGGTCGAAGATGTCCCTGAAGCCCGAGTATCAGGAGCTGAAGTTCACGCTTCACCGTAAGCTGCTCGACAAGATCAACCTGGAAGCGCTGGCGACGATCGATAACCAGCGGGTTCGTGGCGAGGTTCGCCAGGCCCTCATTTCGCTGATCGACGGCGAGCCGACGCTGCTCAGCGCGCTCGAAAAGCAGCAGATCTGCGATGAAGTACTTGACGAAGTCTTTGGCCTTGGTCCGCTCGAGCCGCTGCTGCAGGACCCGACAATCTCCGATATTCTGGTCAACACCCACAAGCAGGTATACGTGGAGCGCAAGGGCATCCTGGAGTTGACCAATGTCACCTTCCGCGATGACGCCCACCTGTTGCGCATCATCGACAAAATCGTTTCTCAGGTCGGCCGCCGCGTCGATGAATCGACGCCGATGGTTGACGCCCGCCTCAGCGACGGTTCCCGTGTGAACGCGATCATTCCTCCGCTGGCCGTTGACGGCCCGCTGATGTCTATCCGCCGTTTTTCGACCGATAAGCTGATGCCTCCGGATTTGGTAGACAAAAAAGCACTGACTTCGGGAATGATGGAACTGCTGGAGGCCGCGGTAAAAGCCCATCTGAACATCGTGATCATGGGTGGAACGGGCGCCGGCAAGACCACGCTGCTAAACGCACTCTCGGCTTTTATCTCCTCCAAGGAACGTATCGTAACAATCGAAGACGCGGCCGAACTGCAATTGAAGCAGCCTCACGTAGCGCGGCTCGAAACGCGCCCGCCGAACCTCGAAGGCAACGGTGCAGTCCGCCAGCGTGAACTTCTGGTCAACAGCTTGCGTATGCGCCCTGACCGCATCGTGGTCGGCGAAGTCCGCGGCGCCGAGGCGCTCGACATGTTGCAGGCCATGAATACGGGTCACGACGGATCGCTCACCACCATCCACGCCAATACGCCTCGCGATGGCGTCTCCCGTCTGGAAGTTATGGTGTCGCTTGCCAACGCCAACATGCAGCTGATCTCCATCCGCCAGCAGATCGCCAGCGCTGTGCACCTGCTCGTCCAGGCCGCCCGCCTCTCCGATGGTTCGCGCCGGGTTGTGAACATCTCGGAAGTGACCGGTATGGAAGGCGAAGTGGTTACACTGCAGGACATCTTTGTGTTCGAAAAGCGCGGCTTGAGTCCAGAAGGAAAAGTCCTGGGCCGTTTTGCGGCAACGGGAATCCGCCCGAAGTTCTACGAGAAACTCCTTGCCGCCGGCATCCGCCTGCGCCCCGATCTGTTCGACGAGGTACTTGAGGTCAACTAGTATGGGATCCCTGATCTTCACATTTCTTGTCATTTGGGGGTTGTGCGTTGGCCTGTGGTGGGTCATCACGAAATTCGTGCGCACCTCCGACATCGGTAAAATCAAGAACCGTCTGGTCGGCAACGTTACCGCTAAGAAGAAAGAGAAGAATCAGCGGGAAGGGCCCGCGCTCATCCAGTTCGAAGACAAGTATAAAGACAAGATCGCTATGCGGCTGCTACTGAAGTTCCAGCTGAAGGATCGTTTGCAGACGCTGTTGGAACAGGCCGGATTGCGCTGGACGGTAATCAAATTCGCTCACACCAGCCTGGCCCTCTTCCTGTTGGGCTACGGCGCGGCGTGGGTAATGCTGCCGGCCAATCTGACGATCATGGCGCTGGGGGCGGGTCTCATCTTAGGGTGTGCGCCGCTGATGCATGTGATCCGGCAGAAGAATTCGCGCTTGAGGAAATTTGAAGAGCAGTTTCCGGAGAGCCTGGAATTCGTAGCCCGTTCGATGAGAGCCGGGCACGCGTTTTCCGTCTCCCTGGAGATGCTCCACCGCGAGTTTCAGGAGCCGCTTTCGGGCGAGTTCCGGCGGACCTTTGAGGAACACAACCTCGGGCTGCCCCTGGAGGTAGCGCTGGAAAAGCTAGCCAAGCGGGTTCCGTCGCTGGACGTTCACTTTTTTGTCTCCGCTGTCATGCTGCAGAAGCGAACCGGCGGTAACCTGGCCGAGATTCTGGATAAACTGGCCACCATTATTCGAGAGCGGTTTAAGCTTCGTGGCCGTATCCGGGCCATCAGCGCGCACGGAAAAATGACCGCGACGGCGCTCACCAGTATTCCGGCCGGTGTGGCCGTGCTTCTGTTCTACGCAAACCCCGACTATGTCCGGTTCTTCATCAACGATGAGACCGGAAATATCATGGCAGGCTCCGCACTGGCGCTGCAGGTGATCGGATATCTGGTGATGAAAAAGATCGTTTCGATCGAGGTATAACACGTGGCACTGATACTGAGTTTTCTATTGTTCGTCGGCATTGCGCTGCTCATCTCGCTGGTCGGGATGAAGCTGTGGATCCGTCCCAAGGAAGCGATCGAACGTGTCACCGGGACCGAGCAGACGCGGATGGAGCAGCAGATGACGACGCATCCCAGCCTCATCTTCCTGGAGATGATGCAGAAGCTGGGCAACAAGCTGCCGGCGTCTCCCAAAGACGTCACGGTGATGCAACGTAAGCTCATCCGCGCCGGCCTGCGCGGGCCGAACGCGCTGAAGATCCTGTATGGCGCGAAGATCTTCGGGGCGATCGCCTTGCCGCTCATGATGAGCATGATGGTGGCGGGGTCGCAGTCCGATAGCAGCAATAAGATGATGGC
>Ga0118677_10000668_pt1 | contig 74766 bp, 72 predicted proteins | sample AliMusrvi5mmetaG_FD_86154 | JGI IMG/M metagenome (GOLD analysis project Ga0118677, IMG submission 86154) | reverse complement strand
GGTGGTGGACTTTACACCGGACCAGGCGGAGGTCTTTATACTGGGCCTGGTGGTGGACTTTACACCGGACCAGGCGGAGGTCTTTATACTGGGCCTGGTGGTGGACTTTACACCGGACCAGGCGGAGGTCTTTATACTGGGCCTGGTGGTGGACTTTACACCGGACCAGATAGCGATGGTTACAGGAATAATTGGCCGCCTAGAGATATTCTTTTAGCTGAACTCAACAAAAGAGGAATGCAAAATATTATAGTATATCTATTAAATCATCGTTTTTAATATTTATTCTTAAATATTAGTTTTTCACTATTTACCACCTCCTCTTGTATTACTAGCGAAACAAAAAGTTGTGACGCTATTGTGACTGAAAAGTGGTAAAATCGTGATATTTCGGATTAAAACTGGTTAATCAAAAAAGTTAAAATATTCTCTAACATTAGTAAATATTTGCTAACATTAAATCATATCTAAAAATCTCGATTTTGTTTTCGAATCCGACCCCGGGAGCCAACACATCTTTTGTGCTGTTGACCGAGATACTTCTCGGAAACAAGCCAAAAGTCAAAGAAACTCAGTTTATGCTGAGTTTTTTTGTTGGCGTCAAATTAATTAAATAGCCTTAAATTATTCAGATTATTTGTTAGAAATCGTATTAAATTCACTAATTTTTACTTTGACTTATCCACATTTTTATGAGATTATAAAGAAAAGATAAATAAAAAATAAAGTTTTAAATTGTTGATTAATTTAAATAATATGGCTAAAGAAGCTAAACTTAAGAAACAAAAAAGTATTGAAGAAACTCTATGGGATTCAGCCAATAAACTTCGGGGCACAGTTGAACCATCTGAATACAAACATGTTGTATTAGGTTTAATATTTTTAAAATTTGCTAGTGATAAATTTGAAGAAAGAAGAAAAGAGCTTATTGCCGATGGTAAAGAGAAATATTTGGAAATGGTTGAATTTTATACTATGAATAATGTTTTTTATCTACCCGAAATTTCCCGTTGGGATTATTTAATTAAAAATGGAAAACAAACAGATATAGCTGTTAAAATTGATACTGCCCTGTTTACGGTGGAAAAGAATAACCCATCTTTAAAAGGGGCTTTACCGGATAATTATTATTCACGCCTTAGCTTAGACGTTACTAAATTAGCTTCGTTGCTAGATACCATTAGTAATATTGATACATTAGCAGATAAGCAAAACGATATAGTCGGTAGAGTTTATGAATATTTTCTAAGTAAATTTGCTTTAGCAGAGGGTAAAGGTAAGGGGGAATTTTACACGCCTAAAAGTATCGTAAATCTTATCGCCGAAATGATTGAACCATATAAAGGTAAGATTTATGATCCTTGCTGTGGTTCTGGTGGTATGTTTGTTCAGTCAATGAAATTTATTGAAAGTCACAATGGAAATAAAAAAGAAGTTGCTATTTTTGGGCAAGAGCAAACTTCCACTACCTATAAACTAGCAAAAATGAATTTGGCTATACGAGGAATATCAGCTAATTTAGGCGATATGCCAGAGGATACATTTTTTAAAGATCAACATAAAGACTTAAAAGCCGATTACGTAATGGCCAATCCTCCATTTAATCAGAAACAGTGGCGGACGGAAGATCAGTTAGTTGATGATCCTCGTTGGAGTGGATATGATGTACCATCAACTGGTAATGCTAATTACGCCTGGATTTTAAATATAGCATCTAAGTTATCAGAAAATGGAGTAGCTGGATTCTTGCTTGCCAATGGCGCTCTGTCTGGCGGCGGCACTGAATATAATATTCGTAAAAAACTTACTGAAAATAATTTGGTTGAGGCGATTATTGTTCTTCCTCAAAATATGTTCTACACAGTTAATATTAGCGTGACTATGTGGATTTTGAATAAAAATAAAAAAGCCAGGACAATTGAAATTAACGGAAAAATAAAAAAATATCGCGATAGACAAAAAGAAATCTTATTTATGGATTTAAGGCAAATGGGCGAACCTTTTGAAAAAAAGTTTATTCAGTTTTCTGAAAGTGATACAAAGAAAATCACAGAAACATATCATGAATGGCAACAGACTGATTTTGAAAAAAATTACAGAAATACGCCAGAATTTTGTCATAGTGCTTGTTTTGATGAAGTTGTAAAAAAAGACTTTTCACTTGTACCTAGTAAATATATAGAATTTATTAATCGCGATGAGAATATTGATTTTGATGAAAAAATGCAAGGCCTGCAAGAGGAGTTTGCTGCTTTGCTAAATGCTGAAAAACAATCAAAAGAAGATTTGCTTAATGTTTTTGAAGAACTAGGATATGAAATCAAACTATAAAATACTTGGTAAATTTATTAGACCAGTTAATATTAGAAATGTGGAGTTAAAGGCTACCACGTTGCTAGGTGTTAATATTGGTAAATTTTTTATGCCGTCTGTTGCGAATATTATTGGAACAGACATGACCGCATATAAAATAATAAAAAAAAGGCAATTTGCTTGTAATCGAATGCATGTTGGTAGGGATTATAGATTGCCAGTAGCCATTTCTACAGCATCGGAAGATTTCCTTGTATCACCAGCTTATGATGTTTTTGAAGTGACTAATACTGAAGAACTATTACCTGAATATTTAATGATGTGGTTGTCCAGAAAAGAATTTGATAGAAACGCATGGTTTTATACAGACGCAGATGTTCGAGGAGGTTTAAATTGGAAGGCGTTTTGTGAAATGGAATTACCAGTACCAAATATTGATAAACAAAAAGAAATAGTAAAAGAGTATAATGTTCTTGTTGATCGAATTGAGCTTAATAATAAAATTATAAAAAAGTTAGAAGAAACTGCTCAAGCCATTTACAGACAGTGGTTTATTGATTTTGAATTCCCAAACAAAGATGGAAAACCTTATAAATCTAGTGGCGGTGAAATGGAATTTAATGAAGAGTTAGAAAAAGATGTTCCAAAAGGATGGCGAGTCGTAAATTTTGATGATATTAGTTTAATACAAAATGGGTATGCTTTTAGGAGCTCTGATTATGTAACTAGTGGATGCAAAATGATTAGAACAACCGACATAGATGATAGAGGATTCATAAATGACACAAACTCAATATTTTTACCTATAGAATTTTATAAACTTGATGTGTACTCAAATTTCAAATTTGAAGAGTTTGATTTTGTTATTGTAATGGTCGGTGCGAGCGTCGGCAAAATTGGTTTAATTACAAAATCAAATCTCCCTTCACTCCAGAATCAGAATATGTGGAGATTAAGGCCTAAAAAAGATTCCTTCCCGAGAAGTTTTATTATCGAAAATGCTAAAATAATAAACGATAATGTTAAATCTCAGGCTTCAGGAAGCGCAAGAGATTTTTATACAAAGGACTTATTTAAAAAATATCGAATTATTTTACCGGATGACAACATCTTAGCTGCTTATAAGTTGATATCAGAAAGCACTTTATCTAATATTGGAAATACTTTTACAGAAAATAGACTTTTGAGTAATTTAGTAAACATATTACTTTCAAAAATTGCAACCATAAATAATTAATATTATGAAATTTACAGAAGAATCATTGGAAAAGGCGGTAATAGAACTTCTTGAAGAAGTAAATATCCCACATTATCATGGTGAAACAATTCATAAGGAAATGAGTGATGTTTTGCTTCATGATGATTTGAAACAATTTCTTCTTAATCAATATAGCAGTGAGGATATTACTCGAAGTGAAATAGACTCTATTATTCGTCAATTAGAACTTTATCCAAGCTCCGCTCTTTATGAAAGTAACAGGGCCATTATGAAATTAATTTCAGATGGCTTTATTTTTAGACGTGAAGATAAAACGAAACAGGACTTGTTTATCAATTTTTTAGATTTTGATGGCATTAAAACTGGCACTGATCAAAATATATATAAAATAGTTAATCAACTAGAAATACAGGGGTTTGAAAAACGAATTCCTGATGGAATCTTATATATTAATGGCTTGCCTCTTGTCGTCTTTGAATTTAAAAGTTCAATTAAAGAACATACTACTATAAAAGACGCCTTTATTCAGCTAACTGTTCGTTATCGTCGTGATATTCCAGAATTATTTAAGTACAACGCTTTCTGTGTTATAAGTGACGGCGTAAATAATAAAGTTGGCTCACTTTTTGCGCCATATGACTTCTTCTATGCTTGGAGAAAAATAAACAATACTGATGAGCCGGCCGAGGGAATTGACTCGCTTTATACTTTGGTTAAGGGTTTGTTTGATAAAGAAAGACTATTAGATGTAATAAGAAACTTTATTTATTTCCCAGACACAACTAGAAATGAAGTTAAAATAATGTGTCGTTATCCTCAGTATTACGCTGCTAATAAACTTTTTGAAAGTATAAAAATAAATCAGCGTCCTCATGGAAACGGTAAAGGAGGAACTTATTTTGGAGCTACTGGTTCTGGAAAAAGTTTTGCCATGTTGTATTTGTCTCGTTTGTTAATGAAGAGTATTCATTTTTCAAACCCTACAATTATTTTAATAACTGATAGAACTGACTTAGATGATCAATTATCAGAACAGTTCACCAATGCTAAAGGTTTTATTGGTGATGATAATATTGTTAGTGTTGAAAGCAGGGCTGAACTTAAAACTTTACTGCAAGGCAAAAAAAGTGGTGGAGTTTTTCTTACTACTATACATAAGTTTACCGAAACAACTGAGTTATTAACCGATAGAGATAATGTTATTTGTATTTCCGATGAAGCTCATCGTTCTCAGATTAATCTTGAGCAGAAATTGAAGGTTACAGATAAAGGGGTAGAGGTAAAATATGGTTTTGCTAAGTATTTACACGATTCATTACCAAACGCCACTTATATTGGAGTTACGGGAACACCAGTTGATGGTACTTTAGAAGTTTTTGGTCCAGTAGTAGATGCCTATACAATGAAAGAATCAGTAGACGATGAAATTACTGTAAGAATTGTTTATGAGGGTAGAGCGGCCAAGGTTTTAATGAACGAAGAGAAGCTCAAGGAGATCGAAGAGTATTATAAAAAATGTGACGAAGAGGGTGCTAATGAATATCAAATAGAAGAAAGTAAAAAAGCCGTAACTCAAATGGAAGTTATTCTAGGTGATCCTAAAAGATTAAAATTATTAGCTGAAGATTTTGTTGAACACTATGAAAAGAGAATTGAGGAGGGCGCAAGCGTTAAGGGTAAAGTTATGTTTGTTTCTTCTAGTCGTTCGATAGCTTACAATCTATATAAAGAAATTATTACTATTCGTCCAGAGTGGGCTGAAATAAAATTATGTGAAGAAGAAGCTTTGTTGTCTGAAAGAGAAAAACAAGAAATTAAGCCGATTGAAAGAATTAAGATGGTGATGACTAGACAAAAAGATGATCCCAAGGAACTCTATGACATGTTAGGAACAAAGGAAGATAGGAAAGAGCTTGATCGTCAGTTTAAAAGCGAGAAATCAAATTTTAAAATCGCCATTGTGGTTGACATGTGGTTAACCGGCTTTGATGTTCCTTTCCTTGAAGCTATTTATATTGATAAACCAGTTCAACAACATTCTTTAATCCAAACCATTTCTAGAGTTAACCGCGTTTATGAAGGAAAAGAAGTCGGCTTAGTAGTAGATTACATTGGTATTAAAAGTAATATGAATGCGGCTTTAGCTAAATATAGTAAGGTGAGAAGCGATGATTTTGAAGATATTGATAAAGCGGTTATTTTAGTTAAAGATCAACTAGATTTACTGAAGAAGTTATTTCATAATTTTGATGATACACTTTATTTCAGCGGTACACCGCTTCAAAAACTGAAAAACTTAAATCAGACGGCTGAATATGCACAATTAACCGATGATCTAGAGAAAAGGTTTATGGTTATAGTAAGAAAATTACGTTCTGCTTACGACTTGTGTTGTTCAAGCGAAGAAATTAATCAAAGTGAACGTGATTATATCCACTTTTATTTCGCAATTAGAGCCATCATTCACAAACTAACTAAAGGTGACGCACCGGACACAGCTCAAATGAACGACAAGGTAAGACAAATGATCCAAGAAGCTTTAATTAGTGATGGGGTGGAAGAAATATTTAAGTTAGATAAGAATGACCCTAAAAATAATGCCGATATATTTAGTGATGAATATATGGCTAAAATAGAAAAAATTCAACTACCTAATACTAAAATAAAACTGTTACAAAAGTTATTAGCCAAGGCTATTAATGAGTTCAAAAAAACAAATAGGATTAAAGGCGTTGATTTTTCTAAAAGATTAAAAAAGATACTTGAAATCTATAATGAAAGAAAAGATTTTGATGTATTTCAGAGTCATGTTCTAGACGATGTCGCTGAACAGTTTTCAAATTTGTTTAAGGATCTGCAAAAAGAACGTAAATCATTTGAAGAATTAGGAATTGATTTCGAAGAAAAGGCTTTTTATGACATTCTAAAAGCTATTGCAGTTAAATATAAGTTTGAATATCCAGAAGATAAATTGATAAAATTATCTCAAGAAGTTAAAAATATTGTTGATGACAAGGCTCGATATACTGACTGGGCACAACGAGATAATATTAAAGCTGAGCTTAAGGTTGGATTAATTTTAGCTTTAGCTGAGAATGGCTATCCGCCAGTTCCTAAAGATGAGATTTTCAAGGAGATTTTTGAGCAAGCTGAGAATTTTAAAAAATATAGCGGGGTATAATTGTTATGAGTAAAGATTATTACAACTTAATAAAAAGTTGGCATATTAAGGCGAATAATGAAGATTATTTTTCTAAGTTTACTTTTGAATATCTTGCTTTTATAGCCTTTATTACAACTAAAAAATATACCGATAATGATATTTCAGCTAAAAAAAGAAACACGAGCAGAATTACAGACAGGGATTATATACAAACATTAAAACAGGATTTAGAGTATAAACAAAAGTTTGTTGATTTTATCCATGAAAATTATAATGGGATCAATGATATTATTACAGAGTTGTACGCATATTTATTAGGACAGCCTCTAATTGTTGATGATAAATGGTGGAATAACAATTCTTATGCATCGTTAGTAAACCAAGATAGTAGTGGCGCATTAAGAGACATTAATGATTATGAAAACACTATAGAATTTATATATATTTTGAGAAATAATTTATTTCACGGCTCAAAGGGTCCTGAGATTGAGAGAGATGAGAAACTTATAAAGTTTGCTTATCTTATTTTATCTTTTTTTGTTGAAAATATACTCATAAAAGATTTTGAAAAAAATAGATTTTATCCTTTTTATGGACATCAATTTCTGGAAAAATTTTATAGAGGTGATGCGGAAATAACTAGTAAACCAGATAGTGGAGGGTATTGGGCTAATATCTATGAAATATTTTTTGCATCAGATAATCTATTTCCGCTTATAATTGAAAAAGACTTTTTTTCAAGAGATGAAATAGCGGGGAAGGTAAGATTTAATTTGCAGAATTTGTATGGAGTTGGGGATGATGGGTTTAATAATTTAATGGAAAAAATTATTTATTTAGCTGATGATATTGATAAACAAAAAATATTAAATAAGTATCTCTCTGATTATTTGTCTGTGTATAAAAAGGAAAAAAAATTATAATTTTGTGACTGCGATCTTCTTATCCTTCATAGTTAATTTAATCATCCCGCATATGAATACATCAAATTTTCTAAGTTTAATTACTATCGTTCCCATCGCAGTAATTTTGTCGATCGTTTTCTTTTTGATTAAATTTTTTGGTAAGGCATATTCCGACCAAGTACCCTTTGCCGATAACAGGTCGTGGCATGAGGAACTTTTTGGCATATCATTTTTTTCTTATTATATATTGTCTCCTGCTATATTAATGTTAATAATATATTCAAGTGGATGGAAATTTTGGTCATTTCCGCCAGAAGATTGGCTGTTACTTGCGATAGGCTTTTTAGCTTTTATATCTTTAACGGTTGCAAGTAACAAAGCTAAGATATTTTTTGAGGATGATAATTTTTATGAAGGAGATTATATTTCTACGCTTAAAAAATCTCTAAACACTAAAAATGATGTAAAGGCGGATAATGGCGATCAGATAGTATTATATAGATTTTTTATTTTTCCAGTGATAACTCTTCTAATTATGTACGGCATGTCGCTACTGTTTAGGCTAGAAGCATATTACTTTCTATTTAGTGCTGTGATTTATTTATTTTTTCATTTAACCTCGTTTGCACTTTTATTGTCCTTAATTAAAAGAAATATATTAAGGGCAAATATTAATTTTGTTGATAATCAAAAAGAAACAATTAAGAATTGCCGTATTATTAAAATAAATAACGATAATGTTAAAATAAAAACAGAAGATAATAGATTCTTCCTGCTAAGCAAGACAATTATCTCCGACATTGAATTTATCAAAAAAAATAATTTAGAGGATAATAAAAATTAATATTATGGCCATTGCTTATAAAAATTTTTGGAGTTTGAATGTAGACGAGGCTGTTGTCGCTGGAATTTTAAGGGATGGGACAACTAAAGACGTCGAGGTTTTAATGCCTCTTAATGCTCAGATGAAAGGCGTCGACTTATGTTTGATAAATGTTAAAACAAAAAAGGTTATTACAATTCAGGTAAAAGGTAGCAGGGCTTATGAGCCAAAAAAGAATGAAGTTAAAAAATACGGCGATGGTTCTGGCGGATGGTTTTTCTTTCTCAAAGAAGTGGTTGCAGATGCTACGGCTGATTATTTTGCTTTTTTGATATATGTAATTGAAGAAAATGGTAAAATAGGAAGAAGAATAATTGAGCCGCATATTATTTTAATTCCTACTGATATTTTAAAGAAAAGAAGTCTGGATTCTAAAAAAACACATGGTGATGGTAGATATAGCTATAAGATTTGGATCAATCCATCAACAAAAAAAGCCTTTGATTTTAGAGATAAGGATATGGATTTAAGTGACTTTTTGGATAAGAAGGGATTTACAATAATTAATAAGGAATTAGTATAAATATACATTTTTAAATTATATTATTCAGTGTTTAATTAAAAAATTAATACTATTTTATGTTAGATGAATCATTTTCTGGCGGAACTTTAGTAGAGGCGAACGAGGGTCAAATCGTTTATAATCATTACCCCGATACTTTGTATATGCATGATTTCTCAAATGGTAAGTTTTTTAGTTTAATTAGTGAGGAGCGTGGTCGTGATTTTGAAATGCAATTTTCCTTAAGAGTAAAATTTCAGGTTTCTTTTATAAATAACAGGGATGATATTAATGGGTTAACTATTAAAAAGTTCAAATACGTAGGAGGTCAATGGGCAGAAGATGAAACTGAAAAAATTACGTTATCTCAATTTAGTTTTCAAAAGCTAATTGATTTTCTGCAATTTTTACACGAAATTGATTTAAAAAGTATTAGTGAAAGACGAATTAGTTTGGTGGATGATACTTTGCAAGAAATTGATGTAAATACAAGACAAAAAATAAAAACACTATTGTTAACAAATAACGGAAAGGATTTAGTTGAGGAATTGTTAAATAATGGATCTATTAATACAAAAGATTTAGTAAATATCGGTTATAGAAAAGATCAACTTCTTGTATTTGAAGGGTTGTTGCAAGGAAGGGTATTTTTTAATAAATACGCGACCGATAACTCTATTAATGTGTCTCAAAAAGAAAAGGTTTGGCAACATTTTTTTCAAGCAAATAAATGGATTTTTGGGTACGGGCTAGATTACAGATTTTTAAACATACTTCAGAGAGAGGCAAGCGTTTCCGGTACGGACGTAGCTGGGAGGGGCGAGGAATTTATCGACTTTTTAACTGGGTGTGAAAATTTTACTGTATTAATAGAAATTAAAAGACCAGATACGAATCTTTTTGGACCAGATACAAATAGGTCTGGTTGCTGGAAATTATCAAATGATTTAGTAAGCGCTGTATCTCAAATATTAGAACAAAAGGCTAGTTGGCAAATTGAATCTGAAGGTGGAAATAATTTTGATATAGATGGAAATCCTATAACACAGAAAGCCTTTGATCCGAAGTCTATATTAATAATTGGTGACACTAATCAGTTTATCGGGGAAGATAGAGATAATAGAATGAAGGCTAAAACATTTGAATTGTTTAGAAGAGATTCAAGAAATATTGATATATTAACTTATGATGAAATATATAAAAGAGCAAAATTTATTGTTGAATCTCAAGATTGATATAAAAAAATTAAAATATATAGACTTTAAAATTAGTAAACTCATATAAACTCATATAAACATTTACAATTAGAAAGGTGCTATATCTTATGCTAGTTGTATGTCCAATTTATTGAATTATTTAGATAAGACATTTAAAAATTTTGCTAATAAATATATTAAAAGAATACCTATATGTCAAAAAAATGTGAAAGCTGTTTAATGCCTTTTAACAAGGATTTAGGCAAACGTGAATCAGAAAAGTATTGTAGTTTTTGTTTTAGTAATGGAAAATTATGTTACGAGGGTAATGATTTAAAAGTATTTCAGCAAAAAAGTTACGAAGGAATGATTGCTCACGGAATGAATAAATATCTAGCAAAATTTTTTGCCTGGACAATTCGTTTTGCTCCTCGTTGGAAAAAATAAGCGATATTATATATATTGTTCGAGTTAAAATATCAAACATAATTTAATATTTTATGACCAATAAAAAAAGTATTTTTGTCCAGAATTTATTAGATTCGGCCGATGTTAAGATTAACGGTAATCGTCCCTGGGATATTCAAGTCCATAATGAGGCGCTTTATGATCGAGTCTTAAAAGAAGGAACACTCGGTTTAGGCGAAAGCTATATGGACGGCTGGTGGGACGCCGAAAAACTTGATGAGTTTTTTTCGCACGTGTTTAAGGCGGATTTAGATAAAAAAGTTAAAAGCAATTGGTCGCTTTTGTTTTTTATTTTAATAAGAATTATCTTTAACCGGCAGAATAAAAAGCGTGCCTTTATAATTGGCCAGCACCATTACGATCTCGGTAACGATCTCTATCAAGCGATGCTTGATCCGCTTATGACCTATACTTGCGCTTATTGGCGTCAGGCGTCTAATCTGGCTGAGGCGCAAGAAGCAAAATTGGATTTGGTTTGTCGAAAGTTAAATTTACAGCCTGGTCAAAGCGTTTTAGATATTGGCGGAGGTTGGGGCAGTTTCGCTAAATTTGCCGCGGAAAAATATTCGGTTAAAGTGACGGTGGTAACGGTTTCGGCGGAACAAATCGCCTTGGGCAAAGAGTTGTGCGCCGGCTTAGCGGTTAATTTTATTTTACAAGATTATCGTGATCTAAAAGGAAAGTTTGATCATATCGTTTCTCTAGGAATGTTTGAGCACGTTGGCCTTAAGAATTATCGGACCTTTATGAAAATTGTGGTTGAATGTTTAGCCGATGATGGGCTTTTTTTACTCCACACTATCGGCGGGGGCTATTCGGTTAAGGCGGGCGAACCTTGGGTTGAAAAATATATTTTTCCCAATGCGATGCTTCCGTCTGTTAAACAATTAGGAGAAGCTTTTGAAGACATCTTCGTCATGGAGGATTGGCAAAACTTTGGCGCGGATTATGATTTAACGCTCATGGCTTGGTTTGAAAATTTTGAGCGCCATTTTCCGGAATTGAAAGGGAAGTATGACGCGCGGTTTTATCGTTTATGGAAGTACTATCTTCTTTCATTTGCCGGTTCTTTTCGCGCGCGGAAAAATCAACTTTGGCAGATAGTTTTATCGAAAAAAGGGGTGTCCGGCGGATATCGAAGGGTTTTATAATTAATTTCACTTTTTATGTCTAAAGTTTACTTTTCAAAAAAACTAAAACCCCTCCTCGACCAAATCGATTTAGCAAAGCTTGGGAATAAGGTCGGAATCAAAGTCCATTTCGGCGAGAAAGGTTGTACGACTTATTTGAATCCGGAAATTGTTAAAGCGGTCTATGATAAAGTTATTGCTTCGGGTCGGGAAGCGGCTCTGATCGAATGCAACGTTCTCTATAAAGGGAGTCGGACCGATAGAACGAGCCATCTGCAAACCGCTCGTGAACACGGCTTTACGGAGCCGATTGATATTTTGGACGGTGAACACGGCGAAGAATATCTCGACTTGAACGGTTGTAAAGTCGGCCGCGGATTAGAGAAATATGACTCCTTAATCGTATTAAGCCATGTTAAAGGCCACCAGTCGGCCGGCTACGGTGGAGCGATAAAGAACTTGGCGATGGGTCTAGGAAGCCGGGCAGGAAAGCTTGATATGCATTCTAATTTACGACCTTCAATCTCGGATAACTGCGTCGGTTGCGGAATCTGCGCGCAGCACTGCAACGTTAAGGCGATCAGCCTTAAAGACGGCAAAGCAATAATCGACAAAGAAAAATGTGAAGGTTGTGCGATGTGTATCGCGGTCTGTCCGAACGGAGCGGTGAAGATTCCTTGGGGAGGACGAACGCATGAAGAACTTCAGGAACGACTGGCCGAATATACGAAGGCGATTTTAGAATTTAGACCGAAGACAATTTATATTAATGTCCTGGAAAATATCACGAGCCTTTGCGATTGTGTCGGCGAAGCGCAAGCCCCGATGATGGATGATATCGGTTTTCTTTATGGCGACGAGATTTTACCGATTGAAAAGGCGAGTCTTGATTTGCTCACCGAACATTCAAAGGGACGCTTCCTAGAGATTAATAAAATTGATAAATATAAACAGATCGAACTGGCGCAAAAGCAGGGACTCGGCAGCGGCGAATATGAGATGGTGGAGGTTTAAAAAATGTGTAAATAATCTCTTTTTAATCAAATGTGATATAATTACTTATATGCTATATATAATTATTACAATATTAGTTATCGCTTTAATCTGGTCCATCTGGGGTTATTTTGGGTCTCAGGTCGAGCAAGCCGAATATTCTGTCGTCAAGAAAATGAACGGCTATGAAATTAGGGAATACCCAGAGCATATCGTGGCGCAGACTAGCGTGCAAGGTCCTTATGGAAAATCATTGAGCGATGGTTTTAGAATTGTCGCCGGATACATCTTTGGGGGAAATACAAAAAAAGAGGGTGTCTCTATGACGGCACCCGTCGTGGCGAGCTCCGATGGCAACTCACAACTTGTTTCTTTCGGCATGCCCCGCTCCCATACCCTGGAAACCCTGCCAACACCAAGTGATTCAAGAGTAAAAATAATAACAATTCCTGCTAAGAAATTTGCCGTGATTCGATTCTCCGGGTATCGTTCCGATAAACGAATTAAAGGCCTTGAAGAAAAATTACTCGCGGCGATTGCGCGCGACGGAATTATATCGGCCGGAAGTACGGCTTACGCCGGATATAATGCGCCCTGGACACCGCCTTGGATGACCAGAAACGAAGTATTAGTTGAGATAAAATTATATGATTAAAAAAATTGTCTTAGCCGGGGGTTGTTTCTGGGGCATGCAAGAGTTAATGCGTCGACAAGCGGGGGTTATAAAAACAACCGTTGGTTATACCGGCGGTCAGATTAAGAATCCGACTTATGAAAATCACGAAGGACATGCCGAGGCCTTAGAAGTAGATTATGACTCTGAAAAAACTTCCTATAAAAATTTATTAGATTTCTTCTTTCAGATGCACGACCCGACAACTTTAAATCAGCAGGGAAATGATCGGGGCACATCATATCGATCAGCTATATTCTATAACAACGAAGAAGAAAAAAATGAAGCGCAAGATTTTATTGGCATTGTTAATAAATCTGGTCGTTGGAAGAAACCGGTCGTGACAACTCTGGAACCGCTCGGAGAATTTTATCCGGCCGAAGATTACCATCAAGATTATCTGCAAAAAAATCCCAATGGTTATAGCTGCCATTATGTTAGATTCGGAAGCTACTTGGGATAGGGAGGGGGTAGGTATTTATATACTTACCCTTTTTTTATTTTCTCTTTACAGGTGAACAATTGTTTACTATAATGTATTTGTATTTAAAAACATATGCTTGAAAAATATAAAAAACAAATTGTTCGCTTTTATCAAAAGAACAGACGGATGCCTAACTACGCGGAAGTCATGTCTCTTTTAGAATTTAAATCAAAGAACGCCGTTTTTAAATTAATTAATAAACTAAAAGAAGATAATTTTTTAACTAAGGACGAAAAGGGGAAGTTAATCCCGCTTCATCTTTACGGCGAGTTAAGAGTTCTTGGGCAAGTCGAGGCCGGTTTTCCGTCTCCGGCCGAAGAGGAGCTCGCCGATACGATGAGTATGGATGAATACTTGATTAAAAATAAGGAAGCGACCTATATGTTAAAAGTGAGCGGCGAATCAATGAAGGATGCCGGGATTATGCCAGGCGATATGGTTTTAGTCGATCGCAGTATTACCGCCTCCGACGGCGATATTGTCATCGCCGAAATTGATAATCAATGGACGATAAAATATTTAAGAAAAAAAGGTAAAGAATTTTATTTAGAACCGGCGAATAAAAAGTTTCCGATAATTTATCCGAAAGAAGAATTAAAAATCGCCGCGGTCGTTAAAGCGGTGGTGAGAAAATATTAATATGCCTCTAAATTTACATTCATTCCCGAACGCAATTTTACATATTGACGGTGATTGTTTTTTTGCTTCTTGCGAGGTCGCCCGCCGACCGGAATTAAGAGGTAAGGCGGTCGTTACCGGACTAGAAAGAGGAATTGTTTCTTCACTTACTTACGAGGCTAAAGCGCGGGGCGTTAAAAGAGCGATGTCACTTCAAGAGGTAAAAAGAATTTGTCCGGACGTGGTTCTTTTGCCTTCGGATTATGAGGCTTATAGTCTTTATTCGATGCGCATGTTTAATATCGTTAGGCGTTTTACGCCCGACGTTGAAGAATACAGTATTGACGAATGCTTCGCGGATATAAGCGGCTTACAACGGCCTTTAAACATGTCTTATGAAAAGATAGCCCAGAAGATTAAAGAAACTTTAGATAGCGAACTCGGTTTTACTTTTTCTGTTGGTCTAGCGCCCACTAAGGTTCTGGCCAAGGTCGGTTCGAAATGGAATAAACCGTCTGGGCTAACGATAATACCGGGCAGAGATATTCATCTTTTTCTTTCTAAGCTTGAGGTCGACAAAATATGGGGCATCGGACCACAGACGAGTGCTTATTTAAATAAATGCGGAATCAGAACGGCTTTAGATTTTGCCGAGAAAGATTTCGAATGGGTTAGAAGCCGTTTAACTAAACCACATCACGAAATATGGGAGGAGTTGCGAGGCAATATGGTTTATAAAATAGACCCAAATAAAAAATCTTCTTATCAATCGATAAGTAAAACAAAAACTTTTACGCCGCCCTCAAAAGAAAGGGAATATGTTTTTAGCCAACTTTCTAAAAACACGGAAAGCGCTTGTATAAAATTAAGACGCTATAATTTAGCGACCAAAAAAATTTTCTTTTTCTTAAAGACTCAGGATTTTCTTTTCAAAGGATTCGAATTTAAACTTATGCGCGCGACTGATAATCCGATTGAAATAATTAAAATGATTGATAAATATTTCGCCTCGGTTTTTTTAGAGGACCGACTTTTTCGCGCGACCGGAATTGTCTTAATGGATTTAGCGGAAAATAATTGTCGGCAGGCTGATTTATTTAACGAAGTGGTAACGGCCGAAAAGATTTCGAAAATATTCGGGAGCGTTGACGGGATGGCTAAACGCTACGGTAAACATACTTTATTTTTAGGCTCGAGTTTTTCGGCGATAAATAAATCACAACACGCGGGCGATCGGAAAACGGTCGCGGATAGAAAAGAAAATCTTTTTAAAGGCGAGACTTATCGGAAAAGATTGGCAATTCCGTTTTTGGGAGGGGTATCATAAAATTAATAGATGTTTTAAAGTATAAGTGCGTATTACTAAATAGGGAAGCAAATAATTAACTCTTAAATATATGCTTCAAATATTTTTTGCCTTAATTGCCGGAATACTGACAATCATTGCCCCTTGTATCTTGTTGCCCTTACCGATTATTTTAGGCGGGTCAGTCGGGCAAAGCAGTAAAACTAGACCAATATTTTTGGTTCTCGGTTTTGTTTTTACTTTTTCAGTCATTTCTTTACTTATAAATTTTTTAGTCTCTTCATTGGGCTTAAATCCCAATGCTTTGCGTACTGGTGCTGTTTTCTTACTGGCTTTGTTTGCGGTCTTTATGATTTGGCCGAAGCCTTTTGAATTACTCATGAGCAAAGGGAATTCCCTTATTAGCGCGGCTAATAAGACGGGACAATCGGCCGGTAAGGGAAATCTGGGCGGCTTCGTCCTCGGTATGCTTATTGGTATTATCTGGACACCATGCGCTGGGCCGATATTGGGCTCGATTCTAACCTTAATCGCTTTACAGAAAAATCTTGGTCAGGCCAGCGCTCTGCTTATTTCTTATGCGATTGGTGCCGGGCTCCCGATGCTCGCTATCGCCTATGGCGGCCAAGCGCTAACAACAAAAATTAAACGAGTCGCTAAATATTCGCAACGCATTCAGAAATTTTTTGGCGTAATATTAATTTTTTTGGCGATAGCCATTTATTTTCAATACGATACTTTTATTGAAGGAAAAATTTTAAATATTTTCCCGAGTTTAGGAACAACATTAGAAGAGGGTCTAATAAGCAACTCTAATAAATCGACGAAATCAGAAGCAGGTATTCCAGCACCAGAATTTACCGGCATTAGTAAGTGGTTAAATTCCGACCCTTTGACCGTAAAGAGTCTTCGGGGAAAAGTTGTTTTGGTTGATTTTTGGACTTATTCCTGTATCAACTGCGTACGCACCTTGCCGCATGTCACAGATTGGTACAATAAATATAAAGATCAGGGATTAGTGGTTATTGGCGTCCATTCTCCGGAGTTCGCTTTTGAAAAAGATTCTAATAATGTTATGATGGCAATTTCGCAATATAAAATTAACTATCCGGTTGCTCAGGATAATAATCTAAGTACCTGGCGGGCCTATAGCAATAACTATTGGCCGGCGGAATATTTAATCGATCAAAATGGCAACGTTGTATACACGCATTTCGGAGAAGGAGAATATGATGTGACCGAAAATACGATTCGCACTTTACTTGGTATCTCAGGCGATGTGGGAATAAATAACGGTCAGGATTTGACGGGAGTTCAATCGCCAGAAATGTATTTTGGTACGGAGCGCGAGCAATATTTGTCGCCCTATCAACAACCGTCGTTAGTTAGTGCTGATTACTCTTTACCAAGTATTCTTGATTTAAATCAGTTTGCTCTAGGAGGCAGATGGAAATTTCTCTCTGATCGAGCTAACTTAAGTGAGGGCAGTGGTGAAATAAAATTACACTTTTCTTCGGGAAAGTTGTTTATGGTTGCAGAAAGCTTAAACAATCCAGTAACTCTTAATATTACTGTCGACGGTCAGCCGCAGCCAGATGTTGTAGTCGGTCCATCACAACTTTATACTTTGTTCGATTCGGAAAAATATACTGACCACGTTGTGGACATAAAAATATCCGGTCCAGGCTTTGACGCTTTTACCTTTACTTTCGGTTAAATTCTTAAGTTTAGGTCGGCATAATATATATAATTAATAGAATAAAAATTAAAAAAAAGAGCTTACGAGCTCGTTTTTAAATTTGTGATATTGTTCTAATTGATTAGCTTTTTTATTATGATTGTGTCAATAAAGACTATTGACTCTAGCCTGTATTTATGTATTTATCCTAAAAAAAAGAAATTAAAATTTCATTAGTCTACAAAGGCCTTGATTCTCATCTGAGTTTCAAGGCCTTTTTCATTTAAAATTGGGCTTGCTTTTTTGATTGACAAAAAACAGGCCTTCATGGTATTATTTTTTATTAAATAGAACTTTAACATTAAAAAACATAGTTGTTTTAAACATAAACATTAACCAAAAAAATGATTCAAGATGAAAAAATTAGAAGCCCAGAATGCCAAAGTATTAGTTATTGGTGGCGGCGGTCGCGAACACGCGATCGGTCTGCAATTACAGACGGACCAGGTAGAAAAAATTTATTTTGCCCCGGGAAATGCCGGAACGGCCAAAATTGGAAAGAATGTCGAATTAAATTTAAAGGATTTCGGCGCGATTAACGATTTTGTAAAGAAAAATGAGATTGACTTAATTGTCGTTGGTCCCGAAGATCCTCTGGCTAACGGAATAGTCGATTATTTCCGAGCCAAAGGTGTTCCGATTGTCGGGCCGACTAAAGCCGCGGCGCAAATCGAAAGCAGTAAAATATTCGCTCGCCAATTAATGGAGGAAGCAGATATTCCACAGCCTGATTTTTGTGTATGTAACAACGAAGAAGAGACTAAAGAGGCTATTTCATTTTTTGGTCTGCCGGTTGTACTAAAGGTTGACGGCTTAGCGGCGGGTAAAGGAGCTTTTGTTTGTAAGAGCAAAGACGATATTGCCGAAGCTATGAAAGCTATTTACCGAGACAAAAAATTCGGAGTCGGTCCCATTTTGGTCGAGGAATGTTTAGAAGGACAAGAAATTTCCTTCTTTGTTTTGTGCGACATCTTAAATCACGTTGTAATCGGAACCGCTCAGGACTATAAAAGATTGCTTGATGGCGATCAGGGTCCAAACACTGGCGGCATGGGTTCAGTTTCTCCATCGCCTCTATATATTAAGAGGCGCTCTAAATTGATGAATGCGATTGACGATGAAATTATCACACCGATTCTTGAGATGATGCGTCAAAAAGGACATCCTTTTACCGGGTTCTTATATTGTGGGCTCATGATTGATAAGATTGGAAATCCGAGCGTCATTGAGTTTAATTGTCGCTTAGGCGATCCGGAAACGCAGGTCATACTGCCACTTATCAAGAATGACTTTTTTGAATTACTTTGGAAGTCGGTAAACAATGATCTGGCCGATACTCAGGTTTCTTTCTTCGATATCTCGGCGGTATTTATTGTTAAAGTGGCAAAAGGTTATCCTAGTGATTATCAAAAAAACATGACAATTAGAATTGTTAATAACTTTGATACCACCTGTTGCGAAATTATTCATGCCGGAACAAGACTTGATGAAAACAGAGAACTGGTCACTAATGGTGGTCGAGTAATTGGCGCCATGGGCTGGGGAAAAGATTTGACCGAAGCACGAAGAGTCGCTTATGAGGCCGTCGATTGTATTCACTTCAACAATTCATTTTGTCGCAGTGATATTGGAGCGGGATTGTCGTAAAATATTAACATTCAAAAAAAATATTAATGGATAAATTACAGTTTCTGTTAGAGGCGAGAGCACAAATTTTTGCCGCGCATAAAAAATCTTTGTTGTTGCCGGGTGAAGGTAGACGTTTCGTTTATGAAACGAAGGAATTTGTTTATACCCATATTCAATTCGGCTTCTCTCCTTTTAAAGGGGAAGAAATCATTTATAAAAAATGGCCAGACGAGACTTTCACAGCGATTTGGTCGCTGAATTATGGCGGGGCAACTCTTGACTTTGTAAAAAAGCAAATCAAAGATGGTCGTCTTGTAGAAAGAATTATTAACTTTCTAAGGATGGCTTTAATGGAAGTTGATGAAAATTTTCCTTTCCGAGGACCTGAGGTTTTCGCTTCGGAAAAGTTTGTTTATCGTTCCCAACATTCCAGCGGAACGGATTATTTCAGCGGTCAGGAAAAAATAACTCTAGACGGTGTTACTGTTTATGAGGGCAACTTTTTTGGCGGTGAAATCATAGGCAGGGAAACGTTTAATTTTGATGTTTAGCCTTAGGTAAATAGCTAAGATCATAAAAATAAGCTGTAAGCAGCTTATTAGAAATTTTATTAAAGCCCAGTCTTTTACGAGGTTGGGCTTTTTAATTTTTATAAAATATTATTTTTTCCTTAAGACTATTTTCCATTTATTAATTATGATAATTGCTTCATCGCGATTCATAATTTTATTATGCCCCGGCAAAACTAAATTAAAATCAAGTTCTTTGATAAAATTTAGGGTCTTTATAAAATCAGCTTTATTCGCGGAGTAGCAACCGGCATAGATTTCTCCGTCATATAATTTGTAAAGTAAACCCAAAGTTAAAGTGTCCTAGCTAAAGTTTCGGCTAAACACTCTGTTTATATGATTCAATTTTTGGAGTAGAATATGAGTAGGTATTAATTATATATTATTTAAAACATATGAAGAGATTTTTAATAATAATGGCCGGGATATTTGCCGTGTTTTTGCTCGCGGTTTTGATTCTAAACAGTTTCATGACTAAGCTAAAAAACAGTAGTAATCATGCGCCGGCCAGCCTAAGCTCGGATTTTAAGGACTCAACTTATATTATTGATGGGAAAGCCGTTACTTTAAGAAATGGCGTCTCGGTCTCAGACGTCAGTGTCGATTCATCTTCAGAAACAATTACTCGCTTTTTCGGTAATGAGGCAATTGGCGATTTAAATAATGACGGTAAAGATGATGTCGCCTTTATCTTAACGCAAGAAGGTGGCGGGAGCGGCACTTTTTATTATGGAGCGGTCGCTCTCGAAAGTGATAAGGGTTATATTGGCTTAAACACAATTTTATTAGGGGATAGAATTTCTCCGCAAACAACGGAAATAAGCGATGGGAAAGTAACGTTCAATTATGCGGATCGAAACATTAATGATCCAATGACCACACCGCCTTCTGTCGGAGTATCAAGATATTTAAAGGTCATAAATAATGAGTTGGTTGTGTCTAAAGTCGAGAACGTGAATCCGGTCAACGATAAATCGGATTTAATCACGGTAGATAACTTAGCGTCTGGTCAAATTATCGGAAGCCCTTTGTCCATCACAGGGAAGGCGCGCGGCGCTTGGTTTTTTGAGGCTAGTTTCCCGGTTAAGCTTTATGACGAAAACGGCGGACTAATTACTTCCGCGATTGCTCAGGCTGATCTCTCGGACGGTGGGACCTGGATGACTGATAATTTTGTACCGTTTAAGGTTACGGTAGAATTTAATAATTCGACTAGTACGAATGGTACTTTAGTTTTTAAAAAAGATAATCCGTCCGGTTTGGCGCAAAATGATGACGAGCTAGATATTCCGATTAAATTTAAATAAGGTTTTTTTAAATAAAGTTTTGTTGACAGAAGATTGAGTTTAAACTAAGATTTTAAATCAATAAGTTCATTGAAATAAAGTTAAATAACAATTAAAAACCCAAAAAACTTTGCAAGATGAAAAAAGTAAAGACTGCAATGACAAAAGTTAACACCGTTTTAATCGCTTCGGGCAGCGGCACTGATGCTAACGCGATTATGCAAGCCTTTTCAGATGGCTTAATCCCGAACATAAATTTGACCGCTTTAGTTAGTACGAAGCGCCACGCCGGATGTCTTGAGAAAGCCAAGGCCTTATCTATCCCGACCATGATTATTGATCGTGAAGAAGTGGGTAGTACAGAGGAGTTTAACAGACTCTTGACAATATTTCTTGACCCCAAAGTTCGAAAACTGGTCTTTCTGGTTGGCTGTATTGAAAAAATTAATCCCATTAAAGGAATCAAAATTTACAATATTCATCCGGCCGATCCGCACCAATTTGGAGGTAAGGGAATGTATGGACTTAAAGTCCATGAAATGGTGATTGAGAATATCGAGGATCTAATCTCTCGAGGCCGTAAGAAAATCGGGGATAAATTTTGCACTTTTCCAACCGTGCATGAAGCCCTATTGGAATATGATTCCGGTAAACCTCTCCTCCGCACGAGCGTGGAAATTCCCAAACATTTAATTAAGGCCAAAGTTAAGGGCTTACTTACCTTAACTGAAGCTGCCGAGCGTTTACAGAAAGTCGTTCTGACTTATGAATGGCTCATGTTACCTTTAGCAGTCAGAGTTGCCGCCCAACAGATACTGGACGCGCAAATTATTTAATTGATGTTTTATAAGATTTGCAAAAAAAAGAAGCCCCGTGTCGCTTATAAACGCGGGGCTTTTAATTTCATAATTTAATTCTATCCAAGCAAGAATTAGTGTATAATAGTTTATAGAGATGTTAGCTAATGTATAATCATGTGTATTTGATATTTCTGGCTACGCTTATAATAATCTTGTCGCTGGTAACTATTATAACTTTAATATTTGTCATTTTTTGTTCGAATCTGATTTATATTAATTTAAGAACACTTGTTCCTTGGGCTAGAGTCCCGAATGCTAATCTGGAAAAGATTTTAGCGGAAGTTAATTTGCCGGCCGGTGCCTTAGTTTATGACTTAGGCTGCGGCGATGGACGATTTTTATTTTTAGCCGAAAAATATGGCTTCCGCGCCGTCGGTTATGAACTAGCTTATTATCCATATTTAAAAACGCTAATACATAAATTTTTAACGGGAAGCAATATTAGAATTATTAACCAAGATTTTTTTAAACAAGATTTGGGGCAAGCCAAAGCAATCTTTATTTTTTTGACGGCCGCGGTCATGGAGAAAATCGGACTTAAGTTAAAGGATAACTTAAAACCGGAAACAATGGTTATTTCTTACGGCTTTAAAATCCCGAATTGGCAAATTAAAAAAATTTTAAATACCTTGCCGAGTAAAACTTATATTTATTAAAAAATTTATGATTAAAATTGCGATCGGGTCAATGAATCCGGTAAAAATACAGGCCACTAAACTAGCTTTTGAAAAGGTTTTTGGCGATTGCGAGGTAATCGGTGTTGGCGTGCCGTCCGGTGTATCGGAAATGCCTCTGTCTTTCGCTGAGGTTTCTCAGGGAGCCAGAAACAGGGCTCAAAACGCCATTAAAGCTTTGGACGCTGATTATGGCGTCGGGCTTGAGGGCGGCTTTGATGACACGGAATTGGGCACTCTATTAGCCGGCTTTGTGGCCGTGGTCGATAGAAATAATGTTTGGGGTTATGCTCGAGGCGAGGGCTTATTTTTACCGGAAAAGATTGTTAAAAGAGTAAAGGAAGAAAATAAGGAATTAGGCGATGTGATGGATGAAATTAGAGGTTTAAAAAATACGAAACAGCAAGAAGGCTGTATCGGCTATTTTACGGATAATTTAATTACGCGAGTCGAGTCTTTTGAAAAACCGCTCATTTGTGCTTTATCGCGGTTTAGCAAAGCGGAAATGTTTGAATAATATGCCGGTTGAAACAAAATAGATTAGGGCTGGCTTATTTTTTATTTTTATTTATTTAAAGTCGCTTATATTAAAATTTTATGAATTATCGAAAGTATCGGTTCACTCGACTCTGGCTACACATTTTAACTATGCCGCTTATCTGGCTGCCGCTGCCGTTTATTATTTTGCTTGACTTAGCCTGCGCTTTATATCAGTTCATCTGTTTTCCGATCTATAAAATTGAACGGGTTAAGCGTTCGGAGTATATTTTAATTTTTGACCGTAATAAATTAAAATATTTATATGGTCTTGAAAAAATCGGCTGTATGTATTGCGGTTATGCCAATGGCACTCTAAGATATTTGAAAGAAATTGCCGGTCGGACTGAAAAGTATTGGTGCGGGGTGATGCATGAGGGAAAACCCGGCTTTAAAACGCAAGAGGATCAGGTTATGCAAAACTTCGCCAAGTTTGGCGATGAAAAAGATTTTTTAAAAAAATATGATGACAAGAAGTGTGTGAAATAGAGCTTTTACTCTTATACTTTACGGCCTTTAATTATTCTGATTAAAAACATAATAATCGCGATTACCAGTAAAATATGAATAAAACCGCCGATTGTGTATGAAGTAATTACGCCGATAAGCCAAAGGATGACTAAAATGACGGCGATTGTTGTTAACATAAATTTGTTGTTAAAGTGAATGAGATAAACGTAGTTTCTTGGGCTACTAGTTAGACTGGCACTATAGCATGTTTGGGTATAAATTGCACGCCGGGAAAATTTATCCAGTTAATAAAGCGGCTTTTTTTCTTGACAGAATATAGTTTAGGAGCTAAAATAATAAGTAACTAAAGGAATAATAAAAACAAGCCAATAATTATAATAAAAAATAAATAAATAAATTTAATTTACCTATTTTATGAGTATGCGTACAATCTTTACTAAGAAGAGAATTATTTGGACAATTATCATCCTCTTAATTGTCGGCGGTTTCGTTTATTATAAATATAGACCAAAAAACAACGCCGCTAATATTTCAACTACCACGGTCAGCGAACAGAAACTCGAACAAACGGTTTTAAGTACCGGCCAGGTTGTCAGTGAAACTGATTTAAATTTAAGTTTTCAGACTTCCGGGGTTGTGCAAAAAATAGCCGTTATTACCGGTCAGAAAGTTAAAACCGGTGATGTTTTAGCGACGCTTAGTCAATCAAACGCCAGCGCGTCTTTTACCAGTGCCAGCGGCCAGTTAGCGCAAGCGAGGGCTAATTATAAAAAGGTTTTAGCGGGGGCGACTCCGGAACAGATTAATGTTTCCCAGAAATCCGTCGATTCGGCTCAAGTGGCTTACAATAATTCTCTTAACCAGTTAACAAATATTCAAAGTTCGACGGCTTCGGCCATCAGCCAGGCGCAGGCGACACTTGATGATTTGCAATCCCCGGTTTCAACTTCGGATAATAAACGTTCGGCAATTCTCGTCACGATTGCGAACCAGCTAACGGCGGTTAAGGCCGATCTTGATAAAGAAAATCAAATTATCGATGATAATAACTTAAAAGACACTTTTGGCGTGACCGACGCCTCAAGCTTAAATAATTTTAAAATTGCTAATGGACAGGTTCAGTCTTTACTGGATATCGCTAATTCTAGCTTAGCGACCGCCCAAGGCTATAAGAGCGACTCAAATATTTATCAGGCGGTAGTCGATTCTTTGGCCGCTCTAAATCAAAATATCAGTGCTCTCAGCGGTTGTTATACCGCTTTGCAGAATTCCATTGTTAGTTCTAAATTTAGCCAATCAAGTTTAGATAGTTATAAATTAACAATTAATTCAGCTTTGTCTAATGAAAATTCGGGCATTACGCTTATTAAATCTTCTCGTCAGGCCTTGACCGATGCTTTGACGGCGGCGGCTAATGCGGTTACGAACAGTCAATTATCGGCGACTTCGCAAATAAGTTCCGCTCAAAATCAAATCAATAGCGCCAAAGCATCTTTACAACAATCAGAAGCAACCTTAGCGCAACAAAAAGCTAAAGCCCAGCCGGCCGATATCGATTCGGCCCGAGCCCAATTATTATCAGCCCAGGGAACAGTCGAGGCGGCGCAAACGGCCCTCGACAATACCGTTCTAAAAGCACCGGCGGACGGAACAATTACCCAGATTGATACTAAAGTTGGCCAGCAGGCGACAGCCATGCAGGAAGTTTTTGTTTTACAAAATATAAACTCTTTACATACCGAGGCTTATGTGAGCGAATCGAATGTCGCATCCTTACAAATAGGCCAACCGGTTGATTATACTTTTGACGCTCTCGGACCGGATACTCATTATCAGGGTAAAATTTTAACGATTAATCCGGCTTCGACCGTAATCTCCGGCGTGGTTAATTATTTGGTTAAGGCTGACTTGCCGAACATTCCGGAAATAAAACCCGGTATGACCGTTAACATGACAGTTTTGGTGGCGACTCGCGATAATGCCTTAGCGGTTTCGAGCAGCGCGATTATTAATTCGAACGGCGAACAATTTGTCCGCGTTATTGATGATCCAAAAACGAAAACTTACCATCAAGTTAAAGTGACGACCGGTTTGCAGGCGGACGGCGGTTTAGTCGAAATTTTAAGCGGTCTAAGCAACGGTCAGGAAATAGTGACTCTGATTAAATAATAAGTGGAAAGTTTGATCTTAAATTAATAGTTCCGATTTTATGAATTTAATAAACATAAAAAATTTAAAGAAAGAATATGTAACCGGCGATGTGGTTACTCCGGTTTTGGAGAATATAAATTTTAAAATCGATCAGGGCGAATTCGTCGCGATTATGGGACCATCGGGAAGCGGCAAATCAACCCTAATGCATATTCTGAGCTTTTTAGATCGAGCTAGTTCGGGCGTTTATGAGTTTAAAGGCCAAGACATCAAAGACTTTAATGATAATTACTTGGCGGAATTAAGAAATAAAGAAATCGGTTTTGTTTTTCAGTCTTTTAATTTGCTGCCGCGAACCACCGTTTTGGATAATGTGAAATTACCTTTAACCTATAGCAAGAAAAAAAATCATGATGAACTGGCGAAAAAATCTTTAGAGTCGGTTGGATTATCGCACCGTTTAAACTATTATACTAATCAAATTTCCGGCGGTGAAAAACAGCGGGTGGCGATTGCCCGCGCTTTAGTTTGCGATCCGGCGGTAATTTTTGCCGACGAGCCAACCGGTAATTTAGACTCAAAATCTGGTAATACGGTAATGTTCTTGCTGCAACAGTTAAATGATCAGGGTCGCACAATTATTCTGGTGACGCACGAGACCGATACGGCCAATCATGCGAAAAGAATCATTCGGATTAAGGACGGAAATATTTTATCGGACGAGTTGGTTAAAAAGAGAACCATTGCGGAGGCGGACAAAGATTTAATTAAATAATTTTTTATTTGTGACTGTATTTCCGGTTATAAAATTAGTGGTTAAAAACCTTTTAGCTCGTAAGGGCCGAACCTTTTTAACTATTTTAGGAATTACCATCGGCGTCGCCGGGGTAATTATTATTATCTCCTTGGGTGCCGGAGCGCAGAGTTTAATTTTGGGGCAAGTTACTAAACTGGGCAGTAATTTACTTTATGTTACGCCGGGCAAAACCGCCGATAGCGGCGCGCCTATTCCCGGCTTAGTTATAACCAGTTTAGTCAGCAGCGATACGCAAGCACTTCGTGATAAGGGGCGAATTCCTTATACGACCGCCGTTAATGCCTCGGTCTCCGGAACGGCTACCGTAACTTGGGGTAATAAAACGGTTGACGCCACATTTTCCGGTACTGATAGTGAATATCCAAAGGTGGCTAATTTTACGATGCAGTCCGGACAGTTTTTCAGTGCTGCTGAAGATACGGGGGCGGCCAACGTCGTGGTCCTCGGTTCGGACACGGCTAAACAGTTGTTTGGTGATGCCGGCGTTAATCCGCTCGGACAAGTTGTTAAGGTAAAAAGCGCTGTTCAAAATGATGCCGGCGGTGTTCCTTTAAGAGTAATCGGCGTCATTGCGCCGCGCGGCAGTTCTTTTTTCCAAAATCAAGACGAACTTATTTTTATGCCTTTGGCCATTGGCCAGGAACAAATACTGGGCATTCATTACTTACAGTCAATTTATATCAAGGTCGATGACGCTTCTAATGTCAGTTCAACGATTGCCGCTATTACCGCAACTTTAAAACAGCAGCATCATATTTTAGACGATGTGAATATTGATTTTACAATTCGTAATCAAGCGGATGCGGTTAAAATTCTCTCGACCATTACCGACGCCCTGAGTTTGTTTTTAGTGGCGATGGCGGGGATTTCTTTGGTGGTTGGCGGAATCGGTATTTTAAATATTATGGTCGCGACTGTCGCCGAGAGAACGCGGGAAATTGGTTTGCGAAAAGCGGTCGGCGCGACTAAAAAAGCAATCCGTAACCAGTTTTTGTTAGAAGCGGTCTTGCTGACCAGCCTGGGCGGTCTCGTGGGAATTATTATCGGTGTTTTGGCCTCTTTTCTAATTTCCTTGCTCATGAAAAATTTAGGTTATGATTGGGCTTTTGTCGTTTCGGGAATGTCGATAATTTTATCGGTCGGTGTTTCAATTTTAACGGGGATTACTTTTGGCTTATTTCCGGCCATCAAAGCGGCGAAATTAGATCCGATTGACGCTTTAAGATACGAATAATTAAAGATATGTATAATGCTTTAAAACAAGCGATAAAAGCATTAATGGCCAATAAGGGCCGGACTCTTTTAACGACTCTAGGAATCATGATCGGGATTGCGACCGTAGTTTTAGTTTTATCGGCCGGCGAAGGATTTCGTTCCTTAATTAATAATCAGGTGGCCAGTTTTGGGACAAATACTTTATATATCCAAACCCAAGTCCCTTCGGCGAATAAAAATCGATCGCCTCGCGATTCGGCCGGTTCCGGGATCGTGATTACGACTTTAAATCAGCGCGACCTTGATAGCGTTAAGAGATTGCCGAACGTCATTGATGATTATGGCATGGTTATGGGTCAAGCCGCCGCCAGTTATCGCAGCAACAGTAAAACGGCGGTTTATATCGGGGCTTCGGCGGCCAGATTTAAAATTGATCAAAGCACCTTAAAATCGGGACGATTCTATACAGAAGCAGAAGATAATAGCGGCGCGCAGGTTGTTATTTTGGGTAATAAAATTGCCACCGATTTATTTAAACAGGATGACCCGGTCGGAAAATTATTAAGAATTGGTTCTTTGAATTTTTCGGTGATTGGTGTTTATAACTCTTCGAGCGGACTGGGCGGCGGGAACGATGATATGGTTTTTATTCCTCTGAAGACAGCCCAGAAAAAAATGCTGGGGATAAATTATTTGGTTGAGGCGGTGGTCCAAATTCAAGATTTAAACTTGAGCGATGTAACGGCGCAAGATATCAGCACCGCAATTCGCCATAATCATAATATTACCGACACCGCTAAAGATGATTTTAAAGTGACGACTCAAGCGCAAGTGATGGATATTTTTAATACGATTTTTAGCAGCGTGACGATATTACTGATTGCGATTGCGGCCATATCGCTGATTGTCGGCGGAGTGGGGATTATGAATATTATGTATGTGGTTGTTACGGAAAGAACAGCTGAGATTGGTTTACGAAAAGCCTTAGGCGCAAAAAACTCGAATATTTTACAAGAATTTTTAATTGAATCAATTCTGGTTACCTTACTCGGCGGCGGAATCGGTATTTTATTCGGGGCTTTTTTAAATTGGATTTTAACCCAAGTGGCGATTAGCAGCGGATTAGCTTGGACTTTTTCTTTGCCTCTGTATGCGATTGGAATCGGCTTTGGAGTTTCCGCGGTAATCGGAATTAGCTTCGGGGTTTTACCGGCGATAAATGCCTCTAAGCTTGATCCGATTGAAGCTTTACGACATGAATAATAATCGGTAATTAAAAACAGTAAACTTAAAATATTATTACTAACTTTATGATAAATAAGCGACCGGAACTATTACAGAGTTTAATTGAAAAATTAACCCATGTAATTCACATGATGCATCACAATACCGAACGAGTGCCTTTTTATGACAGTCTGCTCAGTAAACAACAAATAATGATCCTGTTTTTTATCTGGGAGAACGACGGTGAGACTTCCGTGAAAGATGTGGCGAAATTTCTCCATGTTACTTCGGGGGCGGTTACTCAGTTTGTTGATTCTTTAGTGGAAAATAAAATCGTTATCCGAGAAGAGAATTCTCTTGACCGGCGCAGTGTAAATTTAAAGTTAACAACTGGCGCGAAAAAGCAATTTAATGATTTTAAGAAAAAATATATTGAATCAGCCAGTAAATCTTTTTCCGAGTTAAGCGACCAAGAATTAAGGCAGTTTATCGGGCTGGTCGAAAAAATTAAAACCGTGAGCTGATATGTACTTATTGCTAATAATTTTATTGACGTTAATTGGTTATTTCATTTTTTTTATTTCCCAATCTTATAATATTTTTTTCAAAGGCTACGCGCCGTTTATTTCAACGGGCGGGGAAGCAATTAAAGAAATGTTAAGCGAGGTTAAAATAAAAGAAGGAGCGATAATCTATGAGTTAGGTTGTGGACGGGCGAGATTTTTAAGCATTGCGGAAAACAATCACGCTGGGTCGGAATATATTGGAGTTGAAAATCTATTTAGTATTTATCTGATAAATAAATTGAAATTTAAATTTAAGTTAAGCAAGATTAAATTATTAAAGAAAGATTTTTATCAAATCGATTTGAAAAATGCCGATTTAATATATTGTTACTTAAACAATGAGACTATGAAAAGGCTGGGCGATAAATTCAGACAAGAATGCCAAGAGGGAACGCAAATAATCAGCCAACGTTTTCCGATTCCCCAGTTGATCCCTGAAAAAATTAAAGTAATAAAAAATTTAAAAGTATATTTTTATAAAATCTAGTTTAGTTAAAAATACTAATAATTAAAAATAAACATATGACAGAAAAAACAAAAAATATCATAGATAAGCAAATTAATGAGGAGCTATACTCCGCTTATCTTTATTTAGCGATGGCGGCTAAATTAGATAAAATGGGTTTTAAGGGGGCGGCTAATTGGATGAAAGTTCAGGTACGCGAAGAAAATGATCATGCGCTTGGTTTATTTTACTTCTTGTTAGAAAGAGGCGAAGAGCCAAAACTAACTAGTATTGCGGAGCCGGAAATTGAAAATATTAACAGTATCTCAGAAATATTTTCCGCCAGTTTAACTCACGAAAAACACATTACCGCTTGTATCCATAATATTTATGAGTTAGCGAGAGAGGAAAAAGACTATTCGCTTGAGTCGTTTATAAAATGGTATATCGATGAACAGGTCGAGGAAGAAGCAAATGTTACCGAGATTATCGATAAATTAAAAATTACCGGCGATAACGGGTCGGCTATTTATATGATTGATCAGGAATTAAAGGCGCGAATGTACACCCCGTCGGCTCCTTATGCCGTTAATAAGGCAGTGGTCTAAAATAATTTCCTAAAATTAAAAAAGCATCTCGATTAAATTGAGATGCTTTTTTTATCGGCTTACTTAGAAATAATAATCACATTTTTTTCCAGTTTGTTAATTACCTCATGGTTTCCGGTTGGATAAGAGCGAATGGCCTGGTATAAAAGTTTGGCGTCATACTTATAAAGTTCGCCGTGCCGCGTTCCGGAATCGTTAGTTATAAATACTTTCTTCACCGGATCATAACCGCGGATAAGGAGCATGTGGGTTAGCGGTCCCGGCGGCGTATAATATGGATTTTTGAGCAGCTGTCCGTTCATCGGAGCAAGGACGACATGGCCCTTATTGATTTCCGCAATAATTTCATCCAAGGAGATATTATTTTTAACGACCGCATTTTGATAATGAAAATAATCTTTAATTATCCAGTTTAGGGTGTCGGTAACGGAAACATCTCGAAACTCTTTATATTTATTTAAAATGTAGTCAGAGGCACCGAGAATCTGCTTTAAGGCCTCGGCTTGAGAGAGGCTTTCGCCTCTCGCCCATTTTACGGCCATTAAGGAAGAGGCTTCTTCACAGCCGTCTTCCTGACGAATATCGCTCCATTTTCCAAATGGCGCCTGGGAAGTAAAGGGCACGTTTTGCAAAACGGTCGCCGTTTTTGAAACGGCTCCATAAGCAAATGAGGGTAGCAAAAAAGAAATTATTAGGGGAGAAATTATAATTTTATTTTTTATGGACATATTTCCATCTTATCTTAAATGGATTTTGAAGTAAAGAAAAAGGCCAGATTTAAGTCCTTATGATTATATTTTATTTAGATTTAATTTAAATAAAATTCAGCCGCCTTTTGTTATAATCGGAGGGCTTTATTTATTTAATAATTTTAAAAAATATGTCTAAAGTTTTAAAGCTGTTTGTTTTCTCTTTTATTAGCTTAGTTTTACTGTTTTCCTGGTCGGTTACCGAAGCCGCTTATCATTTTGCGCAGTTTCAGGCGCACCCGCCCATTCATATGCTTCTTGACGCCGCTTCTCGTCCGACGGGCTTAACACCGGAAACAATTAAAAAAATTTATAATTTACCGACTATGGGTGGGAAAGGAACAATCGCGATAATCGGGGCTTATGACGATGCTTTAATTGAAAATGATTTAAATGTTTTTAGTAAGCAATTCAACCTGCCGGCCTGCACGAGTAAAAATAATTGCTTTGAAAAACATAAGTTAAGTTCGACGACGAAAACCGATACTAACTGGAGCCTGGAAACTTCTCTTGATGTCGAATGGGCGCATGCCATCGCGCCGCAAGCCAAGATATTATTGGTCGAAGCGGAAACGCCAAGCGGCACAAACTTAATCAAGGCGGTTGACTATGCCCGAAACAGAAGTGATGTCGTGGCGGTTTCGATGAGTTGGGGCGGTTTAGAATTTTCTGACGAGGCTCTTCTTGATTCTCATTTTAAAAGTGACAAGGGAATCGTCTTTTTCGCTTCTTCCGGTGATAATGGCGCCGGAGTCAGTTGGCCGGCTGCTTCGTCCAATGTTATCGCGGTCGGGGGAACAAGCTTATATTTAAATTTAAATAAGTCATTATTAACTGAAAAAGCTTGGAGCGGAAGCGGCGGCGGGGTTAGTGATTTTGAGCCTGAACCAATTTGGCAAAAAAATTATAATATAAAAAAAGCGAATGGTCATCGCGCCGTTCCCGATGTTTCTTACGATGCCGATCCGGCTTCCGGATTTTCGGTTTATCGCAGTACGAGCACGTCAAAGAATAATTGGTATGTCCTCGGTGGAACTAGTGCGGGAGCCCCACAATGGGCGGCTATTCAAGCTTTAGGCCATTCGGCTAGCGCTTCGCGTTTATACGCCGCTAAAGCCAGTTTGAATTCGGAAACATATTTTCGCGATATTATAAGCGGGACGAATGGCGATTGCGGTTATTTTTGCACGGCCAGGGCTCATTATGACTATGTCAGCGGCTTAGGCAGTCCTTTGCGCTCAAACTTTTGAATAAGATTAAATTAGGCAAACTTTTTTGACTTTTTAATTTGTGCTATAATCAGTAGGTAATTTATTATTCATACGACATAAGAATCAAAAAAATATGCTTTACCAAAAAAAACCGCTGAACAAAAAAAATATATTATCGTTATTAATCGTACTAGTTGTCGCTTTTTTTAATTTAAATTCGACTTTAGCTAAGGCTAGCACTACTTCGGCTACAAAAAAAACAGCCGCAACTAAAGTTGTCTCAAAAAAGAAGGTCGTAAAGACTAAAAAAGTTGTTAAGGCGAAAAAGACGGTTAAAAGCGGGAAAACAGTGATGACTTTAAAATGGAGCGCGGATGGAATAAAAACCATTGGCAGTATCGCCGCTTTCGACTATAGTTATTCGATTCGCAATGCCGTGATTAAAAAAATTGAAAATTATGCGAAACGTAATCATATTAAAGTAATTACCGCTAAAGTTATTAATTCAATGAATGAATAATGCATATTTCATAAGATAAACTTATTGACTCGGAATCAGGTCTTGATAATTTTATGGACAAAAAAATAATTATGCTTGGGATGCTTCTGGGCTCGACGCTCGGCGGAGCGGTTCCGACTCTTTTTGGGGCCAGCGCTTTTGGCTTTGCTTCGATTATTTGTGGGGCGATCGGAGGCGTTATCGGTATTTGGTTATGTTTTAGAATTTTAAATTAATTATATGATCAAGCGAAGAACTATTATAAAAATTTTTACCGTCATCATTCTCATCATCGCTATTTCGCTTATTGTTTATCGTTTATATCTGTATTCAATAATAAAAGAGCAAACAAAAATAACTGAACAAATTAATGTACCCAAAGTGGAAGATCAAGTTGAAAATAAAATTGCGGTTAACGAACCGAATATTGGATTTACCCCGTCTTATCATGAAGAAAAGACGCCGCTTAATCAAGTTCCTAATTTCATGGCGATAAAAGCCAAATATGGTCTTAATTTGTCGGTCGCTCAAGAAAAATACTTGGACGATAATCGGTTTTTACTGCTTGATTCCGCTCAAGTCCCTTTTTTAAAAGAGGATATAAATTTTGATCAGTGGCTGGCTAATTCCGATTCTTTGGGCGGAGGTTCAATTTATGAGCGTAAACCCGAGGATACGGTTTTGATTACGCCGGATCTGGTTTTGCATGCCTATCATAGATATTTTGAATTAACCTTGGAACAATTAGAACAGCATGAACTTAGCCAGGCGCTTGGCGCTTTTTTGAGCGGATTGCATAATAATCTGGCGCAAGCCAATGCCTCGAGCAAAGGCGAAGTAAAAAAGCACTATCAAAATTTAGAAGCGCAGATTGTTTTAGCGCGCGTTTTATTTGAAAATAAAAATACGCCGAAGCCGGATTATTTTCAGAGTCCGGATGAGGAGCAAAAATATATTGATAAAGACAAGGTGATTGACTCGGTAAGTAATGCCGATCTTATTTTAAATAAATATTCTAAAGATTTAAGTCCGGAATTAATTGCTGATATTAAAGCTGATTTAGCTTCTATTTATGAGGCGAAAGTTATCGGCGCTTCGCCGCTGTTTACTCAGTATGATCCGGATGTCAAGACTGATTATACGCAATTTACCCCGCGCAGCCATTATACAAAAAATTCCTCTTTACGCGCTTATTTTCGGGCGATGATGTATTTAGGTCGCAGTAGTTATTTATTAAATAGCGACCTAGGAATTGCCGATACAAATTTATTGGTTAAGCAGATTGGACTAAAAACGGTGAAGAATCCGGCCCCGCTTGAGGCTTGGAAAAAAATTACCGCTGTCACTAGTTTTTATGCCGGGCAAAGCGATGATCTTTCTTATAATGAATGGCAGGATTTTGAGAATTCGGTTTTGGGCGCTAATTTAAATACCGACGAAGCCTTAATCGCGCCGGAAAATATAAATAAATTAGTGACAAATTTAGATAAGTTAAGACTGCCAAAAATATTATCCGATGCGATTGTAACGGAAAATATCGCTTCGCTTACGAAGGCTGATTTATTACGAAAATCTTTGTCGTTTAGAATTTTTGGTCAGAAGTTTTCGTATGACGCTTGGATACTAAATGATTTAACGGCCGGTCAAGAACAAACAGATGTAAAACTGCCGTCTACGCCGTCCGCCTTGTTTATTCCGGCCGCTTTTAATGATTCTCAGGCAAGAAATCACGTGGTTGAATTTTTAAGCCGTGAACTAAATTTTAGCGCTGAGGAAGTGTCGGGATTTTTAACAAAGCTTGATTTAAAGAAGACTGATATTACTAAAGTCAAAGAAGACGATTGGCTTAGTTCTTTAGGCAGTTCCTGGCTTTATGTTCTTTCTTCTTTGACTCATAATTATGGTTCGAATTACCCGCTTTATATGCAGGCGAATTCCTATCTCGATAAACAGATTCAGACTTTTTTAGGTTCTTATGCGGAACTTAAACATGATACCTTGCTTTACGCGAAACAAAGTTACGCTGAAATGGGCGCCGGAATGCCGGACTCACCGATCCCGCCGGTTGTTAAAGGTTTTGTGGAGCCAAATTTAGAGTTTTGGAACAGATTCAATTCTTTGCTGATTCGTACCGCTCAGCTCTATAAAGATAATAATTTATTCGTTAATGCTAATGCGAGCGATCGTCTCGATTCTTTTAGAACAACGGTAAGCTTTTTAACAAAAATTGCCGAACAGGAATTAAAAAGCGAAGCGATAAGCGATGACGATTATGAAGCTTTACGAACGATAAAATTGTCATACATGGCTCAACCCTTCGAAGCACTTAATCCGGATGAAAACTCAGGTAAGACCGCATTAATTGCAGATATTCACACCGATACCGTTGAGAACCAGATTCTATATGAGGCAACGGCCAAGCCGTACTTAATGTTAGTTATTGTCGGAAATGAAAATTCGCCTCGTGTCGCCGCCGGATTAGTCTATAACCATTATGAACTGACCGATAAAATTGGGACGCGCTTAAGTGATGAAGACTGGCAAGCACGGGTTTATAAAAATACTAATTTACTGCCGGAGAAAAATTTTTGGTATCAATCACTGTTAATAAAATAATTATTATTTTTAAGATAATGGGGAAAACTAAGTTGATTACAATGCTTTCTTTTGTTGTTTTGATATTTATTTTCTCTTTTATTCTTTTTAAAATAAATTTAGCGGAGAAGGATTCTGAGCGCAGTGCGCCGGGCAGCCAAGCCTCCACAAAGGCATTAATGATCGAGCCTGATTATAATAAAGTAATCAGCCCTTTATATACCGATTCTTCTATGTTTTTATCGGCAATAAAGCAAGCTGATTCGGGTAAGGGGTCAACGACAATTACTAGCGAAATTGCTAACGAGAAAATTAGCGGTCTAATAGTTCCTCATCATCTTTTAGCGATTGATTTAGCGGCGAAGATATATTCTCTGGCATCTTCTAATAAATATAAAAATATTGTTTTACTAAGTCCAGATCATTTTAATCTTGGGCATTCTGATATTTCGGTAACGGAAAATAATTTTTCAACTGTCTTTGGAGAAATTAAAACTGATCGGGCAATATCTCTAGAACTTAAGAAGTTAAATTTTGTCAGCGAAGAAGATTTTTTTTATCGTGAGCATGGTTTAGAAGCGGAACTGCCATTTATAAAATATTATTGGCCGGATGCAGAAATAACGGCCCTTACTTTTAAACCGAATACGTCTAAAGAAGAACTTGATCAAGTTATTGCTGTCTTAGAAAAAGGATTGTCGCCCGATTCTCTGGTCATCCAAAGTACGGATTTTTCGCATTATTTAACGCCCCTTCAGGCCGAAGAAAAAGACCTTGGAACTATAAAAGTTTTACAAGAAAATAGTCCGGCCAGTATTTTAAAACTAAATCAGCCCGATAATATTGATTCTTTGGCGGCCGCTTATATCCAGATGAGCTTACAGAAAGATTTTTATGGCGCAAATTTAGATATTATCGATCATAAAAATTCTCAGAGCTATACGAAGGAAAATGTTAGTTCTTCGACCAGTTATATTACCGGTATATACAGTAAAGCAAATATAGACGGCGAGGCAAATTTTATTTTTGTCGGTGACGTGATGCTCTCGCGTCATATCGGCGAGATTATGGCCGCGCGCCATGATTTCAACTTTCCGTTTTTGGAAATTCAGTCCTATTTACACAGTGCAGATTTGGTTTTTGGAAATTTAGAGAGTCCGATTTCTTCGGGCGGAGAATCGGCGGGACATCTATATTCTTTTCGCGCCGACCCAGAAGCGGTGTCCGGTTTGAAAAATGCCGGATTTAAAGTTCTTTCGGTCGCCAATAATCATGCTTTTGATTACGGGCAAGCCGCTTTTATGGATACGCTAAATAATTTAAAAAACGCCGGTCTCGCTTATGCCGGGGGCGGCTTTAATTTTAATGAAGCGCATTTAGGTTCGTTGCAAGAGATTAATGGGGTAAAAACAATTTTCTTGGCCTATACTAATTTATTGCCCTCGAGCCAGGCCGCCACGGAGAAACAGGCCGGTTACGCCAATCTAGACTTAAAACAAATGGTCAAAGATATTAAAGCGGCTAAAGAAAAGGCGGACTTGGTTGTTGTCTCTTTTCATTGGGGTAAAGAATATGAGACTACTCACAATGCTCTACAGGAGGAAATTGCTAAGACAGCGATTGATGCCGGAGCTTCATTGATTATCGGCCACCATCCCCACGTCGTTCAGGATATTGGTTTATATAAAGGAGTAACCATTGCTTATAGCTTGGGTAACTTTATTTTTGATCAAAACTTTTCAAGTTCCACTAACACCGGTTTAGCGCTTAAAATTTTAATTAAAGATAAAAAGATTGAAAAAGTCGAGCCACAAGTTATAAATTTTAACCATGATTTTCAGCCCTATCTAAAATAATCTTTAAATTAAATGAAAAAATATTATCTTTATATCCTTGAATGTTTTGATCAAACTTTTTATACTGGAATTACAACTGATTTAGTGCGTCGTCTTGAAGAACATAATTCTTCAAAACTAGGAGCAAAATATACGAAAATTCGTCGACCGCTGAAACTGGTCTATTCGCAGGAATTCCGAAATCGATCAGAGGCGACAAAAGAGGAGGCGCGAATTAAGAAATTAACACGCCTTGAAAAATTAGCAATAATAGGTCAGACTAAAGTTATGAAGATTGAAAATCTAAAAAAAATTGACAGTTTACAAAATAATCAGATTAAACTGCTTAAGAAATTAAATTTAAAAAAATACCGTGAAGAATCCGGGCAGTTTTTAGTCGAGAATTTAACGATTATTTATGACGCTCTAAAAGACGGATATGATTTTGAAGCTTTATTTGTAACGCCTGAATTCATTCGAAAAAATGAGGAGAAATTAAATTATTTATTAAATAATTCCCGAGCTTTGAATTTTTATTTAGTTGATGAGAAAATAAATAAATTTTATTCAAGCTTAGACACACCAAGCGGCATTAGCGCGGTTTATAAAATAAATTATAAGCCTCTTGATAAAAGCTCGGTTATCTATTTAAACGGTGTTAGCGATCCGGGAAATTTAGGGACTATAATGCGTAGTGCCTTGGCTTTTAATTTCAATAATCTTGTTCTGGATGAAAATTGCGTCGATATCTATAATCCGAAAGTAATTACCGCCGCCAAAGACGCGATTTTTAAATTAAATTTTTTTGAGACAAAAAACAGGGAATGGTTGAAGAAAAATAAATTACCAGTTTATATTACAAGTTCGCATTCCGGTTCCGATTTAGATAAATTTAAGCCGGCGAAGGACTTTTGTTTAGTGTTAGGGGGTGAAAGTCATGGCGTTGATATAGAAATAGTAAAGATTGCGAAACAAAGTTTAAAGATTGAAATGTCTTCAAAAATAGAATCGCTTAATGTGGCGACGGCGGCGGCGATTTTACTTTACGAGTTGAGGAAAAATATTTAGGAAATAATTTTACTAATTTTTATGAAATATAATAAATTAATTAGAGATAAAATTCCGCAACATATTTTAAGTCGAGGAATCGTTCCTGTTACTCATATCGCAAGTGATGAAGAATATTGGAAAAAGTTAAAAGAGAAATTATCAGAGGAGGTGAATGAGTTCCGGGAAGACGAGAGCATTGAAGAGTACGCTGACGTACTTGAGGTTATGGAAGCAATCGCAGATTATAAGGAGTTTGATAACCTGAGGGTAAATAGTATTAAGGAAAATAAAGCCAGAGAAAAGGGGAAATTTAAAGATAGAATAATTCTCGATGAATCATAAAATATTTTGTTGCCAAAAATATAGCAATTATGCTATATTTTTTTGTTATAGCCCTTTAACATTAATGTTTTTAATATTTATTAAATCGTCACAGTTTCTTAATTTTAAGAGATTGAGACGATTTAATAAACGGAAATAAAAACTAAAAAAAACGAAGAAAATGAAAAGAATTATGATGTTTATTGTTTTTGCTGTAGTATCAGCAAATTTTTGCCAAGCCCAATATCAGTGGGTCAAGCTAACATCGCTAACTGCTGAAAACTTACAGACGGCAATGATTGCGAACAATGGAGATATTTATGTCTTTGGTGACAAGGCGTATGGCGCAAAATCCGCCGATGATGGCCAAACATGGGAAGTAATCACGGGAATAGATGAACAATCTCGCAAGATTACGGCTTGCGGCTTCTGTGGTGGCTATCTTTGCGTGGCCGGTGAAAATGGATTGCAAAAAAAGTATACAGTTGGATATGAGGGGGCTCCTTCAGGTTTTCTTGATAATCCTATCTATCTAAGCGGGGATATAGAAAACATTTGCAAAGATGATTTAAATAATGTTTATTTTTTTCCGAAACTTGTCGGGCTTGGTTCAAGATTTCAGAACATGAAATATGAAATAGGTGGAGATCATTATTCCGATGGCCCCGAGCTCTATAATCTTTATTTGCCTTTTGTGAGTTCGATCCCTCATGCCGAAAAATTTAGATATAAAAGCAGTACTGCCGGAGGCGATAGAATTATTTCGTTCCTACATTCCATGGAGGGGGGGGTCAAATGGGGCTTTAGCTCACATTTTTGTTTCCGACGACCGTGGTTTTACTTGGCGAGAAATTAATTTTTCATTTCCGGCCATGGCTTATATCGATGGAATATCATTTAAAGGTAACACCGGTTTTATAACCGGAAGTAATATGGGCGGTGGCGGAGTTTATCTGTATTTGTCTACTGATAATGGTGAGACCTGGACATTAATTGATCAGGAGCATATTTTTTCTAGTATGTTTATCAATGTTTCTCACTCAGTTTACGCTGATTTTGACGGCCATAATTATAATGGAATAGTCGTTGGTTCAAATGTGACGTGGAATTCAGACAAAAGAGATTATGAAACAAACTATGGTTTTGTTAAAATTAATGCTGATTCTCTAATTAATCTAAGCCCAGCCAGCTTAAACTTTATTACTGGCGATAAAAATAAAATCATAATTGTTGGAGATAGCGGTAAGGTTTTTTTAGGAAAAAGAATAACGGTCAATACTGGCCGGTCGATGGTTAGTGAAAATAATTTAATAATTTACCAACATGGTAATGTCATTGAAATAAAATCATCAAAAATTATTAACAACCTTAATCTTCTTGATGTCTCTGGTACGCTTTTAAGAAAAAGCCGACCAAACCAATCATCGGCAACGATAGAAATTAATTATTTGCCGACCGGTATTTATTTTATTCAGGTTGACGGCGAAGTAAAAAAGGTTTTTAAAAAATGAAATAATTATAAAAGATTCTCTGAACAATGTTAATTCAAGCCGTCTTGATTTATGTAATAAATACATAAGTTAAGGCGGTTTTTTTGTGCCTATTTTGCTTCCTAGTGTTTTCCTGATTTTTGTTGACATTAAGAGGGTATTAATGATATATTTTTCTGTTACGGCTCTTTAATAAATATGACAATTAATTACATTTATTGTTTTTCTAAGAAGCTTATTTTAGGCCTTTTAGGTAAACAATAAATCTATTAATTTCATTAAAATTTATACAAACCAAAAAAAGAAAAAATGGCAAGAACTAAAGAAAGTAGAAGATGCGATCCGTTTTTTAGAAAAATGGATCAGTTGTGTTTGGCCCTGACATACGGTGATGTTCGCCTAGAAACTGATTATTCAGAGATACAGCCTCGCGAGGCAAAACTGGATTCATTATTTTCGCGAAACATTGCTCTTAAAATGCCAATTATTTCGTCGCCGATGGATACGGTGACAGAAGCGGAAATGGCAATCGTAATGGCTAAACTTGGCGGCTTAGGCATAATTCATAAAGCCATGTCGCCAAAACTACAGGCCTCGGCGGTTGGTAAGGTTAAGCACAATTTAAACGGTTTTATCTCCGACCCGATTTGCGTGTCGGTTGATGATACTGTTGAGAAAGTGCTTGAGCTCAAACGCGTCAAGGGTTATAAGTTTTATAGCTTTATGGTTAAAGACCGAAACGGAAAGATTGTTGGGCTTGTTGCTCATGACGATTTCGATTATTCTAAAGACGTTAAAGACAGAATTTCTGACATCATGACGCCGATTACGACCCCGGACACTATTGTCAGCGCTCAATCTGGAATCAGTATTGAAGAGGCTTATAATATTATGCTCCAACGACGGAAAAAGATTCTGCCCGTTTACGGCGATAATGGATTTGAAGGAATCTATACTTTTGCCGATGCGAAAAGAATCGTTAGAAATGATTCTTGCGGTTACAATCTTGACTCGAAAGGTAACTTACGAGTTGGAGCCGCTATCGGGGTTGGTTCTGATATGGCTGAAAGAGTGGAACTTCTAAGTCAAAGCAAGGTCGACGTCATTGTTATTGACACGGCACATGGTAATTCAAAGGACGTAATTGAGACTCTCAAATACTGTAAAAAAAATTACTCCAGCATTGACATTGTGGCTGGAAATATTTCCGAAGCTGGAGCGGCCAAAAGACTGGTTGCCGCTGGTGCCGATGGATTGCGAATCGGTCAGGGACCGGGCTCAATCTGCACAACCAGAATAAAAGCGGGAATTGGGACACCACAAGTAACGGCAATATATAATTGTGAGAAAGCAATAAGAGGATCCGGTGTGCCAATTTGTGCCGACGGGGGAATTGAAGCCTCGGGTGACATTACAATTGCTCTTGGAGCTGGCGCGGACTGTGTCATGCTTGGTAGCTTATTGGCCGGAACCAAAGAATCACCGGGCGAAGTAATGACTCTAAATGGGAAGTCTGTAAAGAGATATCGTGGCATGGGCTCAATTGATGCCATGCTTGATAATCAGGCTTCGCGGGAACGTTATGGACAGGTTGGAGTTACAAACGACAAATTGGTCGCCGAAGGTGTTTCCAGTTGGCTAGATTATAAGGGCGAAGTTTCGTCAATAATTTATCAACTAACCGGAGGTCTGCAGGCCGGAATGGGTTATCTTGGCACTCGAACTATTTCGGAATTAACGCAACATGCTATATTATTCCGAATTACGAACGCCGGTTTTACAGAATCTCATCCACATGGATTAGATTATATGGACGGGCAGGAAAGTTTAAAAATCAAAGTATAAACTAAAACAAAAAAAACGAAAAATGCAACACAACTTAGGTGAAAGGTTAGAAAAGCAAATGGATAAGATCCAGGCTTGCTTAAAGAATGTCAAAACCATGCTTATTACCTGCCGCCAATTTGGCGATACGGGAAAAGGAAAAGTGGTCGATATTTTTACCCATATTTGGGCAGATATTATCGTTAGAGGAACTGGTGCTGATAATGCCGGGCATACAATCGTTCACAAAAACGAGGAACTTGTTACCCATATTGTTCCATCCGGAATTATTCACGATGCTGAGGGGAAAATAAATATTATTGGTCCTGGTGCGGCTCCTTATCCAAAAACGGTTCTTCATGAGTTATCGGAACTTGATAAGAGGGGATTGAGTTACAATAATCTCATGATCTCTCATCGCGCATTAGTGATTACACCAATGCAAATTGTTTTCGATCGCGCTAAGGAGGAAACGGCCGGGAAAGGAAAAATTGGCAGTACGGGAAAAGGGGTGGAACCTACTTATGCTGATTTTGTCGGCCGAGATGCAATTTTTATGAACGACCTTCTTAATCCTGATGTTTTTTTAAGAAAGCTTAAAAAACAAGCGGAATTTAAGGCCTGGATTATTAAGAATTATGGCTCGGTGATGATTGAAAGAATTATGAATCATCCACATCTCGAGTCAGGTCTATACTTTAGTCAGAAAAATATATTTGATATCGACGCTATTTATGAGCGATACATCTATTATGGCTCAGAACTTAAGCAAACTATCCGGGATACTGATAGTTATATAAAAATGAATCTGGGTAAGAAGAATATTCTGGGAGAAGGGTCACAGGGCGACCTCCTTAGTATTAGAAGAGGAACCTATCCGTTTGTAACATCGTCTGATTGTAGTGCTGAAGGTCTTGCTCAGGGTATGGGAATAAACATTAAAAATGTTGACTTCAGTTTGGGCGTTGTTAAATTTCCTTACATGACTAGAGTCGGGGCTGGACCATTCCCATCAGAAATGGGCGGGATTGAATCTGATAATTGGTGTAACAGTGGTGAATCTGGCCGAGAAAAAGAAGCGGCCATGTTCCCCGGGATTACGATCAATGAAAAAAATGATTATCTTCGCGGCTTTAAAGTTCGGGCTAAGGGAAATGAATATGGCGCCACAACCGGTCGTCCGCGTCGAGTTGGATATCTTGATTTGCCGCTATTGCGCTATGCCATGACCTTTAATGACCCAGATGTTTCACTTATGAAGTTAGATATCTTCAATGAAGTTGAGGAGATTAAAATTTGCACTGAATACCGATATGATGGCCCGGATTATCGTTATGGTGCGGATACTTTGTCAAAGGGTAACATTCTAAAAACTGCAATCATAGATTGCGATATTCTAAGATCTTGCAAACCAATATATAAAGTATTTCCGGGTTGGCAATGTTCTTTAAATGATTGCTGTGATTACGGAGGCTTACCTCAGAAACTGAAAGAAATTATTCAGTTCTCATCTCAGGAAACGGGAATTCAGCCGAGAATAATCTCGGTCGGCCCGGATCGTGAAGAAACGATATTTATCTAAAAATATCGATGATTATTTTAAGCGCTGACAGGTTAATCCGGTCGGCGCTTCTTTTTTAAAAAAAAACTTGGTCTTTAGAATTTAAGCTGAAAATGCTATAATTTAATCATAATTAAAAGCCATAATTAATAATCTAGAAAAATATGTCGTTAGACCAAATAAATAATTTACTATATGTTTTAACCGTTTTAGGACAAATTTTTATAGTGACGGCCGTTTTCTATTTGATATTTTTTCGGAAAGTAAATAATAAGTTTATAAATTTTATTTCTCGGAAGGCGATTCCGTTTTCATTTATCATCGCTTTTATAGCAACCTGCGGCAGTCTATATTACTCGGAAATTGTGGGTTTTGCCCCTTGCCACCTCTGCTGGTTTCAAAGAGTCTTTATGTATCCGCAAGTAATAATTTTAGGTCTAGGCTTATTTAAGAAAGATGATTCGGTTATTGATTATAGTCTTGCCCTTGCTAGTATGGGCGCAATAATCTCGATGTATCACAATTATATTTATTATAGCGCGACGCCAAGTGCAATTTGTTCAATTACCTCGCCTTGCACGGAAGTGTTTTTTACCGGATTCCATTACATCAGCATGCCCTTAATGGCTTTAACGGCCTTTTTAATGATTGCCGTATTACTAATAAACAAAAAGCTTAAATTAAAGAATGCTTTAAAGACAAAAACAATTTAATTTTTTAATTAATAAACATATGAATACTTTTTATAATTTTGAAGCCAAAGATATAAGCGGCCAGCTTATTAAGATGAGCGAATATAAAGGCAAAATAATTATAGTCGTTAACACGGCCAGTCATTGCGGTTTCACAAAACAATTTGAAGGTTTGGAAAAACTTTATAAAGATTATAAAGATAAGGGCCTGGTAATTTTAGCTTTTCCTTGTAATCAGTTTGCCGGGCAGGAACCGGGCGAGGCGGCGGAAATTTTATCTTTTTGTAAACTTAATTACGATGTCAGTTTTCCGATTTTTAGTAAGATAAAAGTTAATGGCAAAGAGACTGATCCGATCTTTCAATATTTAAAAAAAGAACTGCCTGATGTTTTAGGAAAAAGTATAAAATGGAATTTTACGAAATTTATAATTAATCGCGACGGCGAGCCAGTTAAAAGATTTTCACCGGCTGATACTCCGGAAAAGATTGAAGAATATTTAGTTAAAAATAAATTAGTATGAGCAGAATTTTAATTACGGCAAAAATCAGTCCTGATTTAGACGGTGTGGCTTGCGCCTATGCTTATGCGGAATTATTAAACCAAATTGATAAAAATAACGAATATATCGCTGGCGTCTATGGTGAGGCGTATATTGAAGCTCATTATTTATTAGAGAGATTTAATATTAAAGAGGGAATAATTTTTAATCCAAAGAATAAATTTGATAAATTTATTCTGGTTGATGCGAGCGATATAAAGGGCATGCCCGAAGTTATAAGAGAAGAGGATGTTATAGAAGTAATTGATCATCGAAAAATTCATCAGGCCCCGGATATTTTCCCAAATGCCAAGGTGCAGGTTGAGATGGTTGGTGCGGCCGCTACTTTGATTTTCGAAAAATTCAAAGAAAATAAAATTATGCTTAGTTTAAATAGCCGGTACTTATTGCTAGGCGCAATATATTCCAATACTTTAAATTTTAAATCTAGTATTGTTAACGAGAGAGATCGGGATGCGGTTAAAAATTTAAAAAATGAGTGCGAAATAAAACTGCCTGATAATCTGATCGAGGAGATGTTTTTATATAAGTCGAATTATATCGAAAAGAATCTTGAAAAAACAATGATTTCCGATTTTAAATCTTTTGATAACGGATTAGACATTGCTCAGCTTGAGGCTTATGAGATGGAAAAAATTGTTAACAAGAAACTTCTCTTGATTAGAGAAGTTTTAATGAAACTAAAAGAAGAAAATAATTTAAAATATATTTTTCTAACGGTGGCGGATATAAAAAACGCTCATAATATTTTTGTCGTCGTAGACGAGAAAACAAAATTATTGCTCGAAAAATCTCTAAACTTAACGTTTAATGATGATATGGTTTCTTATAATGGCGAACTGCTTTTAAGAAAACAGATTATGCCGCTATTAATAAGGCAAGAAGAAATTTAAGGAGTAGATAAAGATCGCGTTGATTATTGCCATGCCGACAAAAACGCCGATTAGGCACTTCCAAAGAGGAATTTTTATCGAGGCGCTAACATAAACAATTAAATCAGTCGGGAATATCGGCAAGAAGCTCCAAAGTAGAATAATCGGAATTTCTTTTTTATGCAGGCTGGCTTTTATTTTAGTAATTTGCTGGTTATAATTTTTTTCAAAGAATTTATCAAAACCGAGAAAATGAGAAAATTTATAAATTAAAGAAGTTGAAATTAGGATGCCGAAAGAATTAACCAGAAGGGCAGTTAGGGGCGGAAAAAAAACGCTGCTCGCTAAAGTTAGCGATAACGGAGAAACAAGGAGCAAGCCCCGGAAGCAGATTATAAAAGTGAAAATAAAAACGGAAAGCCAATAATTATTTTTAATAATTAAAATTAGATTCGAGACATTAAAAGACTGCGGAAATAAAAAATACGCGCTCATCATTACAGCGAGAACAAAAAGCCAGGCGCAGCCGATTATTTTTTTACTTTTATTTTTGTTCATATTTTAAACAGATATTTTGGGACGAAACATAAACGAGATCTCTTTTTTTATTGATTCCATAAATATTAATCAAGCAGGCGTCTTTTTCATCGGGAACTCGGTAGACAATAAAAAAATTATTTTCTTTAGCGACAGGATGGTTAAATTTCTCGTTAAATAAATTAAGGAAATTGTTTACTTGGTAGCTTTCATCGTTATTGGTGTTTAAATATTTTTGAAAAAATTCTTCTTTTGAGTAGGTGGTAATTTTAAGATTGCGTTCCGAGCGCTTATCTAAAAATTCGAGGTAAAATTGCATCGGACGAGGATGTGAAAAAATGACGATTCGGCCGATTAATATAATCAGACCGATAAAAATGACTACCAAGACTAAAGGTTTAAACCAGGATTTTTTCGTTATTTTAGTTTGCATCATATAAATTATTATCAAAAATTAAACTGTTAAGCTTATATGTTGATTTTACTCTAATAACCAGGTTTTGAGAACTATAAGGTCTATCCTATCTAAATTTAGTATTTTAGTGTATAATGGATGGACTAATAATTAAATTAATTAATATGAATTACAATGATTTAGAATACGTCAAAAGTATTCGCAAAACGGAAAACGAAATTTCTCCGGTTTTGCTAAAGCGCTGGTCGCCTCGATCAATGAGAGGGGAAGCGATGGGTAGCGGTGAATTAATGAGTTTGCTTGAAGCCGCTAAATGGGCCCCTTCATCTTTTAATGAACAACCGTGGCGCTTTTTATACGCCCTGAAAGGAAGCGATAGTTGGAAAATATTTTTTGATTTAATGGTTGAATTCAACCAGTCCTGGGCAAAAAATGCCAGCGCATTAATTATTGTTTTATCAAGAAATAATTTTACTCATAACGATAATCCAAACGCTAATCATAGCTTTGATGCCGGTGCTGCTTGGCAGAATTTAGCGCTCGAGGCGAGCGAACGCGGTCTTGTCGCTCACGCCATGGCCGGATTCGACGCTGCGAAGGCCAGAGTGGATTTAAAGGTACCAGATGCATATTCTATTGATGCCATGATTGCGGTTGGCAAACCCGGTAAAAAAGAAGATTTGCCGGAAGCGATGCAAGCGGGCGAAGTTCCATCAGACCGAAAAAAAATTGCGGAAATTGTTAAAGAAGGTGTTTTCTCTTTTGATAATTAATCTTTTATTAATACGAAATAAATAAAAACTCGGATTAAACCGAGTTTTTTGTTAATATTACGTAGAATTTCAAAATATTGACATAATTTAAAAAAAGTGCTATTATTTAACGATAAATAATCGAACTTTAAAATAATTTGTCACGGTTGAAAAGTGCTTATTTATTGATAAACATTTTTCTACTGTGGCAAAATCAACGATGATTAGCCCAACAGTGGTAATCCGCAACTAAGTTTAAGAAATATACACAGTTGTAAAATTATAGGAGATAATAACTATGAGCGCAAACAATGATCTAATGCTCGATGTTAGTCAGGCCGCTGAATTGAAATTGGCTTTCCGCCGCAATGGTTGGAATAATGCAGAAATTAAAACTTTGTCGGAAGGAGATATCCTGGCTGATGTTTTAAAAATTATTAAAGGTCTAGCTGAAATTAAGATGCTTGAGCATCTTATCGACTGCGATGCTCTTCCATTTGTCCCTGATGGTTGGTCTATTGATGAGCATAAGAAAGGCGGACTCTTTAAATTCGATCCATCAAAAATTTTTCTTTATCTCTCTGAAAGACAGAAAAAGGGTGAAATTGGTGGGTATGATTTACGGAAGGAACTGAATGGGAGTCGAGTGATGAATGCTAATGTGCTTGACTATTTATTAGCTCATCCTGGTTTAATCCCAGAAGGGTGGAAAGACAAAGCTGTCTTTTTCTGGGGCACAGTTTACCATTACTTTGATGGCAGTCTCTGTGTTCGTTCCATCGGCTGGGATGGTTCTAAGTGGGTAGGACGCTGCGAAGGGCTTTGTAACACTTTATGTCGTGTCGCTCCTGCCGCCCTTGCAAGTTGAATTTTAGTGCTAGACTAATCAAATTAAATTTCTCAGTAAATTTACAGATGCATCCCGGACCTTAGTTTATATAACATAACGTTATTTAAACTAAGGTCCTTTTTTTATATGAAAAACTTATTTATATTTGTTTTCGCTTTCTAATTTTTCCTCATCCGAAGCGCTCGCTTTTGCATTAACTTCATAATTAGTATTCTGCGTTTCAAAGAAATTAACGAGCTCTAAAGTATCAGTCGCCGTTGCCATCCATTTTGCCGGATTAGTGACATTAAAATGCGTCGGGAAACCAAGCTCTTCTAAACGACGATCGGCGACGTATTGAACATATTGATTAACATAATCCGCGTTAACCCCTAGTATGCCACGGGGAAACATATCATTGTTATATGTTGTTTCGAGATTAACGCCGTCGATAATAATTTTCTGAATTTCCCGGCTAAATTCCGGAGTGACTATTTCGGGATTCTCTTCAAGAATAGTTAAGATTAGGTTAAGGCCGAATTTTAAATGCAAACTTTCATCACGAACGACCCAATCGATTAAAGAACCGAAATTTCGAAGCTGGCGACGCTCTCGAAAACTAAGGGCAACCATGAATCCACTGTAAAACCAAATTCCTTCCATCACTAAATTGTAAGCGACTAAATTTCGCACAAAATCTTTTTTACCTTCAATTGATTCTATATCGAGATGAGTTTCGCTCATTCGGGTTAAGTAATGAGTAATAAAATTTTCTTTGGCTTTAATTGAATCATTTTCTAAATGCTGTTGAAATATTTTTTCGCGGTCGAGCGGAAAAGTTTCTAAGACATACTCAAAGGCTAGACAATGATTAGCCTCCTCCCACATTTGTTTTGCGAGATAAAGATGAGCTTCTGGCGCTTTTAAGTATGGATAAACACCGAGCGCTAGAGTTCGATTAACAATTAATTCCCCCGGATTGAAAAAACTCATTAAAAAGCTGACGGCATGGCGTTCGTCATCGCTCATCTTTTTCCAGTCCTCTAAGTCTTCGCCTAAAGCGATTTCGTGCGGGAACCAGGTATTAGCCACCGCTTGATTATATAAGTCATAGGCCCATTGGTATTTAATCGGGCGCAGTTGCATATCTTGGTTTAAAGGTCTTCCTAATATCATATATTTAAAATTTCATTAATTAAATTTTATATTATTAAGAGCTCAAAAATTTAGCTCATCGTATTTATTTTATTGACAACTATCGCAAAGCAAACGCTCTTGCGGATCAATCGGACATGCTTGGCCATCCATTAATTTCGTTTTTTGTATTATCGTTGTTACGGGAGCACTGATTAATTCGCCCGTTTCTACAGTGCTGGCGCTAAGATTATTATTATCTTGATGAATGACGCCAAATCCGCGGCGGCCGCTGGCCGTCGCTTTATTAACTTTAACCGTACTTTGCTCGGCGCTGTGTCGGGGCTTAATGTGGAGATAATAAGTTGTTTTTAAACCTTTCTCCCAAGCACTCATATATATATTCATAATAGAGACAGTATCTCTGGTTGTTAAATACATATTCCGGCTAATTGCTTGGTCAACCCATTTTTGGGCGCGTGAAGCAACTTCTAAAAAGGCATTTGGGTTGATTGAAAAGGAATCTTTATAGATTAATTTAATTTCGTCGGGAATATAATCGAGATTTGATAAATCACCCTGAACTTCTAAAATATCCGCCCGAGTTTTTTCCCAAAGATCTAATTTTTTTAACTTCGCGACTAAATTGTAGTTAAGTTCCATGTATTTTCCCGATAAAGTATTGCGGCTATAAATTTGGGCAAAGCGCGGATCAATTCCCGTCGAGGTTCCAGCGACTAGGCCGATGTTAGCGGTTGGGGCAATGGCTAGTAATGTTGAATTGCGCATTCCTAATTTAACCTTCGCTCTTAAAGAATCCCAATCCAGCTTTAGTTTAGATTCGCTTTTATCAATTTTTAATTTTTCGCCGCGATCTTTTTCTAATATCTCTAAAGTATCAACCGGAACATAGCCCTGCGACCATCTTGAACCTTTAAAAGTAGGATAGGAACCTCGCTCGGCGGCCAATTCAGTGCTCATCTCAATTGCTTGATAGCTAATAAATTCCATTATCTCATCAATCAAGGTAAATGAGGCCTCGCTATCATAGGCGAGTTCTTTTTGTTCCAATAAATCGGATAAGCCCATGACGCCTAAACCGACCGCACGATTATTTAAATCAAAATTTGAAGCTTCAATTACGGGCGGTTGATTAATATCAACCAAATTATCAAGCTGGCGAATTCCGAGTCGAACACTTTCTTTTAATAAGTCGAAGTCGATACTTAAGTCTTGTTTCAAATGACGCGCTAAATTAATCGACAATAAATTACAAACCGCCACATTATCCTTATTAGCCGGTAAAGTAATTTCTGTACATAAGTTTGAACTATAAATCGGACCTGTATTATTATTGAGAGCGCGAACATTAATCGGATCTTTCCAGGTTAACCAAGGATGAGAACTGCCTTGCATCGAAACAATAATATTATTAAATTGTTCTTGGGCGGGCATTTTTTTAAAAATCCGCATCTGACCGCTTTCCGCTAAATTTATATATTCCTTATAGCGCTTGCTGAAGACCGAGCCGCTTAACTCAACTAAATCCGGTGTTTCTTTGGGGTCAAATAAATACCAATCTTCTTTATTCTTTACTCTTTTCATAAACTCATCGGAAATCCAAACGGCCGTGTCGGCCGTTCTGGTGCGACGATAATCATCACCGGCATTTTGTTTTAAGTCAAGAAAATCTTGAAAATCTAAATGCCAGTTTTCCATGTATAAACATAAAGCCCCCATTTTTTTACCGGCGCGTGAAATTGCTCGAATGGCCGAATCAATAACGTGAAGAAAGGGAACCGGTCCGGAAGAGAAGGTATTGTTTGTACTAATCGGTGAACCATTCGCTCTTAATTTTGTAACTGACAAGCCTATGCCACCGGTCGCTTTTGATAATTTCATCACATCGGCCACGGTTTTTCCGATATGAGAAATATTATCTTCAAGATCCATAATAAAGCAGTTACTTAGTCTCGGCGTCGCTGTGCCGGCATTAATGTTCGTTGACCCGCCGGCCACATATTCAAGACGCGACATTTTATTATAAAACTTTATCGCTGTCTCGGTTGCTTCTTTTTCTTTAAAAGATAAACCCATAGCGACACGCATCCAGAAATATTGCGGCGTTTCTAATAATTTTTGAGTGGCGCTTTTAATAAGATAGCGATGCTTCATGGTTGAAAGCCCAGTGTAGGTCAATAATAAGTCGCGGCTTAAATCTAAAGTCGCGGCCAACTTGTTTAAATCAAATACTTTTAAATCAGCGCTTAATAAATTATTGGCAATTCCGGAATTCACGTATTCAGTAAAAGAATCTCGCAATATTTGTTTTAATTCATCTTCATTCTTAAAATCACCCAGAACTTCTTTGTAAACTGTTTTAAGAAGAAGGCGTTTAGCAATAATATCAAAGTCAGGATCGTCTTTGATATTTTGGACACTGGCCGATATCAAGGCTTTGTCGAGTTCTTTCGTGCTTATTCCGTCATAAAGGGTCAGTTCCGTCTCCTTGGCAATCTGAAAAGCCTTGGCACTTTGCTCGGCTAATCCGACGCTGGCGTCCATAATAGCTTGGTTTATTTTATCGACCATAAATGGCTCGTATGTTCCGTCTATTTTTTTTATATTGATAGGCATATTATCTATATTTAGTGTATTAAGTAATTGTTAGTATACCATATATGGTATTTACTGCCTAGAGCAAAATAACGTAATAAATGTGCCTATATAAATAATATACCAGAAAATTTAAAATTAATTTTTGTATATTAGCCTTTAAAGTGTTAAAATAAGAACAATGAAAAAAAACCGTAGATGAAGCGTAAAAAGCCCTTTTATTGAGCGAAGAATATAAATTATTTTGCGTATTAATAGATAGAATACAATAATCTTAAATAATTAAATATAAAATTTATGGAGTTAGACGTTAAAAAAAGCAAAGCTCTTAGAATTTCTTTGCGAATATTAGTAGGAATAATTCTAGTGTTGATTGGAATGGCCATTGGCTCGCATTTTGGACACGGGCATGGACGCGGTTATGGAAAAAACGCTTATAACGGCGGTAATTTTAATAACTTTCAACGCGGTGGCAGACAGGTTATTATGCAGGGTGGGAGACGTGGTCAGGTTCAGGGTGGTTTTAGAACTATGGTGCCTCAAACTGTTAATTCCGGTATCCAAGCTCAGCCCATGATTCCCGCTACTATCACCACTTCGACCCCAGGTGCCCCTCTTACTAAATAATATAAATCAATAAATAAACAGCATCTCATGAAATAAAGAGATGCCTTTATTTTTAAAAATATGAAACGAGTCATAATTTTATCAGTTCTATTGTTTGCTTGTTTAATTACTCTTAGCGCTTGCAGTAAAAATCCGGTAGCGACTGGTGGTAATAACCAAAATAATACAAGTACGACCGGGGCTAAAGTGGCCGGTGGTCGCGGTTCACGGATGCCGGACTTCGGTCAGCCGGCTCGGCCGGCGGATATTCGCGGAATTGTAAAATCAATTACCGGTAATGAAGCGGATATTTTATTAGTTGACTTAAAGGGTGGTCGCGGCGGCAATGCCAGTAGCACTCCTGGTTCAAATAATAATGCTTCCGGAACGCGTCAGACTCCATCTGTATCCTTAAACGGAACCGGGGGCGGAGGAGGTCGTGGCTTTGGTGGCTACGGAGGAGGCGGTGGTGGCGGACAGGGCGGCCAAGGCGGAACGACTGATCGCGCGGCCATGATTGCCAGATTAAAGGCGATGAGTACCGGAGAGGATACCGTGATAATTCCGGTTGGCATTAAAATGTTAAAATCAGGAACTGATGCGAATAATAAAAGAACAATGGTCGAAGCCTCTTTAAGCGATGTTGTTTCCGATAAGACTATTACAATTTGGTTAAATAGCAGCGTAACTGATAAAAAAGTGGCGGAATTTGTTCTCATTAACTAATAAATTTTATGGCTCAATCAATTTTAGAAGAAAGTAAAAAAGCAAAAAGCGGGTTTTTTGGAAAATTATTTAAAAATAAAATCCTGCTTTTAATTATTATAGTCGCGGCCGTCGCCGGCGGTTCTTATTATTATTATACTAATCAAAATAAAAATCAGGCCGCAGTTGTCACTCAAACGAAAGCGACGGTTAAAAGAGAAACTCTAAAAATTTCGACGACCTCCTCGGGAAAAGTGGTCGCTAAAGATGGCGTCGCTTTGTCTTTCCCGGTTTCCGGTAATCTTGAAGTAAGCAATGTTTATGTCAAAGAGGGTGATACCGTCAAAAAGGGCGATAAGATTGCTTCGGTAAAAACTCAGAGTTTGGAGTTTGATTTAGAAAATGCTTATGCGAGTTACCAATCCGCTTTAGCCAATTATAATTCTAAAAAGATTCCGCCTACTCAAAATGAAATTAACAATTCTCAAGACTCTATCGATCAAGCGCAAATATCCCTGGACCAATCCAATATTAGTTTAGAACAAACAAAATCAACAGTCGCGCAATCAATTAATAATGCGCAGGTTGCTTTGCAGACAGCGACGAATAATTTAAAGCTTTTTCAGGATACGGGCGACAGTCAAATTATTCGCGATGCTTATGTCAGTTTAGTTAATACAATTAAATCTTTAGATATAACCGTTCAGCGCACTTTAAGCGATTCTGACAGTATTGTCGGCGTCGATAATACTGCGATCAACCAAAATTTCAAATCGGTTTTGGGGGTCGAAGATGCCTCCTCTTATAATAATGCCAAAGCCAGTTATACCACCGCTAAGAATTTGCAGTTGAGTCTTGATAGTTTAACAAACAGTCTTGATAGCAGTAATTATGCCGCAGTTGACATTGCGGCCGCAAAAGCCGATGAGACATTAAGTGCTTTACAGTCCCACCTTAATGACATGCAAAAATTAGTGGATACAACGATTACCTCTTCAAATTTAACCCAGTCGCAATTGGACGGTTTTAAATCAACAATCAGCTCTAATCGTTCGACAATCAATCAGTCAGTTAGTTCTTTAACTAATGCGACTCTGGCGGTCCGTAATGCCAAGAGTAATGTTGATTCTTTTCAGATTGCTTATGATAAGGCCGTTAATGATTTGAAAGTCGCGCAAAGCCAAGGCGATCAAAGTATTAATACGGCCACTATCTCAGTAAAATCAAGACAAATTTCTTTAAGTCAAGCAAAAATCAGTTATGCCGAATTAATTGCGCCGGCGTTAGCGTCAGACTTGGCTTCCGCCCAGTCACAACTTACCTCGGCGGCGATAAATGTTGATAAAGCAAAGTATAATATGAGCCAAGCGACCCTAACGGCGCCGATTGACGGCGTTGTTTCCCAATTAAATTATAAGCAGGGTGATATTATTTTAAGCACCGATACGACGGCCAAATCAATGGCGACAATTATTAATAATGATACTCTTTATGTTGAAGTTGATATTGAAGAGGGCGATATCAGCAAAATTAAAGTTGGCCAATCCGCTAACGTAACTTTTGACGCGATTGATGGGTTGACTTTAAATGGTGATGTGACTTTTATTTCTTTAACGTCCGCGACAAATTCAAACGGGATTGTTACTTACTTAGTGCGGGTCGCAATTCCTAAAGCTAGTGAAAATAATGTTCGGGAAGGAATGACTTCGAATGTTGAATTTATTACCTCACAAGCCCAAAATGTTTTATCGGTGCCGGTGGCGGCCGTTCGAAACATCGCCGGCGAACCATCGGTTGAAAAAGCGGATGGAACAATCGCTCAGGTTGTGACCGGGTTTACTGATGGGAAAAAAGTGGAAGTAATTAGCGGGCTAAGTGAAGGTGATGTCGTAGTTTATTAATCACAGTAAAAATATAATTTATTATTAAGTATGTCTAAAGAAATACCGGAAAAAAATCATAGTTTAGCCATAAAGCTTGAAGATGTAAAAAAGTCATACTTTTTAAGTAATGGCGATGAGATTCCAATTCTTAAAGGAATTAACCTGGAAATAAAAAAGGGCGAGTTTGTGGCCATTATGGGAGAATCCGGTTGCGGTAAAACTACTTTACTGAATATAATCGGCTGTCTTCACCCCTTAAGTGCCGGACGCTATTTTTTAGACGGAGAAGACATCGGCATTGTTCGTGATGATTTCACTTTAGCTTATATTCGAAATAAGAAAATGGGTTTTATTTTCCAGCAGTTCAATCTTTTTGCCCGTTTTTCAGCGATTAAAAATGTCGCTTTACCGGCTTTATATGCCGGGACTGAAGCCTCGGTTCGAGAAGAAAAAGCCAGGGAATTATTAGCCTCAGTCGGAATGCAAGATCGTTTAAGCCACAAACCGAGCGAACTTTCCGGTGGACAGCAGCAGAGAGTCGCAATTTGCCGAGCCTTAATAAATGACCCGGAAATTATATTAGCCGATGAACCGACGGGAGCGCTTGATTCGAAATCGGGAATTGAAGTCATGGAAATTTTTAAGAAGTTTAAGGAACGCGGACAGACCGTTGTCATGGTTACGCATACGACCGAAGTCGCTAAATATGCCGATCGAATTATATATTTAAGAGATGGACAAGTTCTTGATAATAATTATAAATTAAAAGAAAATTTCTAATATATGAATTTTGAAATTATAAAAATGGCGGCCGAATCATTACTGGCTAAAAAGACGAGAACTTTTTTATCAATGCTCGGGATTATTATCGGGGTGGCGACAGTCATTGCAGTTTTTGCGGTCGGTAAAGGGGCGCAGCAGTCGGTTAATTCGCAATTTCAAAATTTAAGCGCCAATTCTATTTTGATAATGGCTAATCGCGGCCGTGGTTTTACGAGTAGTTCAAAATTAAAGACTGAAGATGCTCAGCTTCTTCTGAGCGCCGATCATATTTCTTCGGCGACGGGTGCGGTTGAAGGAAGTGTCGGCGTTTCTTATGGAGGAACAGATAAAAATTATGATGTCGTCGGAGCCGATCAGAATTTTATTCCTATTTCCAATTTAACTATTGCTTCCGGCCGGGCCATAACTCAGGATGATATTGATTCTAAGGGGATGGTAGCCGTGGTTGGCGATACGGTTGTTTCCGATTTATTTACTAGTGGTGAAAATCCGATCGGTAGCGAAATTACGGTGAGTGGTAAAAAAATTATCATTGTCGGTGTGCTTAAAAAATTAGGTTCCCGAGTCGGGATGATTTCGGTCGATGATTCGGTGATTATTCCAAATAGCACGGCGGAAAAAAGTATTTTAGGAACTAAAGGGCAGGTAATGATTACCACTCAAGTCGATAATGTTGATAATACCGGTGACGCGACTTCAAGCATAACTTCAATTTTACGTACCGAACACAAGCTCAAGATTAGCGATGCGGACGATTTTCGAATTATGGATGCCGGCAGTATGGTGGCGGCGGCGCAAGCTTCGGCTAAAACTTTATCGACTTTATTAATCGCAATCGCCGCAATTACCTTATTAGTATCCGGAATCGGAATTATGAATGTCATGTTTGTAATTGTTTCCGAAAGAACTAAAGAAATCGGCATTGCTAAAGCAATCGGCGGAAAACAATCGGATATTTTAAGCCAATTTTTATTAGAGTCGGTTATCTTATCGATGGTTGGCGGAATAATTGGGATGATTCTCGGCCAAGCGGCCATTCCAATAATTTCTTATTTTAATATTATTGCGATGGCTTCCTCAGTTACTGGTCCGATTATCGGTTTTTCTTTTTCAGTTTTAGTTGGTGTTTTCTTTGGTTTTTATCCGGCTCTTCAAGCTAGCCGCCTGGATCCAGTCGATGCTTTGCGAAGCGAATAAATTTTAAATTAATTAATATAAAAGTATGAACGATGTAAATCCCGAAAGAAAAAATAAAATAAAAAAGAATATTAAGTTTTTTATTCTCGTAGTTATTTTGTCTTTGTTAGCTTGGTTTGGTGTAAAAATTCTGGTTTCGCCAAGTACAGCCAGCACAACTAAAAAGAGCAGTTCGCTTATTCAAACCGGATTTGGCGGCGGAGGCGGTACACCACCAGCCGGGGCGAGCGGATCGGGCGGATATCAAAGAGGCACTGGAACTGGTGGAGGCGGCTCTGTGCCCCAATAGATTATTCTGGATAAAAAAGAGATTTCTTAGGAGATCTTTTTTTAAAAAGTCGATATATTTTTTACCGATGTTTAATAAATGTTTCTATTTATATTTTGCTCTCCAAATGTTAAACTTAGTTTAATGTTTAAAACATATTATTGTATTTATGAAAAAAGTAATCATATTAATTTGCATGATTCTATTGCTGCTTTTTGGAGTAAGAGCTCGGGCCGCGTCAAGCACGACTGCAAGTGCGAGCAATAATGAGAAGGAGCAAAATCAAGTCACGCCGACGAAATTTTATCAAGCCACAGTTTATCAAACCACGAATCTCGGGAGCAGCCAAGATTTAAATGGCCAGCCGATTGATCAAAATTCTCAAATTTTAAAAATCAAACTTTCTCAAGGACCGGAACAGGGAGAAATTAAAAATTCGGCCTATGATTTAAATGTTAATAATCATGAGGCTCTTAAAGTCGGCGATAAAGTTTATGTTATGGAAATGTTTTCCGGCGATTCTGTTAGTTATCGAGTAACAGACAGAAATCGTTTAAACCCAATTTTTTGGCTGCTAGCAATTTTTATTGTTTTAATCCTGTCTGCCGCAAAGTTTAAAGGATTGGGTTCCTTACTCGGTCTGGCCTTTAGTTTTGCTGTTATTATGAAATTGATTGTGCCTTGGATTATGACTGGTGCAAACCCGGTTTTAGTTTGCGCAGTTGGTGCTTTGCTTATTGCTACAATCTCAATTTATCTGGCCCACGGTTTTAATCTGCGGATTACGGTTGCGGTTGGTAGCACTGTTTTTATTATTATGTTGGCCGTGTTAATCGATTACTTGGTAGTTAATGGTCTCCATTTATATGGAACCGGTAGCGAAGAAGCGATGTTCGTCTTGTTGAATAATAATGGTCTAATAAATTTACGCGGTTTGCTTTTGGGCGGAATATTAATCGGTGCGCTCGGAGTTTTGGATGATATTACAACCGCTCAGGTGGCGGTGGTTGATGAATTGAAAAGAGCTAATAATGAATTAAGTTTTAAAGATCTCTATAATAGCGGGATGTCCGTGGGCAAGGAACATATTTCTTCCCTAATAAATACTTTGGTTTTGGCTTATGTCGGTGCTTCATTTCCGTTAGTTCTGGTGTTTTGGCAATCTAATCAACCTTTTCTTTTTACCATTAACTCCGCTTTTGTCACCGAAGAGATTGCGCGGACTTTAATCGGTAGTATCGTTTTAATTATCGCCGTTCCGATTACCACGGCGATTGCCTCATATATTATCACTCGTCGTGGTCGCTGTTTTTCTTCCGCGCCGGGACATCTTCACCATCATTAGTTTTGATTTTTTGTTTGATTTTAATTGTAAATTCTAAAATTATGAAAATAACCAAAATATTAGCCATTAGCATATTTGCCATTTTAACCTTTTTTTGCTCTGGTCGCCTGTCTTTAGCCGCAAGCGTATCTAATCCAGCCGATACTGGAAAAGACAGCGGTGCTACTACCACGGAGGAGATAGCTCAAGCCAGCGTGGTTAAAGTTTTGGCAGAAAAGGAAGTTAAGCAAGATAACGGCTCAATAATTACACAACAGAATCTGGAATTAAAAATACTGACAGGACCGCTATCGGGACAAACAGAACAATACGTTGGAATTTCCGAGGTGCAGGTAGAATCCGCCGGTGTTTATAAGCCAGGGGACAAAGTTATTGTTACTTATTCTAAGGACAGTACCGGCCAATATATTTTTTATATTACTGATTATGTGCGCAGCAGTGCCTTATTTTGGCTTCTTTTATTTTTTATTGCCATCGTTGTGATTGTCGGCCGCTGGAAGGGCTGGCGCGCTCTCTTGTCTTTTTTCTTCAGTTTTCTGTTTATTATTTATATTATGGTACCACTCTTTTTACATGGCTGGAATGCGCTTCTGATCGGCATTATCGGATCTCTGATTATTTTGTTGATTATTATTTACTTAACCGAAGGATATAACCGAAAGTCGCATATCGCCGTCTTGGGGATTTTAGCCTCTCTAATCTTTACGGTAATTTTATCAATTGTTTTTGTGTCCGCCAGTCATCTGACTGGGCGAGCTTCGGATGAAGTTGCCTATTTAATCGGCGCGGTGAATAATCCATTGGATTATAAAAATTTACTTTTGGCCGCCATGTTTATTGGCGTTTTGGGCGTGCTCGATGATATTGTCATGGGTCAAGTAGAGTCGGTCATGCAAATTAAAAATGCTAACTCTCGTTTGCCGGATAAGATAGTTTTTAATATGGCTATGAAAGTTGGACAATCTCATTTGGGCGCGGTTATTAATACTTTATTTCTGGCCTACATTAGTACAGCCTTACCGTTGATATTACTAATCAGTTTACATCAAGCGCCTTTTGTTAGTCTCTTTGATGTCATAAATAATGAACAAGTAGCGACGGAGATAGTTAGGATACTGGTTGGCGTTGCCGGCCTTTGTTCGTCAATCCCAATCTCCACTTGGCTGGCCGCAAAATATCTGAAAGGGGATTCCGAGTCGAATAAAAAAATTTAACTAGCTAAAATTTCTTAGCCATTGACAAATGCGACAGTGTTGCGTTAAAATTAATTTATGAACAGTTTAGAAAAAGCTTTATTAAAATTGAATAATCAAGGTTATCGATCCAGTGCCAGCCGAAGTCTTATTTTAAATCTACTCGCTAAAAGTTGTAAACCTTTAGCTGTTTTGGATTTACAAAAGTTGTTTCGGGAAAATAAATTAAATGTTAATCGCACAACTTTGTATCGTGAGCTGGATATTTTAAAAAAAGAAGCTTTAATTTCGGAAATTCAATTAAAAGATAGTAAAAAATGGTATGAACTGGCAAATCAGACTCATCATCACCATGTTATCTGTTCTAAATGTGATAAAATAGAAAATGTTATTTTTTGCGACGTAAAATTGGCCGATAAAATATTAAAATTAAGGCCTGACTTTGCATCAATTGATAGTCACACTTTTGTGTTTTTTGGTCTGTGCAAGTCATGCGCCCATATTAAATAATATGAATAAAAAAATAAAGATTATTATTAGTGTTGTTTTAGGCATAATTATTGTCGGCTTTTTGTTATTAATGCATAATGGCAAAAAGACGCTTACACCGACCAGTAAGCTTCAAGTCGTTGCTAGTTTCTATCCGCTTTATTTTTTTTCCGAACAGATTGGCGGGGACAAAGCGAACGTTACTAATATTGTTCCGGCTGGCGCCGAACCCCATGACTATGAGCCAACCGCCCAAGACATGGTGAAAATGGAAAACAGTCGTCTAATCGTTTTGAACGGCGGCGGATTGGAGGCCTGGGGTAACAATATTAAGCAAAATATTGATGCTAAAAATACTACTATCGTGACAGCAGGCGAAGGTCTAACCACACAGCAAGTGACAGAAAATGGACAAACAGAAAATGATCCGCATATCTGGCTAGATCCGCCACTAGCTGAAAAAATGGTTGACAAAATTGTTCAAGGTTTTGTACAAGTCGATCCCACGAACAGATACTATTATGAGGCTAACGGCAATGCACTTAAGATTAAGTTCTTCGCCTTGGATTCGGCGTATAAGCAGGGATTAAGCAATTGTCAGGAAAAGAATATTATTACTTCTCATGCTGCTTTTGGTTATTTAGCAACCACCTACAGTTTAAATCAAATGCCGATTGCCGGCCTGTCGCCCGACGCCGAGCCTTCGCCGCAACAACTGGCCAATATAGTAAAATTTGCCAAAGATAATAAAGTAAAATATATCTTTTTTGAAAGTTTAGTTAGTCCTAAGCTGGCCCAAACCATCGCCACCGAAGTTGGCGCGCAAACCCTAGTTCTTAATCCGATTGAAGGTTTAAGCGATCAAGATTTAGCTCAGGGCCGAAATTATTTAACCGTGATGCAAGAAAATTTAATTAATTTAGAAATTGCCCTCCAATGTTTAAAGTAGATCACAACAAAAATATTATTGAAGTTGAGAAAATTTCTTTTTCCTATAACGGGAATGAGAATGTTTTGCAAGACATCACACTTGCCATTCATCGGGGTGATTATATTGGTTTGGTCGGGCCCAATGGGGCCGGAAAGACAACCTTGTTTAAGATAATGCTTAATCTTTTGACGCCTAAGATTGGAATGGTAAAATTATTTGGAACTGACATCCGCGATTTTAAAGATTGGCAAAAGATCGGTTATGTGCCGCAAAAAGCGGTAAATTTCGACGCCAATTTTCCCGCCACTGTTTTTGAGGTTGTGGCTATGGGAATAAATTCAAAAATAAAATTATTCAACCGAATGACGATTGCCGGTAAGAAGGCCATTCAATACTCTCTGAAAAAAGTCGATATGTGGGAATATAAAGACCGACTGATTGGCGATTTATCCGGCGGTCAACAACAGCGTATTTTTATTGCGCGTGCCTTGGTTAATCAGCCGGAAGTAATTTTTTTGGATGAACCGACAACCGGCGTCGACCAAGCGATGCAAGATAGTTTTTATCAATTACTCCAGAATCTTAATAAAGAAATGGGTATTACTTTAGTCCTTGTCTCACATGATATTGACCGCTTAACTAAGGAAGTAATGCATATTGCTTGTATAGACAAAACTCTAACTTGTCACGTCTCGCCTGAAGAGTATTTGTCGGAAAGCGAATCGCTGGATATTAATGGTAATCATATAAAGATAATAACTCACCATCATCATAACTAAATGCTAGAAAACATTTTTCAATATAGTTTTATTATTAGAGGACTGGAAGCCGGTATTATAGTGGCCTTAATTGCGCCGCTGATCGGCATTTTTCTCGTTCTCCGGAGATATTCTCTTATTGCCGATACTCTGGCGCATGTTTCTTTGGCCGGGATTGCGATTGGTTTACTTTTGGGAATAAATCCGGTTTTGACTGCTATGGGCGCAGCTGTTATTGCTTCTTTGGGAATTGAAAGGCTTCGGACATCAAAAAAAATTTATGGCGAATCGGCGCTCGCCTTATTTCTGTCCGGCAGCTTGGCCCTTGCGGTCGTAATTTTAAGTTTAGGTCACGGTTTTAACGCCAATCTCTTTAACTATTTGTTTGGTAGTATTGTAACGGTTACGGCAAATAATATATATATAATTTTCTCGCTGGCAATCGTGGTCATTTTGGTTTTGGGAATTTTTTATAAGCAACTCGTCTATATAAGTTTCGATGAAGAGGCAGCTAAAGTCAGCGGTGTACCGACTCGCCTAATTAATACCATCCTTATCATTCTCGCTGCTTTGACAGTGTCTATAGCAATACCGATTGTTGGCGTTCTACTCATTGCTGCTTTAATTGTCGTCCCCGTGATCACGTCCCTGCAATTTAAAAAAAGTTTTATTCGCACCATTGTTTACGCAGAGCTCATTTCGCTTTTTTCGGTGATCGCCGGAATCTTTGCTTCTTTTTATTTTAATCTTTCCACGGGTGGCACAATAGTTCTAATGATGCTCTTGATTTTTTCGGGTACATTTATTATTAAGCGGAGATAAAAAAAGATGTAGTCGTGTTGAAATTATATTGAATATAGGCTATACTCTATTACATAATCTAATATTTAATAAAATCTCCCATCCGCTAGCCGGTGGAGGCGGTTAAACAATATGAAAAATTTTAATGACAGAAGCTCAGGGGGGCGTAATTTTAGTAAAGGCGGTGGAGATAGAAATCGACGATTTGATTCAAATAGAGAGGGTCGACCGGAAATGTTTAAGGCTGTTTGTGCTGATTGTGGCAAATCTTGTGAAATTCCTTTTAAGCCGAATAGTAGTCGTCCGGTATTTTGTAGCACTTGTTTTAGCGAACATAGCGGGGATAGCTCAGACCGTTCCGATTTTAAAAGAAAAGAAATGTTTGAAGCGACTTGCGATAAATGCGGAAAAAGATGTGAAGTTCCATTTAAACCCGTTAGTGGCAAACCGGTATTTTGCAGCCAGTGTTTTGATCGCGATAATGGCGGACGTGATAGTCGGGATGGAGGTTCTCGTGGAAACAGTATGAGAAGTAATGATCATAGTCATGAAAGTCATAATTCTGAGGCTGCAAAGGTTGAACACTATAAAGAACAGTTTGAAAAATTGAACGCTAAGTTAGACATGCTTTTAGCCTCTTTAAAACCAAAAGCGGAAAAGGCTTATATTGAAATTAAAAAAGAAGAAGATAAAATTAAGACGGCAGTAATAAAAAAAGCTAAGGCGATTGAAGTTAAAGTAATTGAACCGAAGATTAAAGAAATTAAAAAAGCGGTTGTTAAAAAGATCGCCAAGGTCGAGAAGAAAAAAAAGAAATAATGATTCCTTATGGAGTTATATGATATTGTTATAATCGGTGCTGGTCCGGCGGGACTAATGGCCGCCGGACACGCGAGCGAATTAGGCGCTCGCGTTTTGGTTTTAGAAAAGAATAATCAAGCGGGAATTAAACTCCTTATGACTGGGGGCGGAAGATGTAATTTTACAAATATAGCCTCAAAGAAGGTATTTGCTGATAGTTTTGGTGTAAATGGTAAGTGGCTATTATCCGGTTTAAGTATTTTTGGCCCGGAGGAAATTATTAATTTTTTCGCGGAAAGAGATATAAATAGCTCGGCTAATGATGAAGGAAAAGTTTATCCGATAAATGGCAGTGCTTTAAAAATACGTGATGCCTTGATTAATTATGTGGAATCTAATGGCGGAAAAATTATTTATAATTTAAGAATAATTAAAGTTATCGCTGAAAACGAACTAATTGCCAAAATAGTTTTAGCGGACCGCAGTGAAATTAAAATTAATAAATTAATAATCAGCACCGGCGGAAATTCTTATCCTTTATCCGGTTCAAGCGGCGACGCTTATGATTGGCTTAAAGAGCTAGGCCATAAAGTAGTCAAAGTTCATCCCGCTCTAAGTCAAATTATTATTAAAGAGAATTTCGTTAAAGTGCTTGAGGGTCTTAGTTTTAAATCTTGTTTGTTGACCGTTTATAAAAATAATAAAATATTAAAAAGTGAATCGGGTGATTTTATTTTTACCGCCCGTGGTTTAAGCGGTCCCACCGCTTTAAATTTAAGCCGATATATTACCCTTGAAGATAAACACAATCTAACAGTTAAAATTGATTTTTTCCCGGAAGAATCGTTTTCCGAATTGGATATTAAATTGCTTGTTTTATTGACGGAGAATGGAAAAGAATCAATTCGAAATATTTTAAGCAAACTAATCCAAAAAAGATTAGTTGATCATATTTTGATGAGTCTAAATATTGAGGCTTCTAAAAAAGCAGCCGATATTTCAAGAAAAGATCGAAATTTGATTGTTAAGCTTCTAAAAGAACTTAGTTTAAGCGTTTTAGACGTGGCCGGATTTAACGAGGCGATGATTAGTTCAGGTGGTGTATCCTTAAAAGAAGTTGAACAAAAAACAATGGCCTCTAAACTTTACAAAAATTTGTATTTTGCTGGTGAGATTTTAGACTTAGATGGACCGACGGGCGGATTTAATTTGCAAGTTGCCTGGACGAGCGGATATTTAGCCGGCGAATCCGCAGCACTTAGATAGTTCTACTTAATTAAATCGCTAACTTTTACAAAATTAAACCCCTTATTTTTAAGTCTTTTAACAATAACTTTTAATGCTTCTGCTGTTTTAGGCGCATATCTATCTCCAGAGAGATGAAAGACGATTATTGAGCCATTTTTAGCGTTATTTACGACGTTTTTAATGATTGCCGGCGTATTACTGTTAAAGGCATCGCCGCTGGCTAAATCCCAACCAATTACCTCTAATCCGGCCTGGTTAGCCAATTTAAGACTGTTTTGGTCATAGCAACCGCCCGGAAAACGAAACAAACTGATTTTTTTACCGCTTATTTGTTCTAATGTTTCTTTTGATAATTTAAAATTATTAGCTATACTTTCTTTTTTAATAGTCTCTAAATTATAACAATTGCTCGTGAACGCCAGGTGAGAGTAAGAATGGTCGGCGATTTCAAAGAGAGAATTAGCCGCTAATTCTTTAACGACTGATTCATATTTTTTAGCCCACAAACCGGTCAGAAATATAGTGGCCGGAATATTGTTTGTTTTTAAGATATCGATTATCGCTTTGTTGTATAAAGATTTAATTTGTTTTTTTTCAAGTTTAGAAAGCATGCCGCTGGTCATATCAGCGTCAAAAGTGAGGGCGATATTATGACTATTGCGATCGCCATTGGTAATTACTGAATTTATATCGGCGGCTTGAGATTTTTGTATCACCAAGAATAGGATGCCAAAGACTATGCTCGATATTAGTAATTTTTTCATAAATTTATACTTTTCCCTTAATTTTAACAATATGATATTATAATTATTACTTATCTTGTAATATCTTAGTTTATGGTAACTCGATAGCTATCAATAATCAAGCCGCTGAAACTATTAGACAAATCTGACTTATGACGAAAATATTTAAATTAAAATCGAATTTTAAACCGGCTGGCGATCAGCCGGAGGCGATAAAAAAACTCTTAAAGGGAATAGAGAAGGGTTTTGATTTTCAGACATTATTAGGTGTGACTGGATCGGGCAAAACTTTTACGGCGGCCAATATTATCCAGGAAGTAAATAAGCCGACCTTAGTTATTGCGCCAAACAAAGCTTTGGCCGCTCAGCTCTATCGTGAATATAAAAATTTTTTCCCCGAAAATGCCGTTCATTATTTCGTTTCCTATTATGATTATTATCAGCCGGAAGCCTATTTACCGATCACTGATACCTATATTGATAAGGAATCGATGATTAATGACGAAATTGATCGCTTACGCCATGGGGCAACCTCGGCGCTGGCTTCTAGGCGAGACGTTATAATTGTCGCATCAGTTTCTTGTATTTATAATTTGGGTATTCCTGGTTCATATTTAGAGGCACGTTTAGTTCTAAGAAAAGAACAAGTTATTACTAGACAAGATTTTATTAAGCAACTGGTAACTATTCAATTCGAAAGAACAAACGGCGTTTTGAAGCGCGGTCAGTTTCATGTGCGCGGCGATATTTTTGAATTACGTCCGATGTCTGAAAATGTAATTTACCGGATTGAACTTAAAAATCAAACCATTGCCGATTTAATGATTGTTGATAATACGACCAAAAATATTCTTGATAATTTAAACGAAATGGTAATTTTCCCGCCGAAGCATTTTGTTTCAACTCAGCCCCAAGTCGAATTAGCAATTAAAAATATCCTGGCTGAACTAAAAGAACGACTTTCTTATTTTAAGAAAAATGGTTTTTTGCTTGAAGCGGAAAGATTAGAACGACGAACAAAATATGACATGGAGATGCTTCATAGCCTCGGTTATTGTCATGGTATCGAAAACTATTCGCGTCATTTGACCGGTAAACTGGCTGGTGAAGCGCCAGATCCTTTGCTAGCGTATTTCCCGTGGAAAGACGGAAAACCGGATTTTTTAACAATTATTGACGAGTCTCATATTTCTATTCCGCAAATTAGAGGGATGTATAACGGCGATCAAGCGCGCAAAAAAACTCTAACGCAATATGGCTGGCGCTTGCCGTCCGCTCTCGATAACCGCCCCTTAAAATTTAGTGAGTTCGAAAAAAGAATCGGCCAGGTTATTTTTACGAGCGCGACTCCGGGTGAATATGAAGAAAAACATTCGAAACAAGTCGTTGAGCAGGTTATTCGTCCGACCGGCTTAATTGATCCGGAAATTGAAATCCGTCCCGTCTTTAATAAAGAAACGAATTACAGCCAGATTAATGATGTTATCGAAGAAATAAAAAAAATAACCGCCGCCGGTGAGCGAACAATTATAAACACACTAACAAAAAAACAGGCCGAAGATTTAAATTCCTATTTAACTAATCAGGGACTTAAATCAAATTATCTTCATTCCGATATTAAAACATTTGCGCGTACGGAAATTTTAAAGCAGTTCCGTGAAGGATTGTTCGACACCTTGATTGGTGTTAATTTATTGCGTGAGGGTCTTGATTTGCCAGAAGTAACTCTCGTGGCTGTTTTAGATGCGGATCGTGAGGGATTTCTGAGAAGTAAAACATCGTTAATGCAAATTATGGGTCGCGCCGCCAGAAATGTGAAAGGAAAAATTATTCTTTATGCCGATAAGAAAACCGAATCAATGCGCTTGGCGATTAATGAAGTTGAACGAAGAAGGAAAAAACAATTAGCTTATAATAAACTTAACAATATTACGCCAAAAAATATCTATAAAAAAATTGAAGAATTTTTAGATATCGCCCAAGATTAATAAAATATTTTATGTCAAAAAATTTACAAATTGGTTTTATCGGTCAAGGTTTTATCGGATTTAATTACGCGAACGATTTTGAAAACCGCGGTTATTCCGTTATTCGTTATGCTAAAGAAGAGCCTTATCTAAGTAATAAGGATAAAATAAAAGAATGCGATATTGTATTTATCGCCGTGCCGACTCCGACAACCCCAGAAGGATTTAATTACAATATTCTAAGTGATGTTATTTCTGTGTGCGGAGAGGGAAAATCTGTTGTCGTAAAATCGACGATTTTACCGGGAACTTGTGCGGCTCTCCAGAAAAAATATCCCGCTAAATTTATTTTTCATTCGCCGGAATTTTTGACGGAAAAAAACGCTGCTTATGATGCCGCTCATCCGACGAGAAATATTATCGGTTACTCGATTGAAAATGAAGAATTTAAAAGACGAGCGGAGGAAATTTTAGCGACTTTACCCGACGCGCCCTTAAAAATGATCTGCACCGATAAAGAAGCGGAAACAATTAAGTATGCTAGTAACTGCTTCTTGTATTTAAAGGTAGTTTATGCTAATATTTTATTCAATTTAGCCGCTGCCGAGGGAAGCGATTATCAGAAAATTATTAGCGGTATGGCCGCTGATCCGCGGATTGGAGCGAGTCATCTTAATATAAATAGCGAGGGCGGTCGTGGCGCGGGAGGGGATTGTTTTATTAAAGATTTCGCCGCCTTTACTTCATATATAAATAAGATTGAAGGCGACTCTCTTGATTTAAAATTTTTCAAGAGTGCGGAAGAGAAAAATCTTGAACTTTTAGTAAAGAGCAAGAAAAATTTGAATTTATTAAAAAGTGTTTATGGAGAAAGTGTAGTTATGGTTTTTTAAAAAAAGAAAAACCTCCCAAATTGAGAGGCTTTGTTTCAAATCGATAGTTTTCGTTTGTGAATAAAAATGAAGTAAAACACAGTGCCTATGGCAATAAACAATACTATAGGATAAAGTGCAATTTCTAAAGTGAATTTATTAATAGCCAGAACATTCAAAAATGATCCGACAAAAAATAGTATCCAAGCTAGTTTATCTTCACTTTTAGGGTCATGATATACTTTTTTGATCGTTGGTAAAGTGCCAACAGCATCAATAAGGATATTCATTGACAGTGCGAGTAGGGCGGAACCAGTTATTTTCCAAATTACTAAACTTATAATGATAACCGCAAAACAGCGGCGTTCAAATTTAGTCCAACCACCGACTCCATAAAAAATAGAAAGTATTGCTATTATTACGGTGCCGAATGTGTATGCCAGTGGAACATAAATAGTTGTTGTAGCCTTAAGTGAATGATAACTTGTTAAAACAACGAAATTTAACACACACCAAATCATCCAACTAGCCCGAGCGGGAATGGTTTTTTTTCTTAAGATGCTTATTATATAAAATACATAAGAAAGGCCTGTGGCTACTCCAGCCAAAATACCTAAGAGTAAACTTAAATTTTCCACGATTTCTATTTTTTAAAAGAACGTTAGACATCAAAAATTCATTAGGTTATTTTATCATATAACTATATAATTGTCAATAGTATGCCTAGTAATAGCGAAAAACTGATTATCAAAGGTGCGAAGATGCACAATCTAAAGAATATAAATCTCGAAATACCGCATAATAAATTGACGGTTATTACGGGTGTCTCTGGGTCAGGGAAATCATCCCTGGCTTTTGATACAATTTTCGCCGAAGGCCAGCGCCAATATGTTGAATCATTGTCGCCCTATATGCGCCAGTTTTTAGGTCAAAAAAAACCGGCTGACGTTGAAGAGATTATTGGTTTAGCCCCTTCAATTTCGATTGATCAAAAAGCTTTATCGCACAATCCTCGTTCTACAGTCGGAACATTAACCGATATTTATGATTATTTAAGAATTCTCTATGCGCGCGTCGGTGAAGTTTTTTGCCCTCTCTGCGGACACAAGATTGAGAAACTTAGCGTTGAGGAAATGGTTGATATTATTATTTCGCGCGGTCAAGAATTCGGCGATGAATATGTCACGATTCTTTCGCCGATTGTTTCCGATCGAAAAGGCGAGTACTATCAGGTTTTATATAATTATTTAAGTCTTGGTTATAGCGAAGCGCGAATTGATGGAAAAATCCATTCACTTCGTGAACAAATTAAACTAGCGCCAAAACAGAAACATAATATTGAATTAGTGATTGATAAAATATTATTGAGCGATCAAACAAGACTCTTTGAAGCGGTTGAAAATTCTTTAGAGTACAGTAAAGGTTTAGTTATTGCTCAATATAAAAAACAGGAATTTTTATTATCAGCGAGTTGGACTTGCCCGAATGACAATTTTTCTTTTCCGGAGGTTGAACCGCGTTTATTTTCTTTTAATTCGCCGCACGGCGCATGTCCGGAATGTTCCGGCCTGGGTAAGATCGGATTTTTTAACGCGAAGAAATGTCTAAAATGCAACGGCGAAAGATTAAGACCGGAGGCGCTGAGCGTCAAAATTGCCAAAAAGAATATTGCGGCTGTTTCTAAATTGTCGATTAAAGAAGCACTTGATTTCTTTAATGCTTATTACGAAAAAATGACGAAGCGCGAAAGAACAATCGCCGAAAATGTCGTTATTCAAATTATAAGCCGTTTAGAATTCCTTCTTAAAGTCGGTTTAAATTATTTAAGTTTAGAAAGGGAAGCGGAGAGCTTGTCTGGCGGTGAAGCGCAAAGAATTCGCTTATCCTCGCAAATCAGTTCCCATTTATCGCGAACCTTATATGTTCTCGATGAACCAACGATTGGTTTGCACGAACGCGATACGGTTCGTCTGATTGAAACTTTAAAAGCGCTGCGTGATAAAAATAACACTGTTATTATTGTCGAACACGATGAAAGAACAATCCAGGAATCGGATTACTTAGTTGATCTCGGACCCTTAGCGGGTGTGCATGGTGGCGAAATTGTCGCGATTGGCGATACTAAAGATTTATTAGATAAAACAAAAAACAAGGTAATGGCTAAAAAGTCTTTAACCCTCCAGTATTTAAATGGCGAAAGAGAAATTTCTATTCCTGATCGTCGTCGCGAACAGAGTCACGGCGTCTTAAAAATCAGAGGGGCAAATGCCAATAATTTAAAAAATATAAATTTAGATATTCCGCTTGGACGCTTAGTAGGAATTAGCGGAGTATCTGGCTCAGGAAAGTCATCTCTACTTTATAAAGTTTTATATAAAAATTTAGCAAAAATTAAGAATCATCGCGGAAATGTAAAATTAGAAAATGTTAAAGAGATAAAAGGCGCTGAGTATATTAATAAAATTGTCGTTATCGACCAGTCGCCAATCGGCCGAACGCCGCGTTCTAACCCAGCCACATATACCGGTATTTTTACCCCGATTCGTGACTTTTTCGCCTCTTTACCCGAATCTCGAGAAAGAGCTTATAGTATTGGTCGTTTCTCCTTTAATCGTCCAGGCGGGCGTTGTGAGGCCTGTCAGGGGGCGGGATTTAACATGATTGAGATGCATTTCTTACCGGCGGTTATGGTTGAGTGCGAAGTCTGTCATAGCCAGCGTTTTAACCGCGAAACTTTACAGGTTAAGTATAATCATAAAAATATTGCCGAAGTATTGGACATGACAATTGATGAAGCGATTATTCACTTTAAAGACAATTATTTTATTACCGATAAGTTAAAAGTCCTACAATCGGTCGGACTCGGATATTTAAAAATCGGCCAAAGTGCAACGACGCTATCGGGCGGCGAAGCGCAAAGAATTAAAATCGCGAAAGAGTTAACCCATACTTTAGGAAAACGGACCTTATATTTATTAGATGAGCCGACGACCGGATTACATTATTACGATATCGATATCTTACTCGGCGTTTTAAATAAATTAGTTGAGAAAGGAAATTCGGTTTTAGTTATTGAGCATAACATGCACATGCTTAAATCGATGGATTATTTAATTGATTTAGGGCCGGACGGCGGCAATGACGGCGGACGCTTAGTCGCATATGGTCAGCCGGAAGATGTCGCCAGGAATGAAAAAAGTATTACCGGACAATATTTAAAAGAGTACTTGCCTCGCCGATGAGGCGGGTTTAAAATAAAAAAGTTCTCTAAAAAGAAAAAACCCTGGTAATAAGTTTTCTCCGAAGATAAAAAACTATATTACCAGGATCTAAATCGCATGTGCGTTAATTTTTTGCTTAGAGGCGAAAGGGAAACATTCTGCTCGCTTTCTTTCTCAACGTGCGCTTTAACTCAACCATTTTAGGTTGTGCGATTTTTTTGTCGTGTGACCGACCTGCCCTATATTTCAAGGGTCATGAAAAACTATGTAGCACAATTAATCAATATCAAGATGTTATCACTATCATTTTATTTGTCAAATATGAAAGAACAAAGTTTTGCACAAGGCGTCTATAAATTAACTAAACTCATTCCTAAAGGAAAAGTTTCGACTTATAAAGAGGTGGCGGGCTCTTTAAATAATCCTAAAGCCGCTCGAGCGGTAGGGAATGCTTTAAATAAAAATCCCTATGCACCGCAAGTTCCTTGTCACCGAGTTATTAAATCTAATGGTGAGGTCGGGGGCTTTGCCGGCGGAACAAATAAAAAGATTGCTATCTTAAAAAAAGAGGCTATTATTATAGATAAGGGAAAGATAGATTTGAAAAAATATTTGTATGAATTTAAAGTTAAAAAATAAATTAAAAGAGATTCCTAAAAAACCGGGCGTCTATTTTTGGTTGGATAAAAACAAAAAAATCTTATACGTCGGTCGGGCAACGAGTTTAAAGAGTCGTTTAAGCCAGTATTTTTTAAAAAATATCGAGGCCCGAATTTCGGAAATGGTCGACATAGCGGTTGATATTAAATACGAAGTTTGTGATAGTTTATTGGAGGCGATAATTCTTGAGGCAAAATACATAAAAAAATATTGGCCGAAATATAATATTAAGGATCGCGATGACCGCTCGTTTATTTATATTGTTATTCCGTTTAACCAATTTCCGAAACCATTAATCGTGCGCGGGAAAGATTTAAAGAAATTTCAGCCCTCAAAAGCAAAAATATTCGGTCCCTATCAATCTTTCTATTTAATCCAAAATGCACTAAAATTAATACGTCACTTATTTCCATATTCAACCTGTTCAATAAATAGCGGTAAAGCCTGTTTCGATTATCAAATCGGTTTATGCCCCGGCGCTTGTATCGGCGCGATCAGTGTAAAAGATTACCAAAAAAACATTAAAAATATCATCCTATTATTGAACGGTGACAAAAAAAAGTTGCTAAAAAAATTAATTAAAGAAAACCCCGAAAAAGCCAAAGCCCTAAAACATTTACAGGATGTTTCTCTTTTAACCAGGGAAGATAATCTCGCTGAAGAAAAGGTAAACCGAATCGAAGGCTATGATATTTCCCATCATGGCGGCAAGGAAAGTTACGGTTCGATGGTTGTCTTTGAAAACGGGGAAGCCAATCGAAACGAATATCGCCTTTTTAAAATTAAGGAGGCACCTGAGGGAGATGACGAAAGAGCCCTAGCGGAAGTTCTCATTAGAAGATTTAAACATACTGAGTGGGCATTTCCAGAATTAATAATGATTGACGGGGGAAGCCCGCAAATTAGTTTTATTGATAAAGTTTTTCAAAAAAATAATATCAATGTTCCGATTGTTGGGATTTCGAAATTTGGCGGCGATAAATTAGTTTACAGCGCAAAATCGAATAAAAGTATTCGGGCTTTAACCGAAAATATAAAACCGACTCTTTTAAAACTTAGAGAAGAAGCCCATCGCTTTGCAAATTACGGGCGGAAAAGATCGCTCAAAACAAATTAGTTAAATTAAATAATTAATATATCCGCCCGAGGCGGAGTAAACATTTATGGACAAAAAACAAGTTTTTGTTACAACTTTATTAATCTTAGCCGTCACCGCCATTGTGATTATGACTTTAGTAACGGTTAATAAAAATAATAATCAAGATCGTTTTTCAGTCGTCGGTTCGGGAACGGTTTATGCTAAGGCGGATATCGCTAATATTTCGGTCGGCTTAAAGACCGGGGCTCAGAAAACCGCCGCCGAAGCTACTACGGACAGTACAACAAAAATGAATAGTATTATCGCGGCCGTAAAAAAACTGGGGATTGAGGATAAAGATATCCAAACTAGTGATTATAGCCTGAACCCGGTCTATAATTATACCAATGACAAGGGACAGGAACTGGTTGGTTATGAAGTTGTTCAGACTTTGAACCTAAAAATCCGCGATTTAAGTAAAATTGGTGATGTGATTTCACAAACAACCGCTCAGGGCGCTAATCAGGTTGGAAACATCAGCTTTACGATTGATGACGAATTTGCTTTAAAAAATCAGGCCAGGGAATTAGCAATCACTCAAGCCAAGGAAAAGGCTGTTTTAATCGCTAAACAATCCGGTATGAAATTAGGTACTGTTAAGAGCGTGATGGAAAATTCCGATCCGACTATCAGCCCGGTAGCCTATTCTAATGCCAAAATGGATCTCTCTTTTGCCGGTGCCGGTGTGGCCGTGGCCAGTCCAAGTATTCAGTCGGGGCAAAACGAGATTAAGGTTGATGTGACTTTGGTTTACGAGGTAAAATAAGGGCAAAGTTAAAAATTTAATCATTAAAGCTGCTTAATAGGGCAGCTTTTTTGAAAACCGCCATATGTGTGTGAACATTATCAGCTGGATTCAAGCTCCTAACGCAATTTTTTGACCGGTAATTAATTCATAAAAACGTTCTGATGGAGTATAAAAATCTAGAGTTTTTCTCGGTCTAGAATTTAGTCTTTTTTCCGCCTCACG
>Ga0118677_10000667_pt1 | contig 74788 bp, 68 predicted proteins | sample AliMusrvi5mmetaG_FD_86154 | JGI IMG/M metagenome (GOLD analysis project Ga0118677, IMG submission 86154) | reverse complement strand
GCAGCAGGTCCACGGCATTGCGGCGGAACTCAGCATCATACTTCTTGTGTATCCTCACGGTGATCCCTCCATCCTTCTATACTACTTCGTTCACCGTGTCCGTCAAACCGGGATAACCTCAGCTCTGCCTGTCACTGATGATTGCATCCGCCTGCACAACACAAAAGCTGTGGGATAACGTCAATCCGCACGAGGAGGTTTGGGTGTCTGCTTCAGACGTCACCGAGCAACAATTAATCGACAAAAAGATACCTTATCACGAATCAAATGGCGAGTTGGGGAAGGGGTTCCTGATTCCGAAAAGCAAGGTAAGACAAATGGGCGACTACACGATCAGAACGCTTGCCACCCCGGTCACAGTCACCCTGGATGTTGTATCAGTCGTTGCCCCTTTGGTGCCTATGGTGTGTCCGAATAAGTGACAATCGGCAAGTCAGATGAGAGGAGCGTCAGAATGAAACGCCAAATCTCGATGCATGGTTCCAATAGCCTTCCGGTGGTGTTCGCCCTGATCGCCTGCTTTGTGATGGGATGCAGCACGAGCGATGATCGGGCTTTCCGCAAGGCCCTGGACGTTTGGCACAGTCCCACTACAAGCGTTTCTGAGAAATTTGGGGCCATCGAAACCTTGGCAAAACATGATGCCACGGCTGCAGGGCTCAGGAAACTGATGGACTCGAGTCAGCGCAAGGGGCTTCTTGTTGCGCGCACTGGATTATTCGGAAAATATGGCACCGACCGAGGAATGCTCGAGTACCAATTCTCGGATCGTCTGATTCATCTGTACTTCAATACACCGGAACTGGATTCGACTCCTGACCAGTGGACGTATAATTACGCGGAGATCGAGCGGATGACTCCTGTTTCAAACTGGACAGTCTCCACAGGCGACATCGTTATCATCGAATGAAACCCGAAGGCATAATTTCAAGCGGGCGCAGGATGCTGCTGAAAGATCCATCAACCCAGGATCGGATCAAGCAAGTGATCTCCGAGATAAAGGCGCGATATGCCCAGGACGCAAAGGGTGCCAACATCCTCGCCCGATTGAGTCTGTGGCTTCGGATGCGAAAAGACATTCGCGCCGCAATCGACAAGATCGCTCCATCGCGGGGGTGTTACCTGAAACGATGAAAACACTTACACTCATAAAGCGCCCTATGGCTCTCTCGCCAGAACTCTTTTCTTTCACCTTCAGTCGAACGGTAGCACCCGGATTGCGGCAGCCGCAAAATGCGTCAATAAAAAACGCAGGATTTTTTGTTGTTCAAACTGTTTCAAAGTGTTTCAGAGTGTTGCATTTTCCCGCCTTCCGGTCGCCTCCGGCCCGGATTTCGCATAACCGGGTGTATGATGTGACCGTTGGGCGATATTACCGCTCAACGGAAAGCGGAGACGTTTTAACTACGAAGCACACAAGGCGCGAAAGGGTGCGAATGAAGACAAAGGATTTTATTAGCGTATATTGGCGTGTGTTGTCGGTTGAGAATAAAGGGACGGGAATGTCTGGATTTCCTAATAGTCTAACAGCCTCCAGCCTATCCACCTGTACCCCATGGAATGCCGCGGAAAATCAAACCAGATCAAACCTGATCCGACTAAATCAAACCAAATCAAACCATATTTTTTTTCAGCTCGCAATGGTCGACGGGTCGATCGGGGCCCCTCGTCCGGCCGATTCTGGACCTTGATTTTTCCGGGGTGGGGCGAAGTCTCCGACTGAGCCGCTCTGCCGCAGCGGGCGTCCTTGACATCCGCGACCATATTCCGTTAAATGCCAGCCAATAGGTGTGGAGCAACCCTCAACAGGAGCACTATTTTGCGCATTCATGCTTTTGACGCTTTGCGGCCGCCTGCGGATCTCGCCCAGGCGGTGGCGTCGGTGCCGTATGACACCGTCAACAAGGAAGAAGCCCGGGCCCTGGCCGCCGGCAATCCCAACAGTTTCCTGCATGTCGGCCGTGCGGAAATCGACCTGCCCGCCAACGCGGACCCGTATGGGGACGCGGTCTATGCCAAGGCGGATGAAAATTTCAAGCGGCTCCAGTCATCGGGCGCGCTGCGCCGCGACGGGCAGCCGGGTCTGTTTGTCTACCGGCAGATCATGGGCGCACACTCGCAGTGCGGCGTGATGGCCTGCGTGCACATCGAGGACTATGAGAAAGGCGTGATCCTGCGCCACGAAAAAACGCGGGTGGACAAGGAGAACGACCGGTGCCGCCACATCCGGACGCTGAAGGCGCATTCGGGGCCGGTCTTTCTGGCCTACCGGGATGAGGCATCGGTCGACCGGCTGGTGGCCAAGGCCCGGCAGGGTGAGCCCTTGTGCGATTTCACGGCCGCGGATGGCGTGCGCCACACGGTGTGGCGGCTTGCGCCGGTGGAGGCCGTCATGGCGGCGTTCGACCGTGTGCCGAAATGCTATATTGCGGACGGCCACCACCGCGCGGCGGCGGCCGTGAGGGTGGGGCGCGAACTGCGGGAAAAGAATCCCGGGCATACCGGCCACGAGGAGTACAATTGGTTCATGGCCGTGCTCTTTCCGGCCAGCCAGCTCCAGATCATTCCTTATAACCGCTGCGTGAAGGACCTGAACGGCCGGAGCGAAGCGGCGTTCCTTGCCGAGGTGGGGAAAACATTCACCGTTGAGCCGGTCCGCGATGACCGCCCATCCCGGACGGGCGAGGTGAGGATGTATCTGCCGGGCCGCTGGTTCCGGCTGGCCTGGCCTGAGCCCACGGACGCGGACCCGGTGGCGCGGCTGGATGTTTCGGTGCTGCAGGACCACCTGCTGGCGCCGGTGCTGGGGATTGATGACCCGCGCACCAGCCACCGGATTGATTTCATCGGCGGCATCCGTGGCACCGGCGAGCTGATGAAGCTGGTGGATGGCGGCAAGGCGGCGGTGGCGTTCTCCATGTTCCCCGTGACGATCGGGCAGGTGATGGCGATTTCCGATGCGGACCGGATCATGCCGCCGAAAAGCACCTGGTTTGAGCCCAAGTTGCGGTCGGGCTTGTTTGTGCACACGTTTTGACCATGAGCCAGCAACACAAATACGCATCCAACTATGAGCGGCAGCATGTGCACGCCGCCATGGCGGCCATGGTGGTGTCGTTGTTGCTGCATGCCGGGCTGGTCATTTTCTTCCCCCGCATCCGCTGGCAGGTGGCGGCGTGGTATGACACGGCTGAAAAAGCGGTGGCCAAGCCCTTCATGAAGGTGGATCGGGTTGAACTGCCGGCCGAGCCGGTGGCGGAACCGGTGGCTGACACGATCGGCAACCACGCCAAGGGCACCGGCGATGTGCCGGGGCTGGGCGGCGACCTCGCCGAGGAATCCAGACAAAGCGAGCTGCCGCCCCCCGAATCCCTCGCCCAGCCCGGGGAATCTTCCGAAGACTGGCTGGCGGGCGAAAACGGGGCGGCGACCATGCCCGAGGCTCCCGTGGTGCGCATGCCTTGGGACGCGCGCAAGGAGATCATTGAAATCCAGGACCGTTCGGCGGCGGAGCGGATGAGCCTCCTGCCGCGCAAGACCATCCCGCGCATTGACCGTTCCCAGGTTGCCAGCGATATCACCTGTCCGATCAACGCTGGGGAAATTGCGGATGTGGCGGGAAAGCCCAATGCCACGACATGGGATCAGGTTCCCTTGCCGGGCAATGCGGAAGGCCTGCCGGACCGGATGGCCGGTGATCGGTTTGACCGCCCGGTGGATTTGTCGCTGCTGCTTGGCAAACGGCCGGGCGGCGACGGACGCAAGCCCCGCAGCATGGGGGCGGGCGGTTACCCGGACGGCATCGGCACGCTGCGCTCCATCGAGAATCTGCTGAAGATCAATGTGACGACCTATACCCCGTTGCTGGACCGTGACTATGGTTATTTCCGGCTGGAAATCGCACGGGCTGGCGCCAGCGTGCTGCCGGTGCTGCCCAAGGATGTCCTGCTGGTGCAGGATTGCTCCAACAGCATGGCGTCGCAGCGCCTGCATTTCTGCCGTACCGGCATGGTGCAGTGCATCGAGGGGCTGCTGCCCGATGACCGGTTCAACCTGGTGCGGTTCCGTGAGCGGGCGGATTTCTGTTTTGCCGATTGGGCGGCCAATACGGTGGAGAAGCGGAACGAGGCCAAACCGTTCATCGAGGGGATGCTGCCCGGCGGTGACACAGACATCTTTGCCTCGCTGCTGCGCCTGCTGGATGCACACCAGACGCCCGGCCGCCCGGTGATCGCGCTGGTGGTGACGGACGGATATGCCACTAGGGGCGTCACGCGCAATTCGGATATCATCGGCGAATTCAGCCGTGTCAACGACGGGTCGCTTTCGGTGTTCACTGTCAGCGCCATGCAGACGCCGGACACCTGCCTGCTCGACCTGATCAGCTACTGCAACCGCGGCGACGTCTCCCTTCTCAAAGGCGGCCGCTGGAGCATCCCGGAGTTCATGGTGGCCCAGCTCAAGGAGGTCAGCCGTCCGGTGCTGGCTGATTTGCGCTTCCGTTTTGACAGCGCCTCGCATTGCGAAGTGTATCCGGTCCTGACCGAAAACCTTTATCTGGACAAGCCGCTGGTGCTGTGGGGCAGGTACCCGCGCGCCACACGGCGTTTTGTGATGCAAGCCGTTGGCCAGGCGCAGGCTGCAAAGTGCGATATGGTGTTTGATGTGAATCTGGACAAGGCGGACAGCTCCAGCGACAAGACCATCCGGCGAACCTGGGCGCAGCAGAAGATTTACCACTTGATGGGGCAGTATGCGCGGCAGAAGAATCCGCAGCTGTTGCACGATATGGATGAGACGGCCCGCAAGTACCGCGTCCGTGCTCCCTATGCCAAACAGCTCTAACTTGCGATTGCGGAGCAGGATAGGATCGGCTTTTCCCGCGGTTTCAAGTTGACAGCCGGCGGCAAGATGTATAACTATTTCGCCACACAGAAAGAAGGAGAGGTTTGTTTTGGATTTGATGACCCTGCGCCATAGCGCGGCGCACCTGATGGCCGCCGCTGTTTGTCGTCTCTTCAAGAACGTCAAGCTTGATATCGGGCCGGCAACTGACGAAGGCTTTTACTACGACTTCGACCTGGCAGACCGGTTGACGCCTGAAGATTTCCCGCGGATTGAAGCCGAGATGGCAAAACTGGTCAAGGCCGACCTGCCGTTTGAACGCCTGCCGGTTTCGCGCGAGGAGGCCGGCAGGCTGCTGCAGGGGCAGGCCTATAAGCTGGCGCGGCTCGCGGATATCCCGGAAGGCGAGCCGATCACGTTCTACCGCTGCGGCGAATTCATGGACCTGTGCCGCGGCCCTCATCTGGCCGGCACCGGCCAGATCAAAGCTTTCAAGCTGATGAGTGTGGCCGGCTCCTATTACCGCGGGGACGAACACAACCCCATGCTGCAGCGGCTCTCCGGCATTGCCTTTTTGTCGCAGGCCGAGCTGGATGCCCATCTCCACATGCTGGAGGAAGCCAAAAAGCGCGACCACCGCAAGCTGGGTCGCGAACTGGATCTTTACAGCGTGCATGACGAGGTCGGCCCCGGTCTGGTGCATTGGCATCCCAAGGGCGCGCGCATCCGCATCGCCATCGAGGATTTCTGGCGCCGCGAGCATTACAAGGCGGGCTATGAGATGCTGTTCACGCCGCATGTCGGCCGGGCGCAGCTTTGGCAGACCTCGGGCCATCTCGGGTTCTACAAGGAAAGCATGTTCCCCGCCATGGATGTGCGCGAGGGCGAGGGGGACGACGCGGCGCGGACCGTGCTGGATCCCTACTATGTCAAGCCCATGAACTGCCCGTTCCACATCCAGGTCTACAAGAGCCACAAATATTCCTACCGCGACCTGCCGCTGCGCTGGGCCGAGCTGGGCACGGTGTACCGGTTTGAAAAGGAAGGCGTGCGGCACGGGCTGTTGCGCGTGCGCGGCTTCACGCAGGATGATGCCCACGTTTTCTGCACCCCGGAGCAGATTGTGGACGAGATCCGCTTCACGGTGAATTTCGCGCTGCGCATCCTGCGCTGCTTCGGCTTTACTGAAGTTTCCGCCCATCTGGCCACCAAGCCGGAGAAGGCGGTCGGCGAAACGGCCCGCTGGGATCAGGCCATCCACTCGCTGGAAAACGCCCTGCAGGCGGAGGGCATCGCCTACGAGGTGGACGCGGGCGGCGGCGCATTCTACGGCCCCAAGATCGATCTCAAGATCAAGGACGCGCTGGGGCGGCCGTGGCAGCTGGGCACGATCCAGTTTGATTTCAACATGCCGGAGCGGTTCCAGATGACCTATGTGGGCGAGGATGGCAAGGAGCACCAGCCGTACATGGTGCACCGCGCCCTGCTGGGCAGCCTGGAGCGCTTTTTCGGCATCCTGATCGAGCATTATGGCGGCGCGTTCCCGCTCTGGCTGGCGCCGGAACAGGTGCGCGTGCTGCCCATCACCGATGTGCAGGAAACCTATGCGAAGGATATCGTGGCGCAGCTGCGCGACGCGGGCTACCGCGCGAATGTGGATCTGAAGTCCGAGAAGATCGGCGCGAAGATCCGGCGGGCGCAGGCCGAGAAGGTGCCGTATATGTTTGTCGTGGGCGCCAGGGAAATGGCGGATTCGAAGGTGGCGGTGCGACACCGCACCACCGGCGATCTGGGTGCCATGACCATGGCGGAGGCGCTGGCGCGCCTGGCGCAGGAAAACAAAGTCAGTGCATAAACGAGGGCGGGCCCGGCGATCCCGGGCCTTCAACAGAGGAGGTTCACTATTCAGCCGACAAATATCAGAGCGAATCACAAGATCAGGGTGCCCATGGTGCGGTGCATCAATGCCGCCGGCGAAATGCTGGGGGTGATGCAGACGCGGGATGCGTTCCGCATGGCGCAGGAGCAGGACTTGGACCTCGTGGAGATTTCCCCCAATGCGGAACCACCGGTCTGCCGGATCATGGATCTGGGCAAGTACCTGTACAGCGAGAGCCTGAAAAAGAAGCAGGCGCGCAAGCAGGCCATGGTGCATAACCGTGCGGTGAAGGAGATGAAGTACCACTCCAATGTCGAGGAGCATGATTACCAGACCAAGCTCGGCCATATCCGTGAATTCCTGGAGAACGGGCACAAGGTCAAGATCACGCTCCAGTTCCGCGGCCGTGAGAATGCGCACCGCGAACTGGGCATCGCGGTGGTCAACCGGGTGCTGAAGGATTGTGACGATATCGGCATGGCGGAGATGGAGCCGCGCGTCATGGGCCGTAGCGTCATGGCCATCCTGGGCGTGCGTCCCGCAAAAACTTCAACAAAAAAGCTGGACGAACCCCCGGTGGTGCAGTAAAGTTCTTACTTCAAATTTTTTTGAAGCTGATTTGAAATACGCATAAAGAGGGAGAGGCTTAAATGCCCAAGAAGAAGACGAATAAAGCGGCGGCCAAACGGATCAAAAAGACCGCCCGGGGCAAGTACAAGTATATGCGGGCCGGTCGTGGCCATTTGCTGTCATCCAAGAGCCGCAAACGTAAACGTCATTTGCGCAGGGGTGGCATTCTTAGCAAGGCGGAAAGCCTGCGGGCCAAGGAATTGTTGGCCAGCTAGGAATTTTTGACAACAGGACAGAGAGGATAGGATCATGGCTAGAGCAACAAATGCGCCGGCGTCAAGAGAACGCCGCAAGCGGCGTCTGGACCGCGCGAAGGGTTTCCGGGGCAATCGGAGCAAGCTGTTCCGCATGGCCACCGAGGCGGTTGATCGCGCGATGGGCATGGCGACCGCACACCGCAAGCTGAAGAAGCGGGAATACCGTTCCCTGTGGATCGTGCGCCTGTCGGCCGCGTGCCGCGAACAGGGGCTTTCTTACAATCGTTTCGTGGAAGGGCTCACCAAGCGCAACGTCAAGCTGAACCGCAAGATGTTGTCGGAGATCGCCATCCATGACCCGGAAGGGTTTAAAACGATTGTCGAGCTGGCCAAAACCGGGCTCGCGTGATTGGACACGGACCTGAGTGGAAAAGGCCATCCTCGTGATGGCCTTTTTTTTTAATCCGCATGCCGGGCCGCGGATGGCGGGAGATGGATTGGACGATGAAAGCGGAAGAAATCACACAGCTGAAGTATGCCGCGCTGGCTGAGGCGCAGGCTGCCGTGACCGTGGCGGACCTCGAGGCCATCCGCATCAAATATCTTGGGCGCAAGGGCTTTTTGCCGCAGATCATGAAGAGCTTGAAGGACGCCGCGCCGGAGGAGCGCTCCGTCATCGGACAGGAGGCCAACCAGTTCAAGGACCGGGTCGGCGCCTTCCTCGACAGCCGCAAGGCGGAGCTGGAGCAGCAGTCCGGAGCGGGCCGTCCGGCGGTGTTCGACCACACGCTGCCCGGCCGCTGGCATGGGCTGGGCACGGTGCATCCCATCACGCATGTCATCACCGAGGCGGTGCGCATTTTCTCCCGGCTGGGCTTCACGGTGGCCGAGGGGCCGGATGTGGAGACGCGGTACCACAATTTTGAGGCGCTGAACACGCCGGATTACCATCCGTCGCTGGACCCGCAGGACACTTTCTGGTTCGAGTCCGGCAAGCTCCTGCGTACGCAGACCTCGCCGGTGCAGATCCGGGTCATGGAGTCCTGCAGGCCACCCATCCGCATTGTCACGCCCGGCCGCTGCTACCGGCGCGACACCACCGATGCCACGCACAGCGCCAATTTCCACCAGATCGAGGGCCTCTATGTGGACCAGCAGGTTTCGCTGGCCGACCTCAAGGGCGTGCTGGCATATTTTGCCCGCCAGATGATGGGGCCGCGCATCAAGGTCCGGTTCCGTCCGCATTTCTTCCCGTTTACCGAGCCCAGCGTGGAGTGCGACTTCACCTGCCATGTCTGCGGCGGCAGCGGCTGCCGTGTTTGCAAGCAGAGCGGCTGGATTGAGATCGCCGGCGCCGGCATGGTCGATCCGCGCGTGTTCGCCAGGGTGGGCTATGATCCCGAAAACACCACGGGGTTCGCTTTCGGCATGGGGATCGAGCGGATTGCCATGATCCGGTACGGCATTCCGGATATCCGTATGCTGTACGAAAACGATTTGCGGTTCTTGTCACAATTTGCGTGAAGGCAAGGTGAGGCATGAAAGTTCCGGTCAGCTGGTTGAAAGATTATGTGGATTTGCAGGCGTCCCCGCAGGAGCTGGCGGAGAAGTTGACATTTTCCGGCATTGAAGTCGAAGGCATCGCAACCGTGGGGTCCGATCTCCCCGGCGTGGTCGTGGGGGAGATTGTTTCCTACACCCCGCATCCCAATGCCGACCGCCTGCGGGTCTGCCGGGTCTTTGACGGCGCGCAGACGGTGCAGGTGGTCTGCGGCGCGGCGAATTTCAACGCTGGCGACAAGGCGGCCTTTGCTCCGGTGGGGACGCGGCTGTCTGCTGATTTTGTCATCCGCAAGGCCAAGCTGCGCGGCGAGGAGTCGCTGGGCATGCTGTGTGCGAAAGATGAGCTGGGGCTGGGGGATGACCACTCTGGCATCATGCTTGTGGCGCGGGATATCCCCGTCGGTACGCCGCTGGCGCAGGTGGTCGGTCCGCCCGAAACCGTGCTGGAGCTGGAGATCACATGGAACCGGCCCGACTCCCTGGGCATCATCGGGATTGCCCGCGAGTTTGCCGCGCTTTATGATCTGCCGCTCAAACGGCCCTCCGTGGATTTCCCGGCCGTGGCCGGTGCGATCGACGACTGGGTGCAGGTGTCGATTGACGATCCGTCCGGGTGTCCCCGTTACACGGCCCGGCTGATCCGTGACGTCAAGCTGGGGCCGAGCCCGGCCTGGATGCAGAAGCGCCTCGCGCTGTGCGGCGTGCGGCCCATCAACAATGTCGTGGACATCACCAACTATGTGATGCTGGAGTGCGGCCAGCCGCTGCATGCGTTTGACCACCGCCTGATCGGCGGCCGGAAGATCGTGGTGCGCCGCGTGCGGCCGGGCGAGAAGATGGCCACGCTGGACGGCATTGATCGGCCGCTGGCGTCGGACATGCTCGTGATTGCCGATGCCGGCCGCCCCGTGGCGCTGGCCGGCATCATGGGCGGCGCGGGTTCCGAGATCAATGACGATACGCAGACCGTGTTGCTGGAGAGCGCGGTGTTCAATCCCGTGGATATCCACCGCACCTCCGTCAAGCTCGGCCTGGCCACGGAATCTTCCCGTCGCTATGAACGCACCGTGGATATGGATGGCGCGGACTGGGCCAGCCGCCGTGCGGCGGCGTTGCTGGTGGAACATGCGGGCGGCACGGTGCTGCAGTCGGCCTGCGATGTCTATCCCGGCAGGCAGGCGCCCCGCCGCATTGCCTGCCGTTTCCAGCGGGTCCGCGACCTGCTGGGGATCGCGATTCCCGATGAGGCGGTTTTGTCGATTTTCAGGCGGCTCGCGTTGCCGGTGGTTTCACGGGATGCGGCCGCGTGTGGTGTGGAGGTGCCTTCCTTCAGGCCCGACTTGCAGCTGGAGGCGGATCTGATCGAGGAGGTGGCGCGGCTGCACGGGCTGGAAAATGTGCCCGCGGTCACGCCCACCGCCCGCATCAACCCGGATATCGATGATGCGCGGCCCCGCGCGGTGCTCGACCTGCGCAACCGGCTGACCGGCTACGGCCTTTCCGAAATCATGAATTACAGTTTCACCTCCGAGGCGCTGCTGGGCCGTTTCCCCACGCCGGCGGCGGCCCGGCGGGTGGTGCTGCCCAACCCGGTCAGCGCGGATTATGCCGTGATGCGTGAATCGCTGCTGCCGCAGATGGTGGACACGCTGGGGCGCAACCTTTCCTACCAGACCGCGGATGCCATGGTGTATGAGATCGGCCGCGTCTTTGCATGGGATGCGCAGCGCGAGGTGGGCGAGTCCGAGCAGCTGTGCATCGGCCTCATGGGCAAGGTCGGCCGTGCGGGCCTCGCGCGCCGCCAGGCGGTGGAACCGGAGGAGATTTTCCTGTGGCTGAAAGGCGTGATCGAGCAGCTGTGCGCCGCGCAGCGCATCCGCCGTCTTGAGTTTGTGCCCGCCGACCAGACCTGTTTTGATCCGGGCTGCGCCGTCAAGGTGCTGGTTGATGGCCGCGAGGCGGGCTGGATGGGCCTGCTTTCCGGCGGGTTGCGCAGGGAATGGCGCATTTTTGAGCCCGTGGCCGTGGCGGAGCTTGCGCTGGATGCGCTGCTGGGCCACGCCTATGACCTGCCGGCCTTGCAGAAACTGTCGGCGTATCCCTCCGTTACCCGCGACATCGCCATGATCGTGGACGAGAAGGTCCGGCATGAAGAAATTCTTGCGATTATCCGCAAAGCCGCCCCAAAAGAGTTGACGACAATTAGCTTGTTTGATATATTCAGAGGCAAAGGGATAGGCGACCATCGCAAGAGTATCGCATATTCTTTGGTTTACCGGTCTTTAGAGCGCAGTTTGACGGATGAGGACGTGAATACTTATCACGAAGCCATCCGTGGCGCTCTGAAGGATGGGGTCGGCGCAGAGTTTCGGGAAGGCTGATTCGGAGTGTTCGTAGCGGCGAAAAGCGGGGTTGGTAATACCATGATAACGTTGATCCAGATCGTGTTTCACCTGTTGTTAAAATGGACAGGTACGGTTGTGGAGATGTTCTGCAGTGCGGTTGAGTCTTTGCCCGTCCGGGATATGGAATCCGGGCGGCAAGACCGGTTCGTGTACAGACGGAGGGCAGCCGGCATGGGCGGACTTGCCTTGCCATGTGCTGTGTCAACGTGTTCCGGATTGTTAAACCCTGCCATGTTCGCATATAGGCAGCATTCTCTGATCCAATATAACTAATTAGGGAGCTGGAATGCGCCGGCGACTGTATACCCCCTCGCGGGGTCACATGAACCGGCGACGAAAGCACCCACCTCGGTAACGAGGTTCAGAGAAATAGCCTTCTACGACAAATGGTGGGGTTTTCTTTTTCTGGAAGGCACATGGACCTGTTTGAGCACAACGAGGTGGGCAAGGGCAAGATCCCGCTGGCCGCGCGGATGCGCCCCCGCACCCTGGCCGAGGTGATCGGTCAGGACCATATCCTTGGCGAAGGCCGCCTGATGCGCCGCGCCATCGAAGCCGACCGCCTGAACAGCCTCATTCTCTTTGGACCGCCGGGTTGCGGCAAGACCTCGCTGGCGGAGGTGATCGCGGCGGTCACGCGCCGCCGCTTTGAGCGGGCCAGCGGCGTGGTGGCGAATGTCGCCGTGGTGCGCAGCCTCCTGCAGACCGCCCGGCAATATCACCGCCGGGATGGCGTGGAGACCATCCTGTTCATCGACGAGATCCACCGTTTCAACAAATCCCAGCAGGATGTGCTGCTCCCCTACGTGGAGGATGGCTCCATCGTCCTTGTTGGTGCCACCACGCATAACCCGATGGTTTTCATCAACAGCCCCCTGACGTCGCGCTCCATGGTGTTTGAGCTGAAGCCGCTCGCCGAGGCCGATATCATCCTGCTGCTGCGCCGGGCGCTGGCCGACGGCGAGCGGGGGCTGGGCGGCCTGAAGATTTCCGCGGATGACGATGCGCTGGCGCATCTGGCCTGCCTGTGCGAGGGGGATGCCCGCCGCGCGCTCAACGCGCTTGAGGTGGCGGCACTCACCACGCCGGGTGGCGCGGAGGGCCTCATCCACATCACTCGCTCGGTGGCGGAGGATTCGATCCAGAAGAAAGCCGTGGTCTATGACCATGACGAGGACGGCCACTATGACACGATTTCGGCCTTTATCAAAAGCATCCGCGGCTCTGATCCGCATGCGGCCATGTATTGGCTGGGCAAGATGCTCTATGCGGGCGAGGATCCTCGGTTCGTCGCCCGTCGCCTGGTGATCCTGGCGTCCGAGGATGTGGGCAATGCGGATCCGCGCGGCCTTCTGGTCGCGGCTGCCGCCCTGCAGGCCGTGGAGTTTGTCGGCATGCCCGAGGCCCGCATCAATCTGGCGCAGGCCACCGCCTACCTGGCTACCGCGCCCAAGAGCAATGCTTCCTATCTGGCCATTGACAAGGCCATGGGCGATGTCCAGTCCGGCCGTGTGCTGGCGGTGCCGCGCCGGCTCAAGAATGTGAAGCCCAAACTCGCGGACCAGCCCGAGACCGATGCGGACCGCTATGTGTATCCCCATGACTATGACGGCCATTTTGTGGCGCAGGAATACGTCCCTACCTCCAACCGCTACTATTTGCCGACCCATGAGGGCTATGAGGATGTGATCGCCAGACGCATGGAGCAGTGGGAGTCGCAGTCCGGGGGCCGCCGTCCGGGCAAGCCGCCGGCGAAGACAGGGGAGGAGCCGTCATGAGCACGGATGTGGTCGCGGCCAAAAAGGCGATGCGGGCGATGATCCGTCAAAAACGGAGCCGCATGGATGACTGCTGGCGCGATGTGGCCAGTGCGTGCGCGGCGCAGCGGGTGTCGGAGCTGCCGGAATTTGCGGCGGCGTGCTGTGTCAGCTGTTATCTGGCCCTGCCGCGGGAGGTGCAGACGGAATATTTTATTGCCGACTGCCGCCGGCATGGCAAAAAGGTGTGCGTGCCGGTTTGGGATGAGTCCCGGGGCATGTACGGCTGGGCGTTGTGGCGCGACCATGAGGCGGTCAGGGCCGGCAAGCTGGGGATACCCGAACCCGCTGCGCCGGCGTGGGTGGCGCCGGAGGCCATCGACCTGATGGTCGCGCCGGGCCTGGCTTTTGACAGCCGGGGCGGGCGGCTCGGCCACGGCGGCGGTTATTACGACCGGCTGATGGGGGGATTGCGGCCCGATGCCGTCAAGGCGGGGCTGGCCTTTGATTACCAGCTGGTGCCGCAGGTGCCGCTCACCGCAGACGATGTGTTGGTGGACATGGTGGTGACAGAAACAAAAATAATCCGGTCCCGCGAAGGGGCCGGCTAACAAAACGGGGGGAAGTATGTGGACGGTTGTTATTGCAATCATAGCGGTGTTCGCGGGTGCGGGCATCGGATATTTGATCCGTGAGTTCATCGGGCGCAGCGGCGTGGGCACGGCGGAAAAGAAATCCGAGGATATCCTGAGCAGCGCGAAGCGGGATGCGGCGGCGCTGCGCAAGGAGGGCGAGATTCTGGCCAAGGCGGAGGCGCTCAAGGCGCGGGATGAATTTGAAAAATCAACCCTGTCGCAGCGCAAGGAGCTGGCGGCGATCGAGGAGCGCATCACGCAGCGCGAATTGAATCTGGACCGCAAGGTGGCCTTGATTGACGGCAAAGAGCGCGCGGTCTCCGACCGGGCCGCGGAGCTGGAGAAGGAGGCGGAGCGCCTGAAGACTGAGCTGGCGCGTGTCAGCCAGCTGATTGCCGAGGAGCAGGTCAAATTGCAGCAGGTGGCCGGCATGACGCAGGAGGAGGCGCGCAAGACCCTGCTGACGCGCATGGAGAAGGAGGTGCATAACGAGATGGGCAGCCTCATCCGCCGGATGCAGGAGCAGGCCAAGGAGACCGCGGAGCGCGAGGCCGGCAAGATCGTGGCGCAGGCGGTCCAGCGGTTTGCGGTCTCGCATGCCAGCGAGATGCTGACCAGCTCCGTCTCGTTGCCCAGCGAGGACATGAAGGGCCGCATCATCGGCCGTGAAGGCCGCAACATCCGTGCGTTGGAGGCGGCCACCGGGGTCAACGTGCTGATTGATGACACGCCCGAGGCCATCGTGATTTCGGGGTTCGATCCCATCCGGCGTGAGATCGCCAAGCAGGCGCTGGAGCAGCTGATTGCGGACGGCCGCATCCATCCCGCGCGCATCGAGGAGGTGGTCGCCAAGCTGCAGGAGAACATGGACGAGACCATCCGCAAGGCGGGCGAAGAGGCCGCCTATGTGGTGGGCATCCATGACGTGGATCCCGAGCTGGTGCGCAAGATCGGGCGGCTCAAGTTCCGTACCAGCTACAGCCAGAACGTGCTGCAGCACTCCATCGAGGTCTCGCTGCTGATGGGCGTGATGGCCGGGGAGCTCGGGTTGGATGTCGCCTTGGCCAAGCGCGTGGGTCTGTTCCATGACATCGGCAAGGCGCTGGACCACGAGGTGGAGGGCGGACATGCGCTGATCGGTGCGGACCTGCTCAAGCGGCAGGGCGAGCAGCCGATCGTGGTCAATGCCGTGGCGGCCCACCATGAAGAGGTGCCGGCCGAGAGCCTTTACGCCATCTTGGCGGCGGCGGCGGATGCGATCTCCAGCTCACGGCCGGGCGCGCGCGCGGAAACTACGGACATTTATGTGAAGCGCCTCGAAAAGCTGGAGTCCATCGCGACCGGCTTTGAGGGCGTGAGCAAGAGCTACGCCATCCAGGCGGGCCGCGAGGTGCGGGTGATCGTGGATCCCGGCAAGATCGACGACAATGGCGCCATGGTCCTGGCCCGGAATATCAGCAAGAAGATCGAGAGCGAGCTGCAGTACCCCGGACAGATCCGCGTGATTGTCCTGCGCGAAACCCGCTGCGTCGAGTTCGCGCGCTGAGGAATGGCTTATGAAAATCCTGATGGTCGGTGACATTGTGGGCGGGCCGGGGCGCAAGATATTCGCCCATGCGGTCGCCCGGCTGCGCCAGAGCCAGAAAGTGGACTTTGTCGTGGCGAATGCGGAGAACGCCGCGGGCGGCAAGGGTCTGACCAGCGACACGGCGGCGGAGATTTTCGACGCCGGCGCGGATGTGATCACGCTGGGTGACCACACCTGGGATCAGCGTGACATCATCGCCCTGATGGAGAGGAATGAAAAGATTGTCCGGCCCGCCAACTTCGCGCCGGGCTGTCCCGGCCGCGGCATCACCACGGTGGATGGCCCGGACGGCTGCCGCATTACGGTGATCAGCCTGGTGGGCCGCGTGTTCATGAGCGCGTATGACTGCCCCTTCCGGACGGCCGATGACCTGCTCAGGAAAACGCCGGGTCTCGGCTCCGTGATATTGGTGGATATGCATGCCGAGGCGACGTCGGAAAAGGTGGTTCTGGGCCGCTATCTGGATGGCCGTGTCACCGCGGTGGTCGGCACGCACACCCATGTCCAGACCAGCGACGAGGCGTTGCTTCCCAAGGGCACGGCCTACATGACCGACCTGGGCATGACCGGCCCTAAGGATTCCGCGATCGGCCGCGAGCTGGGCTCGGTGGTGTCCATGTTCCTGACCGGCATGCCGGCGAAATTTGAAGTGGCCAACGGCCCGTTGGCGCTTGAAGGCCTCGTTCTGAGCGTGGATCCGGCGACCGGCCGCGCCAAACAGGTCAAGCGTGTGCGGGAATGGCTGGAGTAGAAAATGGATCGTGCAACCCGACAGACTGACAGTGCGCCGCAGGTGTACCGGGTCTCCGATCTGACCCGCAGCATCAAGGCGCTGCTGGAGCGCAATCTGGGTCTGGTCTGGGTTGAGGGCGAGCTCTCCAATGTCCGGCTGCATACCTCCGGCCACTGCTATTTCACCATCAAGGATGAATTCGCCCAGATTTCCGCGGTGCTTTTCCGGATGAAGCAGCGGGAGGTCAAGTGTCCGTTGAAGGACGGGCTGCAGGTCCGCGCGTTCGGTCAGGTCACCGTCTATGAAAAGGGCGGCAACTATCAGCTCATCATCCAGAAGATGGAGGAGGCCGGCAAGGGTGCCCTGCAGGCTCGGTTCGAGGCGTTGAAGGAGAAGCTGCGGCTGGAAGGCCTGTTCGAGCCGGCCCGCAAAAAAGCGCTCCCCGTGCTGCCCCGGCATATCGGGATTGTCACCTCGCCGACCGGCGCGGCCATCCAGGATATTTTTAAGGTTATTTTCAACCGCTTCCCCAACCTGCATCTGGTCCTGTCGCCGGTGCGCGTGCAGGGGGAGGGCGCGGCGGCGGAGATTGCCGCCGCCATCGACGGCTTCAACGAACGCGGCGGCATGGATGTCCTGATCGTGGGGCGTGGCGGCGGCAGCCTTGAGGATTTGTGGTGTTTCAATGAGGAGGTCGTGGCCCGCGCGATTGCCCGCTCAAGGATACCGGTCATTTCTGCCGTGGGCCATGAGGTGGATTTCACCATCAGCGACTTTGTGGCGGATTTGCGCGCCGCCACGCCGTCGGCCGCGGCCGAACTGGTGGTCCAGCGCAAGGCGGATTTTGAGCAGCAATTGGTCCGGCATCAGCAGCGTCTGGCGCAGGCCCTGAAAAACCGGTTCCTGACCCTGCGCAACCGGCTGCTGACGTTGAACCAGCGCAGCGCCCGGCATGAGCCCACGGCCATGATCCTGCGCCTGCGGCAGAAGCTGGAGTCCGTGGTCATCCGACTGGTCCGCGATCTGGAGAACCGCATCCGCGACCGCCAGCAGGAGCTGGACGGGCAGGGCGTGCGCATGGCCCATGCCATGGCCATGCGCCGCCAGATGCTGGCGCAGGAGATCAAGCGGTTTGCGGGCCAGCTGCAGGCGCTTAGCCCATGGGCGGTGCTGCAGCGCGGGTACAGCGTGACCCTGGATGCCGGCGGCCATGTGGTGCAGTCGGTCAAGGCGCTCCGGCCCGGCGACATCATGACCACGCGGCTGTCCGATGGCCGTGTCACCTCGGTGGTGTCGCAGAGTGAGTCCGATAAACCGTTCGTGAAGCCATGATGATCAACAACAGCCGGGCGTGGTTGCGCGCGGCAGTGGAGGAATGCAAGATGACAGCCAGAAAAAATCCGGAAGCCGAGGAATCTCTTTCATTGAAGAACGGCGTTGCCAAGGATGCGGAAACGGTTTCCTTTGAAACCGCCATGGCGCGGCTGGAAAAGGTCGTGGGCGAGATGGAGGAAGGCCGGTTGCCGCTGGAGCAGATGATTGCGCGTTTCGAGGAGGGCCAGCGTCTGGTCCAGTTCTGCTCGAAAAAGCTCAACGAGGTGGAGAAGCGGGTCGAGATCCTGGTGAAAAAGGGCGGGACACAGGTGGCCGAACCCTTTGCGCCAGGTGACGGGTCCATGCAGGAAGACGGTGCGTCCGCCGGCGCCGGCAAGGATGACGCCCCCTTCTGACCGGGGCTTCAGTTGTTTTTCTCTTTCAGCCGCTTCATGGTTGGCCAGGAACTCGCGCCAGGCGGCTTCAAGTTCTGCGGCAATCCCGGGCGGAATCAGCATGCCGTCGGTCTCTTCTTGCCGGTCGGTGCCGCTCATGCCTTTTTCCTCAAAGTCCTGGATTTCAAGGATCGGACGGACATTGGCATCCAGGATCGTGTCAAACCGGAGCTTCATATGCCAGGCGCTGTTGTCCGCCTCAAACGGATGGTCGCCCTGCACGCAGGCGGATCGCGTATGGCCGGACGCCATGATGCCGCACGGGGTTGCGCCGCTTTGGAGGAAAAACACGCGGTCGCCGTTCTGGATCTGCGGGTTGCTTTCGAGCGACCATACGCCGTAGGCCATGCCGTTTTTCTGGATGTCGGCGATGTTTTGTCCATGCTGCTCCAGGGGCGGCTGGATGGATTCCAGATCAGCAGAAATGTGTTCATGGTTTCTTTTCCTGTGTCTCGATTCGTGTTCCCGAAAGCTACCAGACACTCCGCCACTTTTCAATACGCGATAAGGGGGTGTCCGAAAAGACACTATCTTTGGCGATGCAGTACTCTCTCAAGCCCACACCTTGACGCTTAACGTGATTTAAAATACTCTGCTTCTACGCAAGGAAAAAATTACATTGGAGTTCGGTGAGTAATACCGTTCGGAAAAAGAGGGGATCAATATGGGATGGGTTGATAAACTATTTGCGAATCTGGCGGAATCGAATGATACCGCGACGGCTACGGGTTTATATGACCTTGCGGGGGTGTACTGCTCGAAACGCCAGTACGCGCAAGCCGAACCACTTTACAGACGTTTACTTGCGATTGTGGAGAATACTCAGGGGGCGGATCATCTGAACGTGGCCATGATATTGAAAAAACTTGCTGGTGTTTATAATGCCCAATACCAGTATGCGCAGAGTGAACCACTCTACAAACGGGCACTGGCAATCGAGGAGAAAACACTTGGCCCGGATCATCCTGATGTGGTTGATAGTTTGGAAGCCCTTGCGGAAGTGTACCGCGCTCAGGACCAGTATGCGCAGGCCGAACCGCTCTGCAAACGTGTGCTGGCGATTCGGGAAAAGGCTTTCGGTCCGGATCATCCCGAAGTGATCCATAGCCTGAATAATCTCGCGGCGCTGTACCGTGTCCAGGGCCAGTACGAGCAAGTCGAACTGCTCTGCAAACGTGCGCTGGCGATCACATCGAAGGCTTTCGGCCCGGACCATCCTGATATAGTCATAATCCTGAATAACCTTGCACTTTTGTATTGCGATCAAGGTCAGTACGCGCAGGCTGAACCACTCTACAAGCAGGCGCTAGCAATCGAGGAGAATGTGCTTGGGCCTGATCATCCTGATGTGGCCGATTGTCTGGATAACCTTGCGAAGTTGTACGACACGCAAGGCCTGTATGCGCAAGCCGAAGCGTTCTACAGGCGCGCACTGGTGATTCGGGAGAAAACTTACGGTTCAGATCATCCCGAAGTGGGCGATAGCCTTGGAGATATCGCATTGTTATATCGCAAAATGGGCCGTGAAAAAGAGGCGATGCAACTTGAAAAAATTACCGCCGCCATCCGGGCAAAAGAACAGCAAAATTAGCAATTCAATCGGGCTGGTCTACGCGGAACTTGTAGAAGGGTGAAGAACCGGGGAAAGAATGTGGTAAGTCCCGTCGTTGGCATTGTTCTCCCCGCGAAATGCGTCATGCATCCTCTACGCGCCCCTCGCCGGCAAAGTGCTAGCGGTAGAGCTCCGGCCGCTCCTTGGCATGCCGCTCCAGTCCCTTCATCACCGCCAGGCAGGAGTCCAGCCCGCGGTGCGCCGGCAGGTCTTCCGTGATCCCCATGATGATCCCGTCCACGGAGTCCAGCGTGTTGAGCATGTCCACCGTGAACTGCTCCACTTCCGCGTCCGGCCGCAGATGTACGGAGGAGGGGAAGTTGAGCCAAAGGATCTTGTTCGGCCAGGCGTCGCGCGCCTCGCGCAGCGTCATGTCCGTGTCCGGCGCCGGTGTGAAGGCCTCGATGCAGCTGAGCTTGGACTTGGCGATCAGGTCGCGGTGCGTGCCGCAGTTGCCGTCGTAGTGCGAGGAGAGGAGGATGCCCTTCTTTTCCACATGGGAGGCGGCTTCCGCGTAGTGCGGCATGTAGTACTGCTCATATTCATCGCGGCTGATGAGGCTGGTGATCAGGTTGCCGCCGAAATTTGCGATCGTGGCCGGTGATTTGGCCAGGACCGGATAAAACTGGCGGTTGATCTCAATCTGCGCGTTGTAGAGCTTGAGGATCTCGTCGCGGTTGTCCATCCACTGGATGCAGAAGTCCTCCATGCCGATGTAGTACTCGGAGATGAAGAGTTGGAGGGGCTCCACACCGGCGCCGGTGGTGATATAGGCATCCCCGCCCCAGTAGTCTTTTTTGGCTTGCCAGCCGCTGAAGTCCGTGACCGGCTCCACCACCGTGTCTTTCAGGATGTACAGGATGGTCTTGAAGTCATCCGGTATCTTGAACATCTTCTCGTGCATGTAGCCCGGCCCGCCGCCTTCATTGTGCAGGGTGGTCACCGTGCCGACCGGGGTGTCATAGATCGTGCGCACCATGCGCTTGGTCAGCTTCCGGTCCCATTCCACCGTGCGGTGCATGTGGACGGTTTTGAAATAGGTGTTGGCGATCGGGCCGCCGCGGTCGTTGATGCACATGCCGCGGTTGCGCATCTCCCTTTCGATCGCGTTCTGCGGGCACCCGTACATGGTGAAGGGGACCTTGTCGGCATGGCTGCCTTTCAGGCAAATTGCTACGCGTTCGGCTGGTGTCAGCATATTGGAATTAACCTTTCTTTTTCAATGCCCGTGTGATATATTAAAATGGCTTCTTTTTATGCGCTTTAGGGGTTGAATAACAAGGACTAATTGCGGGAAAATATTGTATTAAAAGCTGGGCGTTGCCGTTTTGCAAGGCGAGGGGTGGAAAAGCATGAAGATCGGACGCATATGGCTTGTGGCGCTGGCGGTGGCTGGGTTGCTGGCCCCGCAGGGGCGTGCCGCGTCCACGTTCGGCAATTTCCACACCATGGGCGTGCTGCTGAATAAATACAAGGCGTCCAATGTCGGCCAGATCCGGCTTTACCAGATATCCAATGGCGTATCCAACCGGCTCGTGGATGCGGTGCAGGTGGGTGCCACCACGAATTTCGCCGCATCCGTCTTCAACCTGGCTCCCGGCTCCAACTACCAGTTCAAGGCGGAGTATTACGGCACCAGCGCGCAGCTTTTGAGTTCGGAAACCTTCAGCGGCAGCACGCGGGCTGAAATGACGGGGTTGCCCGCGCCGGTCAAGGAGATCCATGTGGCCATCACCGGCAATGACGCCAATGCCGGCACGGCGGCGGCGCCCTTGCGGACCATCGGGGCCGCTTTGCAGGCGGTCAAGGCCGGGTACCATGTCGTGATCCATGGCGGCACGTATTATGAAGGTGATCTGGAGGTGCCGGATGTCGGCACCAGTTTGGCTCCGGTCGTCATCCGGGCGGCCACCAACGAAACCCCGGTCATGGATGGATCCGACCCGTCCATGTTCAGTTCCGGCTGGACCTCCGCCGGCAATGGGTATTATTACCGGGCGTTTGCGGGCGAGGTTGATCTGCTGTGTTTCCGCAACCGGCTGACCGGTCAGACGTTCCGCGCCTACCCGGTCGCCACGATGGATGAGATGAACGGGAAATATATCGATAATGGCGGCAAGATCACCTCGTTCAGCGCGAACAATATCACGGCCGCCTATAACTGTTCCGGCACGACCCTCACCATTTATTGCCCCCAGTTTACGCCGGGCGGCAATGTGGAGATGCGGGTGCCGAACCGTTCGGACGGATTCTATTCGCTGGATAGCGGTTCGCCCTGGGTCATTTATCAGGGATTGACGTTCCAGTTTTATCCAGGCAAGGGCGTTTACTTTTACAACACCAGTGATGTCACGGTGCGCAGCTGCACCTTTCAATATGTCACCGAGCCGATTGGCATTAAGATGTACAGCAACCGGATTTTGGTGGAAAACAGCCGGTTTGTGGACGATTCCGTACGCTGGGGGTTTCTGCCCAAAAGCTATTTTCCTTACGGCTGGCTGGAGACCGGCTGCGTTTATGTGCATCAGCCGTATGAGGGCCGCGGCTTGGTGGTGCGCGGCAATTATATCGACGGTATCTTTGACGGCGCGCATGTCAGTCCGGCGGAGTCGTCAGACTCCATGATGGTGCCCACCAGCGAGACGGATTTTTACAGCAACACCGTGGTGCGGGCGCTGGATGACTTGATCGAGGTGGATGGCCTTGCGCGCAATGTGCGTGTCTTCCGCAACACCATGGGCAATTCGCTGACCGGCATTTCCATCGCCCAGGCGGTGGATGGCCCCGTCTATATCCTGTACAATACGCTGATTAATGAGGGGAACTCCACCGCATCTTCGATCAACAGCTTTGGCGGCTATCCGATCAAGGCCAATGGTGGCACGGATTGGGGCGACACCGGCTGGGTGTATATATATCATAACACAGCCTGGACATCCATGCCGGACTCGGACGCTTTTCGTGTGCAGTATGCCAGCTGGCGCAAGCTGTTTTTGGCCAATAACATCTGGTGTGGCCAGGGCCGTGGCTGGAATATCTGGCAGTCCAGCGGGCTGGCGCCGACGACTATGACCAATGATATTGTCTATCAGGAAAGCGGCCCGTTCCTCGAATGGAAATACCAGAATTACGACACTTGGAGCGATGCGGTGGCGGCATTGCCGATTTTTGCCGGTTCGATTGCCACCAATCCGCTGTTCATCAATGCGGCCGGCAGCAATTTCAATCTGAGTGCGCTCAGTCCCGCCCGGGATGCGGGGGTGCTCATCCCGGGCATCAATGATCATAATTTTCTCGGCGGTGCACCGGACATCGGTGCCCATGAATTTGTGGAGGACCAGCTCGACGTGACGCTGCGGACCGTTCCGGTGGGGCTCCAGCTGGCGGCGGACAATGCCACCAATATTGCTCCGTGGACGCTGGCCTGCGACCGCAATTCCCAGCATGTCCTGGCTGCGGTCACCCCGCAGCCTTCCGGTGACGGAGGCAGGTATGCATTTGCCGGCTGGACCGATGCGGTTTCCACCGTGACCCGCACGGTGATGGTCACGCAGGCCACGGGCTATTCGGCGGTGTTTGCAAAGCAGTACCACTTGTCCACGGTGTGCCAGCCGGTCAACGCCGGGACCATTACCCCGGATGACGGCAACTGGCTTGCCGCCGGCATGACTCAGATGGTGGTGGCCGCCGCCGAGCCCGGTTGGCGTTTTGACCACTGGACCGGAGCCTTGTCCGGCACAATGGCCACGCAGTCGCTGGTGCTGGCCTCCAATACCAGCGTGACTGCCGTTTTCATGGCGGACGGTATTGCGGTGACGGTGAATTCGCAGCCGGCTGCCCGGTTGTTTCTGGTGGACGGGCGTTCATATTCGAATGAGATGGCGTTCAGCTGGGTGGACGGGTCCATCCACACTGCGGATGTGGCGCAGGCCGTGCAGCCCGTTGCGGCGGGCACGCGGGCCGTGTTTACCGCTTGGAATAGCCAGACACAGTCCATGCTGGTGGTGACCGCACGGGTGCCGCAGACGCTGTCAGCCGTTTTTGACACCGAATATCTGCTGTCGCCGGCCGTCAACCCGCCGGGCAGTGGCACGGTGACGCCGGTGACGGATCAATGGTGCGTGGCCGGTGAACGGTATGTCATCACCGCCGCGCCGGCGTTGCGTGCGCGTTTCCTGAGTTGGGTCGGCGATGTCTCCGGCATCACCCCGGCTATGGCGCTCATCATGGACCATCCTTTGACGGTGACCGCCAATTTCCAGGCGCCGGCGCCGCTCTGGTATGTGGATCATGCCGCCGTCACCGGTAGCGGGGACGGGCTCTCATGGTCCAACGCGTTTCTGACCGTCCGCGCCGCGCTGCAGGCGGCACAGCGTGGTGATGAGATATGGATTGCGCAGGGCGTGTACCGTTCCGCGCCTGCGGATAACGGCTTTATCATGAAGACGAATGTAACGCTCTACGGCGGGTTTGCCGGCACGGAGCGCACCGTGGGGGAGCGCAATATCCATGCGCATCCCGTGGTGCTGAGCGGCGATGTGCTGGGGGATGACATCCCCGGCGTCTTCACCACCAACCGCGATGATAATGCCGGCCATACCATCTGGGGTGCGCGGGGTGCGGTATTGGACGGCTTGACCATTTCTGGAGGTCATGCTCATCAGACCAATGACGACTGGGAGCCGGCGAATTTCGGCGGTGGTCTTTATGCTTATGATGCCCGGATGGTGGCGCGTGACTGTGTGTTTACCGACAACTCCGCCTCGCTGGGCGGTGGCGCGTTGTTCTGGCAGACCAATTCAACGGACAGCCAGCTCATCCGCTGTGTGTTTCACGGCAACCGGTCCGTCAGCTTCGCTTCATTGAACCGCGAGGAGCGCGGTGGTGGCTTGGCGGTGGGTCGGTCGGTGGCAAGGTTCACCATGGACAGCTGTGTGTTTGAGGATAACGGCTGCAATAGCCAGGGTGGGGGTGCGGCTCTCATGGCCCGTTGGCCGAAACCATATTCGGAACTCGGCACTGTTGTCATGTCCAACTGTCTGTTTATCGGTAATCAGGCGGTCACTAATGGCGGCGGCATTTTTCTGCAGCGGAATCTTCAGTTCACGGCCGTCAACTGCGTGTTCAAGGACAACCTTTCGCAAATCGGCGGCGGTGTGGACAATAGCACTGGCTCCAATACGGCGGTGTTCGTCAACTGCGTGATGTGGGGCAATCAGGCCTCGACCGGCAGTGCGGTGGCCGGTTCGGCGCAGATCAGCAATTCGATTGTCGAAGGCGGATTCGATGGCACGAATATTATAACCTCTGCGCCGGTGTTTAAGAATGCAGCCGATCCGGCGGGGCCCGATGGAATTTATGGGACACTGGATGATGGGCTTCAGCTCATGCCGGGCAGCCCCGGCGTGGATATGGGTGTACAGGTTGGGTATTTCATGTACGACATGCTCGGCGTGCCGCGGCCGCAGGGCGCTGCGCCCGATGTCGGCGCCTACGAAGTGGTGCCAACATTGCCCGGCCTGCTGTATATCCTGAAGTAGTTTCCGCCATCATGATTCAATGGGTTTTCGGATAGGATTTTATATGGGAAGTGACGGATATATTGATTTGCAGGTCAACGGATATGCCGGAACGGATTTTAATGACCCTTCTGTGGGCATGGAACAGATCCATGGTGCGGTCCGGCGTTTGCGGCATGACGGCACAGCGAAAATCCTGGCAACGGTCGTCACGGCCTCACCTGAAAACATGATCGCCTGTCTGCGCAATCTGGTTGCGGCGCGGGTGGGTGATCCGTTGACAGCGGAAGTGATTGCCGGATTTCATATCGAAGGCCCTTTTATCAGCCCGGAAGCGGGATATCGCGGTGCGCATCTGGCGGAGGCGATTCGCATGGCGGACCGCGATTTGGCTGCAAAATTGCTGGAGGCGGGCGCCGGCTTGGTCAGGTTGTTTACGCTTGCCCCGGAACGCGATCCTGGCGGGCGTGTCACACGGTGGCTGGCAGATCATGGCGTGCGGGTTGCGGCGGGTCATACCAACGCGTCGCTGGATGAGCTTCAGTCATGTATGGGGCAGGGCCTGACCCTGTTCACCCATCTGGGCAACGGATGCCCGATGCAGATGCACCGGCACGACAACATCATTCAGCGTGCGCTCAGTCTGCGTCGGGATTTGCATTATGGGCTGATTGCTGATGGGGCGCATTTGCCCCCGTTTGTGTTGCGCAACATCATTGATCTGGCCGGGATTAGCCGCTGTTTTGCCGTGACCGATGCCATTTCGGCTGCCGGGTTGGGGCCGGGCATCTATACGCTGGGCGGACAGACGGTCAACGTGGACCAGACTCAGGTGGTCTGGGCTGCCGACCGCTCGCATTTTGTCGGGTCCGCTGCCAATATGGGCCGTTGCGCGGCAGTTTTGGCTGGTGCCGGGTTTAGCCGGGAGGAGATGGATGCTCTCCTTATTCACAATCCTGCCCGGATCATCGGCTTTCCGACTAACATCTTGAAATAATTGGCTGAGGTCGCTATAGTCGCCGCATGCAAAAGTTGCCATCAGAAAATCAGTACGGGCTGAATGATTTCTTCCACCGCTGGATCAAGGACCACCCTCCGGCGCTGACCTTCACGGCGCGGACGCAGGGCGCTGCGTCCGATGTCGGCGCCTATTATGAAGTGGTGCCAACATTGCCCGGCCTGCTGTATATCCTGAAGTAGCTTTCACCATCCCTCCTTGCGCATTTTCCGCAGGGTAGGGCGCGGCCTTCGGTCAAACCGCTTTCCTGTGTCACGGCTTGGCAGCCTCGCTCCTGGACATCAGCAGTGAAACGCCCAGGGTGATCATGAGGGCTCCGATCCATATATCGGCGCTGAGCTTCTCGTGGTACAACAAAACCGCGGCCAGCATGGTCAGGGGGCAACTCATGCTGGTGGCTGCATATGCCAGGCTGAGTTCGGTTCGTGCCAGCACCCGTGTCCATAGCAGGAGTTGTAGCGGGGCGAGGAGCAGCGCCAGCCACGCGAAAGGTTGCTTGAACAGCGCCTGCGCCAGGGAATTGCTCGCTGCTCCGGCGTTGAGCACGGCCCCTTTTTGCAGTACCCAGACCGTCACATCGAGGGCCATCAGCAAGACAAACCAGAGGAGGGTTCTCCTGTTCATGATCAGGTGTGGTCTCACAGGAGGTCTCCTGCCCGGATGCAGATGATGGTGATACCGGAAATGATCATGGCGATGGATAGAAGACGCCGGAGGGTCAGCCGCTCTGAGAAGAAGTAACTCCCGGCCAGGGCGACCGTGACATAGTTAAGGCCCATGAGCGGGAGGGCTATCCCGAGCGGCCAATAGCTGAGCAGCCAGTACCAGCAGCCCAGTTCGCATAGGTAGAGCAGGATTCCTCCGGCCAGGGCGCGCCAGCGCCAGAATGGGCTCTTGCCTGAAACTTTGAAGAGTACATGCTCACAGGTTTCGAGCGCCACGCAAAGAAGATAGATGCCGATGGTTGTCAGCTTCACGGTGCAGTTCCGTTCGTTGTATATTCCCCTGTCGTTCCCGGCTTGCGATTCCCGGGAGGGTGGGGTGGCTGCCTGCCGGTGGTGCTGCCGTTGTTGTTCATGGCAATCTGCTGGCGAGAATGGGTATTGCAATGAGGCTGACCAATAGCGCCAGGAGCTGCAGCGTGATGTAGCGGTCCGCTTTGCGGTAATCATCGGCTGCGAAGCCGATCGCAAAGGGGCTCAATAGAAAGGCGAGGAAGAAAAGCGCGATGCCGGCCGCTTTTGTCGCCAGTGCATAGATGATGAAAGTCAGGAGGAGCACGAGATGCGTGAACAGGGTGATTCCCAGGAACTCCACCCATTTGGCTACGGCAAACACCTTGTCCCGGTCACGGAATATCCCCTTGATATAGAATATCCCGAACAGGCAGATCAGGTTGGTGAGTAGGGTCAGGCCGAGGAGTATGTAAAAAGCGATATGCATGGTCAGGGGTGGGTTGGTGTTGCGTTGGCGGGTTGGCATGAATTGAAGAACTCGATGGTTTTCGCCGAGACCATCTCTTTTTCGTTGTCGAGCGTGATGAGGTGGTAACTGTTCCGGAGGGTGATGAACTCCTTGCGGGCCGATCGCACGCCCTTGAGGATCACATGGGCGTTCTTCAGGCTCGCCAGATCGTCCCGTGTCGAATGGAAGACGATAACCGGGACGTCCACCTGATGGAGCCGTTTTCGCATGAAGCGTGATAGCTTTGAAAGCTCGTACACGCACAGGAGGGGGAAGCAGTTCAGCGCGGACGCATTCTTGCCGTTCATGGACTCTTCCACCTGCTTGCGGATGGCCTTGTTCTTCACGCCCATGGGGCCGGATTCAGGGAATGCGTACAGGAATTTAAAAATCGTCGCAAACCCGAAAGGCATCAGCACTCGCACGGGTGGCAGGCTCCAGCCGTCGAGGAAAAAGGTGGTTGAAAGGGCCGCGATCCCCGTGACGTTTTGGCGTTCTGCCGCCACCGCAAGGGCCAGCACGGAACCAAAACAGATTCCCGACAGGTAGACCGCCGTGTAGCGGTTGGCTATCTCGTCGAAGGATTTCAGGGCAAATGCGTGCCAGTCTTCCCACCGCGCGAGCTTGATCGCCTCGGCATCCCGGCAGTGGCCGGGAAGCACGGGGCAGTAAACATCATATCCTGAACTGAACAGGTCTTTTCCGAAGCGGTACAGTTCACCCGGCGAGCCTGTCAGTCCATGGAAGAGGAGCACCGCTTTTTTGTGTTGGCTTTGTGTGAGGGTGAACTCCTTGTCAATCACACACACCTCTTGAACAGTTGGTCAAGCAGCTCGATCGCCATGTCGATCTCCTCGTCGGAGATGTAGAGCGATGGGGCCATGGTGAAGACGTTTTTGTAGTAGCCTCCCACATCGAGGACAAGTCCATATTTTTTGCCCCGGTATGCAAGGTCCCCCTTGAGGCCTTCGCTGGCAATCTTGTCCGCCAGGGCCTTGCTGGGCGTGTACCCGTCCTGCTCGCAGACTTCGATCCGGAGGGCAAGCCCCAGCCCGTCCACATCGCCGATGTTCCGGTGCCTTTTCTTGAGCATCTTCAAGCCGTCGAGGAATTTCCTGCCTTTTGCCATGACGGGCGGTTCATGGTCCTTCTCTTCGAGTATCCGCATCACCTCGAGGCCGGCGCGGGTCCCCATGGGGTTGCCGGAGAATGTGGAATGCGTGCATCCCGGCGGGAAGACTTGCGGCGAAATCAGCTCCTCTTTCGCCCACATCCCTGAAAGGGGGTTGAGCCCGTTGGTCAGTGATTTGCCGAATATGATCAGGTCCGGGTTCACGTTGAAATTTTCGATGGCCCATAGCTTCCCCGTGCGGTAGAACGCCATCTGTATCTCATCGCTGACCAGGAGGATGTGGTACCGGTCGAGGATGCGCTTCATGCGTTCAAAGTATCCGGCAGGCGGGATGATGTAGCCGCCGGTCCCTTGGACGGGCTCGGTGAAAAGGGCGACAAATTCCGTTTCGCCTGTCTTGGGGTCATGGAAGGAGTTGTATTCGGACTCGAAGAGCTGTTCGAATTGTTTGACGCAGTAGAAGTCGCAGTCTTCGCGCTTCTTGCCGTAATGGCAGCGGTAGCAATACGGATACGGGATGAAATGTGCGCGGTTGCCGAAATGGCCGTAGCGCCGGCGGTATCGGTAGCTGGATGTGATCTCCGACGCCCCGAGCGTCCGTCCGTGGTAACCGCCCATATAGGCGAAAACGAGGTTTTTGTGGGTGGTGTTCCTGATGAGTTTCAATGCGTCTTCAACCGCCTGCGAACCGCCCACGTTGAAATGCACCCGGCCCTTCATGTGGAAGCGCTTGTCGCAGGCCTGGCAGAGTTTCTGCGCGAGGAGCACCTTGCTTTCGTTGATGAACTGCGAGGCGAGTTGGGGCATCGTTTTGAGCTGGTCCATGACGGCGGCATCCACGCGTTTTTCCCGGTAGCCGAAATTGCAGGCGGAATACCACATCTGGACATCCAGATAGGGTGTCCCGTCTGTGTCGTGGACGAATGACCCCTCGCATGAGCGGAAAATCTTCGGCGGGTCCATGTAATGCACCGTGTCCCCGTAGGATGAGCATTCGGAGTCGATTTGCAGTATTTCCTGGTCAGATAGCATATCGCTGTTCTTCGGCATGTTCTTTTCTCCCGGTGATTTTGCACATGACATCCTCGAAATTCTCAAATGGCACGAAGTCCCGTCCCTCGTCCTGGCAATACGTGGCCAGCCGCCCTTTGGCAAACACCGTGCTGGCGTTTCGGGAGGCGCAGAGGTCTGAGCGTCCGTCGCCGATATAGATGACAGGCGCGGCCGCTGTGACTTTCTTCATGACGTGGCTCTTGCACAGGCCGCATTTGGACTCGCAGCCGGGATTGCTTAGGGGGAAGGAAACGCTCAGTCGGTTTTGCGTGTGGGCCATTTGGTTGCAGAATATGGGGACGCCTCGGACTTCGTGCTTTTCAAGGACTGATCGGATGATGAGGTCAAATCCGTCGCTGATGATGTACAGGGGAATCCGTTGCGCTTGGACAAAGCTGATGAACGGGATAAAGCTCATGTCGATCTTGACCCGGTGCACAAATGATTCGAAATCGACGGGTGTGAAATGCCCGATGCAGGCGATCTGCTGTTTTAGGCATTCGCGGGAGCCGATGAGGCCCTCTTCCCACAGTGTCTCGATGGCTCGCCATTCCGGTGCGGCGTGTTCGGCAAGCAGTTGGTCGATGGTATCCTCCACGGTGATGGTGCCGTCGAAGTCACATAAGATGGTCGATGCGGGTCTGCTTCCCGTTTCGAATTTCCAATCACCTGTTTTCACGTCTGATGTGGGAAATGTTTTCATGTTTCTGGGTGGATACATTAACCGGTCAGGCCTTAAACTAAATTGAAATGGTGGTTTGAAGAGTCATATTTGTCCAAAACAAGGTTTTGGACAGGCGACACTATATACCTTTGCTCGCTTTCTTTCTCCAAAAACATTCGAAAAGTTCCTTTTTTTGTGTACTCTTGATTGGCTGTTTGGGACGGTATTCGGATGCGCCTGCATGCAAAATCCGGTCTGAGGTCTTGAAAAGCGCAGTGCAGCGGGGCGGTGGTGTCTTCTTTTTGTTTCTTTCACGTTGCGTCCCGCATCGTGTCCGGAATGGCGTTTGGCAAAGCCGGAGATTTCCGGGCGATGCGGGGGCAGGGTTGAATTATTCGCTTCTAATCCGTGTTCATCAGTGTGATCTGTGGGCGGTTCTGCTTTCTTCTTTATCACGACACCTTCTGATAACATGGCCTCCTGACTTGCATCTTGAAATAATTGGCTGAGGTCGCTATAGTCGCCCGCATGCAAAAGTTGCCATCAGAAAATCAGTACGGGCTGAATAATTTCTTCCACCGCTGGATCAAGGACCACCCTCCGGCGCTGACCTTTACGGCGCGCACCCGGCCCGCCGCGCAGCAGTGGCAAAAGAAGTTTCGCAAGGCGCTGCAGGCTGCCATGGGTACAGTTCCCTCCATGGGTTCACTCAAGGCCCGTATTGTCGAAGTGAAGAGGTTCCCGGGCTACCGCCGCGAAAAAATCTACCTGCAGACCTCCCCCTGGCATGATCTGCCGCTCTATCTGCTAATCCCCGATGGCGCGAAGAATGCGCCGGTGGTCATGGCGCTGCACGGCCATGGTCCTGGCAAGGCGTCCCCGCTCAGCCTCAAACGCTGGAACTACCGCGGCTATGCCACGGAATATGTCCGGCGCGGGTTTGTGGTGGCCACCCCTGACTTTTATCCGTTCGGCGAACGGGTCCAGAAGGACCACATCGGGCCGGGCTTCGAGTCGCGTTGCAATGCCGGCTTTGTGACCGCCTCTCTTTATGGTTTTACGCCGCTGATGTTGAATGTGTCGGATGTCATGCGCACGATGGATTATCTCGGCAAACGGTCGGAAGCCGACACCCGCCGGCTGGGTTGCATGGGTCTGAGCTATGGCGGCACCGTGGCCATGTACACCACGGCCTTGGACATGCGCATCAAACGTGCGGTGTTGAGCTGTTCATTCGGCAGCATCCCCGGGCACGGTCTGTTCCTCGATGAATTGTGTGGCAGCCAGGTGGTGCCGGGCATCATGCGCTTGGGCGACATGGCCGAAATCGCTGGCTGCATTGCGCCGCGCCCGCTGCTGCTCGAAGCTTCGCGCAACGACAAACACTTCCCGTGGCCTGCCACGCAATCCGAATGGTCAAGGCTCAATCGGATTTATGACATCTTCGGCGCCTCCGACCAGGTGCGGATGGACGTGTTCAACGACGGTCATCGTTTTTATGGCAAAAACGCCTTGTCATGGTTCGACACATTGTAACGCCCGTTCCGCCATATGGTGGGCTTCAAAGCGGAAATATCCAGCAACCCCTCGGCAGGAATGTGGACATGCCGGCGATGAGATTGACAACGACAACTGCGATTCAAACAACGCTGATCGCTCCCTGCGGGATGAACTGTCGTCTCTGTCGCGCTTATATGCGGGAAAGAAAGGCCTGCCCCGGTTGCCGGGGAGACGACAGTGTCAAATCGAAAGCTTGCGTCACGTGCCGGATCAAAAACTGTGGGAAGATGGTGCAGGGCGGCTTCAGTTACTGCTTCAGTTGCGACAGTTTTCCTTGTGCCAGGCTGAACCATTTGGATAAACGCTATAGAGCCAGGTATGGGATGAGCATGCTTGAAAATCTCTATAACATAAGCAAGTTCGGGGTGAGGCATTTTATTAGAACCGAAAAGGCAAGGTGGACTTGTCCCGAGTGCGGTGAGATGATTTGTGTCCATAAGCCGCAATGCCTTTCTTGCAACCACAAGTGGCGATAGAATGTTCAAAGGCAGCCCAAAAAGTTTGTCCTGCGAGGTTACGCTATCGTCAAACAACAATTAACTTTCTCAGTGGTTGATCTTTCTTTGCATCTTGCCCGGCACGCAAACTCATGCCATCATAGTTCAAAATGATTTTGAGATCAGTTTTTGTGTCTTTCGCGTGTTTCGTAGTTAAAATCTGATTGCTGGTGTTTTGCTCTTAAGGGGATTGTATGCAGAAAACCCTGACCATTGCCATTGCTCCCGATTCATTCAAAGGCAGCTTGACCGCGGAACAGGCGGCGCAGTGTATCAAAAAAGGGTTTCGCCGTGGTTTCCCCAATGCGGAATACCGCCTGATTCCCATGGCCGATGGCGGGGAGGGGACGGTGGCCGCCATGACCAGCGCCACCAATGGGCGGCTGGTTTATGTCCGTGTGTGCGGTCCGCTCGGCCGGTCGGTGCGTGCGGCCTTTGGGGTGACCGGCGATGGACAAACCGCGGTGATTGAAATGGCGGCCGCTTCCGGGCTGCCGTTGTTGAAGTTGTCCGAACGTAATCCGCTCAAAACCAGCACCTGTGGCACCGGTGAGTTGATCCGCAAGGCCTTGGATTTGGGCGTGAAGCATATGGTCATCGGCATTGGTGGCAGCGCCACCGTGGATGGCGGCATGGGCATGGCACGCGCGTTGGGTGCAAAATTCCTGGATGCCAGGGGCCGTGAAGTTCCTGAAGGCGGCGGCGCATTGGGCCGCATCAAAAAAATTGATCTCTCCAATCTGGATGCGCGGCTGAAAACCGTCCGTCTCGATGTCGCCTGTGATGTGACCAATCCGCTGGTGGGCTCAAAAGGTGCGGCTGAAGTGTATGGCCCCCAGAAAGGTGCCACCCCTGCGATGGTGAAAGTGCTGGATGCCGGTCTCAGGAATTTGTCCGCCGTCATCCAGCGCGACCTTGGCATGCTGGTGCGGGATATTCCCGGCAGTGGCGCGGCTGGCGGACTGGGTGCGGGGTTGCTGGCTTTTCTAGGCGCAAAGCTCAAGCGTGGTGTGACAACGGTCATTGATACCGTTGGTTTGAAAGACCGCCTGATGGGCTGTGATTTGGTGGTGACTGGGGAAGGGCGGATGGATGCGCAGACGGCCTATGGCAAAACACCTGCTGGCGTGGCAGGTGTGGCGCGCCGCCTGAAGATTCCTGTGGTCGCCATTTGCGGCTGTGTGGGACGGGATGTGCCGCAGGTGCGTGGCGCGGGGATTGATGTCTATTTTTCAGCCTTGCAGGAGAATATGGCACCGGAGGATGTGCGGGCGCGTGCGGCGGAGATGCTCGGCGATTGCGCGGCGCAGGTTGCGTTCATGTGGCGGCTGGGCATGCAGAAGCGCTGCGCAACCTCGCGTCAGCCCGATTTTTGACAATTCCGCGGTTGACAGTTGAATGGGGACGTGTTATTTGAAACCCCGTTCTTTTTTTTGCGGCAAAAGCCTTTTGCCGTCAGTTGTGGGGGTATAGCTCAGTTGGTAGAGCGTCTGAATGGCATTCAGAAGGTCAGGGGTTCGAACCCCCTTACCTCCACCAGTTAAAACCAAGAGATACGCTGTTTTTTTGCGTATTTTTATCTTCGTGCAATATCCCGCGGCGGCTAGGAATCATTCGTTTTCGGCTGGCCAAAAGCACCCACATCCGCACCCACAAAATCAGCGTTTTGTCACCGATATGGTGAATCACAATTCTGCAATTTGTGTGTGGTCGGCGGCACTGGCGGATTCTCCTGTGAGGTCGCCGTGGTTGCCGCAGCCCTGTGCGGGGCGTTTCAGCCCACATCCGGTCCGGCAGTGACAAACTGCCGTTCGGTTTTGCCGGGATGGGTGTCTTTGCCTTTTACCATGCGCATGAATCCGCGCACGGGTTTGAACCCCTGCTGTTTGAGTTCGGTATTGATGGCGGTTTGCGAGTCCGGGACATCGACGAAGAGCGGCTGTCCGGTTTGGCTTGCCAGGATGGCGTGCAACAGGCGCACCGCTTGGTCCGGCTGCTCTGCGACCAGCGGTCCGATCTGGCGGTGGCGTGAGCCTTGCCGGCCAAACGCATAGGCGACGATCTTGTCCTGTTCCGTCAGCTTCCATGACAGGGTGGCATTCCGCTGGTGGAAGTTCAGCAGGAACGGTGAACGGTCCAGGCCGAAAACCATCCGGTCGGTTTTGAAGATGCCGGGCAGATCATTTTGGGCAATGGCGCTGACCGCACCTTCCGTCTTTGCAACTGGCAGGACGGAGTCGATTGCCATGCGGTGGATTTCATACTGGTCGGTAAATCCCATTTTCTGGTAAACCATGCGGCCCTCAGCCGAGGCATCAAGCTTCATGGTTGTGCATCTGCCCATGGTTGCCATGCCATCCTCCATGATGCGGGTGGCAATGCCCATGCGCCGGAATGAGGGATCAACCAGCACCATGGCCAGCCAGCCCACCTGGTTTTCAAAGGGATATGAGGTGAGCGTGGCGATCAGCCGTCCCTGGTGGACTCTGGCCAGGCATCCTTCGGGGTTGAGCTGCAGGAACATTTCCCAGTCGGCGGTGCTTTGGTTCCAGCCGATGGTTGTTTTCAAGTCCATCGCGGCCGGAACATCGGATGGCAGGAGCGCGCGGGTGGTCTGGCCGCCGCTGCCGGCATACCGCCATTGTTGGCGCAGCCGGGCGATGCGGTCCTTGAGGTAAGGGACCAGATTGGCTTCAATATCGGCAATGACGGCGTGCCCCTGCTCCGCAGTGGCTTCGCTGGGCCAGCCGATCGCACCGGTGGGATTCAGATGTCCCACGCCGAAGGTGGTCAAATCCGACTGTTTCAGCGGATGGGGTTCGTCCGCATATTGTGCATCCATGCGTTCTTTGCGGATCTGTCCGGGTTGCAGGGCCATCATGATGGAGGTTTCAGTACGGTCGGAATGGATGCTCAGGCCGGAGTGGGGGCTGTTTTGCGGCGCACGGTGGGTGTGGAGTATCCAGTAATCCAGCAGGATGATTTTCAGCGGCAGGTCGCGGCGGTTGATGTCGCGGCAGACAGGCACCAGCGCATGGTTGCCGCCGTGTCCGTTGAGCACGACCAGGATTTTGAAGTTCTGGCGTATTGCTTCGTCGGCAATGTCCCGGATGATCTGCATGAGGGTTTCCGGTTTGAGCGAGAAGCTGCCGCGGAATCCGGTGTGCTCCATGCTGGTGGCGATGGCCAGTGTCGGCAGCAATGCCGCATCCAGGCCTTCGGCGGCCTTTTTGCCGAAATGATCCGCCTGTATGGTGTCGGTGTTCAGTGGCATGTGCGCCGAGTGTTGTTCAAACGCGCCCACGGGAAGGATGAGGATATCGGTGGGATGCTTCTGCCATTCCGGCGAAGTGCTGAAACCGTCAATCATGGTGTTGCCCTTTCTACACGCAAAAATCAAGTATGCGCAGGTAAGCTAACGTGTATAAGAGGGGGTTTCAAGTCTTATGTATGCCCATTCCGGCCGCTTGGCCCGGAACTTTTCCGGCACAATGATGTGAAAGGGATATTGCATGGCCTCATGGCATGTGTATCATCAATACAATATGGAGAAGGATATGCAAATGCGCACGTGGCTGGCGGGGGGATGGCTGCTGACAGTTTGTTTGTTGCCTGTTATTGCACAGGACCAGCCGCCGTGCTTGACCGTATACCGCGGCATGTGTGATGCGTCCGCCGCCGTGATGCTGGATTCGGCGCGTATGGTCGTGGCGGATGATGAGAGCAATATCCTGCGTGTTTACGATGTGCAAAAAGGCGGCGCCCCGGTGGCCAGCTATGATTGGCCGGAGTTCTTCCGTATACCGGCGGATGAGAAGAGCCCGGAAATGGATCTGGAAGGCAATGCACGTGTGGGCAACCTTGTCTATTGGATCGGGTCGCACGGACGGAACCACAACGGGAAGCTGCGTTTTCCCCGGCAGAGTTTTTTTGCCACGCGGGTGGTGGTCACAAATGGGGTGGCGCAGCTGGTGCCGGAGGGCATCCCTTACCGGAGTTTGCTGGCCGACTTGACCTGCCATCCCAAGGCCGTGGCATTGGGGTTGCGGGATGCGATCAACCTGCCGGTGGCGCATGATCCCGGGTTGGCGCCGGAGAAAAAAGGGGTGAATATCGAGGGGTTGGCGGGTTCGCCGGATGGCCGGTTGTGGATCGGCTTCCGTGCGCCTTGCCCACAGGGGGATGCATTGTTGATGCCTCTGGAGAATCCGGAGGCCGTGATTTCTGGCCGTGAGCCGGCCAGGTTGGGCGACGCGGTGCTGTTGGATCTTGGCGGGCGTGGTGTGCGTAGCCTGGAATATGATGAGGTCGGCAGGCGGTGGCTGATTGTGGCGGGTTCATCTTCAGCCCGGCATCACTTCATGCTTTACGAATGGTTGGGTCCGGGTCACGGCACGGCGCGGGCGTTGCATCAGGACTGGGTGTTGCCGGCTGCGGATTTCACCCCGGAGGCGCTTGCATTCATGCCGGGGAACAGGACTGCGGTCATTTTAAGCGATGATGGCAACGTGATGGTGGAGGAGAAAAATGCCGGGTTGCCGGCACGTGCCTGTCATTGCAAGGATGCCGGGAATGCGCAAAATAAACAATTCAGGGGATTTTTCGAGCAGGTGGTTGGCCCATGACCGTCATGCTTGCGGTCGTTCGGTGTGCGGAATGCATGGTGGAAATGTTTTGAAATTATGAAATTTATGTTCGCTCGCGGTTGCCAAGCGCGGGTGTTTTGTGCATAATGCACCAAATCGAATGGGATGTAAAATGTTGGAACTGTTTTACATCGGGTGGAAAAGGGAGAGACATTTGACATGGAGCCGCTGACGTCTTACAAAAAGCCGGTTCTGATTAACCGCCCTGTCGTTTGGATGGCGCGGTTTCGTGAGCAATGGCCGGTTCTGTTATGGCTGGCCATCTGTGTGGCAATTTTCGTCATGTATGGGATGCAGGCGGAAACCGGGATGCTGATGGAAGGCCTTGTGGATTCCAAGTTCGTTATGATTGCGCCGGTGGATTCCGCGCGGGTGCTCTCCATTGATGTTGTCGAGGGGCAGACCGTCCGGCAGGGGCAGGTGCTGGGCCGGATGGATATGACGAAAGTGCTTTACGCCCAGGCTATGGACCGAGTGGCGTTGGCCCGGACCCAGACGGGCGTGTTCAACGGTCAGCAGAACATCCTGCAGGCGTTTTACAATCAGGCGGAATACCTGCGCCGGGCGGAAAGCCAGTTGAAAGATGCCGAGGTGAAGGCCCGGCAGAGCGAAGGCGAGTTGCAGGGCCTGCGTGATGAATACAAGCGCCGCCAGGTTCTGTTCGAGAAGAAGGTCATCACCCCGATCGAGCTGACGGCATTGCAGCCGCAGATCGAGGCGCTGGAAAAGGCGGCCGCTGCTTATCCGCCGTTGATTGAAAGTTTACGCGAGAATGAGTCAAATGCGCGCCAGCAGTATGAGACGATGAAAGAATGGCTGGGCACTCAGGGTGACGCCGATGTGGTGGGAAAAATCCAGCAGAAGGTTTCACAGGGCGCGGCAAACGAGCTCGCCGGTGTTGCCCGCGTCGCGGCTGAAAATTGCCAGTCCAACAGCACCTTGCTGGCGCCGTTTGACGGTGTCGTTTCTTCCATTTACCGGGTGCCGGGCGATACCGTCCTGGCTGGCGCGCCGGTCATGCGCCTGGTGCAGGCGCATTCTGACCGGGTGGTGGGCTACCTGCCTGAAACAGATCTCGAAACGGTCGGCGTGGGTGATGGCGTTCAGGTCTGGCGTGCGAACACCACGCGCCGGCAGCTGGTCAGGGGCCGTGTGGAGACCCTTTCCCCCGAGGTCCATGTCTTCTCGTGGACGGTCAACAATCAGGGGCGTGAACAACCCGTGCGCAGCCGGAAGGTTGTGGTGCGTCTGATGGATAAAAATGATCTCATCCCCGGCGAGGGGGTGGTGATCGGACAGCCTTCGCGTATCAGCCGCTGGCTGGGTCGCATGTCAGCTAAACAGCAATGAAAAGGGGACTCCATGCCATGAAATGCGTCCTTCTGGCAGGACTCTTGTTGCTGGCGGGTTGCATGGTTGCGCCCGAGCCGGTCCCCAATGTGTCCACCCCCCGTCCCAAGGCCTCGCGCGAAGTCCGGCCGGTATTGCCCGCAGGGCCTGCCACGCTTGAAGATGTGATTGCCTGGACGTTGATCAACAGTGATGAAATCCAGGTGTTCCAGACAAAGGCGGATGTTGCGCTGGCGCAATCACGCTTTGATCCCAATCTAAAAGCACCGGAGGTGACCTTTGCCTATGGCCAGAGCGATGAAAACCGTTTAAGTACCGACGAAACGCGGAGTGTGCAGGATGCCCGGACCACGGCGACTCTCAATAATATCACACAGACCCGGCATACCGAATCCATTCAGAGCGGTTCGTCGGTGACGGATATGAACGGGACGGATTGGCGGGCCGGATTGCGCATTTTCCCCCCGAATCCTTTTGCGCGGGCTTCGCAGAAATCATCTGCATTGGCCTTGCGCAAGGCGGCAGAAGCGGATACGGAAGCCACCGCGGCCAAGCTGTCAGCACAGGTGGCTGAGCTTTTCATTGAATTAATCTATCTGGAGACTGATCTGGGCGTGATTGAAAAAATGGCGGATGCCTGTCGCGGGTTACGCGCTCGTGCGGCGGTGGATCTGGCGGAAGGCCGTCTGACTCCTGTGGAGGATGTGCGGCTTTCCCAGCAGCAGCTTGCCATTATGGAGGATTATCACCGCACCTTCAACCGCTGCGAAATGCTGCGGCAGGAGTTGGCAGCCTTATCGGGTATGCCCGTGGATCTGCTTAAAGTGAAAAAAACAGGCAAGGCGCTTGAGCTGCTTGATGGCGAACGGTTCTCGGCGGCACACCTGCAGACGGTGGATGCCGTCAATCGCGCCGATGTGCAGGCGGCGCATTGGCGGCGGCTGGCGGCGGAACATGCCAAATGGGAGGCACAGAAGCGGTTGATGCCGTGGCTCTCTTTTGTCGAGGTGACCTATGGCGAACGGTCGAACAATGGGGCATCCTATGGCTCCTCTCAGACCGAGGGTTTTGACACCCGCACTAAGAAAGTGGATGCGTTCCCATGGATGCAGCCGGTGGATACGGCACAGTGGCAGACTGAAAGTTCCGCCTTGAACGTGCAGGGCAGTGATGCCGATGTCCAGGAATGGCAGGTGCAGGCTGGCGTCAGCATCCCCATCTGGGGCGAGACCTGGAGTGATGTGGCGGTGCGTTCGGCTGAGCTCGACCATGCGGTTTTGCGGGAGGAGGCGGCCGTTAAGCGTGCCGATGCGGATGTACATGCGGCGGTCAACCTGCTGCGGCAGGTGTTGCGCCAGCGGTTGAGATACACGCGCGAGAGTACCATCACCGTCAATGCCCTCAAGGAAGGCATCCGGCGCATGGAGTCTGATGGCAATGTTTCGCCGTATGAATTGGCGCGGTGGAAGGATCAGCTTTATGGCCACTACCGCCTATTGATCCGCAGCCAGTACGATTACCGCATGGCGAAGCTCAAGGTCAACCGCGCCATCGGGCGGATCATCGGTGATATTAAAATGGCGCCTGCCTATGCGGTCCCTGCTGACACACAGCTGGATGCGCCGCCGGCAAAATAACATTTGGCGGATAACACAATGGGCACACGGCGTCATTTGGCGGCGGTTCTTTTGGTCTTGGCCCTCATGGCTGGGCCGCTCATGGCGGGTTCATTGGTGGTGACCGAGGTCAATTACCATCCGGCCGTGTGGCCCGGCAGCCCGCCCAGCAGCTACTTCGAGTTTGTTGAATTTTGCAATGCCGGCACCACCACCATTTCGCTGGCAAATGCCACGTTTCACGCCGATGATCCACAAACCGCATTTGCCTTTGGCCCGCAAAGCTCGATCCATTCACTGGGGCCAGGCGAGTATATGGTGGTGGTTGGCAGCCTGCTGGTGTTCAACAATTGGTATAATCACTTCACACCGGGCATCAAGGTTGCAGGCGAGTATCAGGGGGGGCTGGGCAATAAGAGCGACACCATTTTCTGGACGGATGAAGCGGGTGTGGCCCACCACTTCACCTATCAGGACAGCGGTGCTTGGCCCTCCCGCGCTGATGGCGGCGGTAGTTCCATCGAACTTATGGGGCCGCTTTCGGACTACACCAGCGCGGGCAACTGGCACAGCAGTCACCGCTTCGGCGGCACGCCGGGCCGCGCCCGCGAGGTTCCGGATTTCAGCGTGTTATTGAATGAAGTGCGTCTGGATGGGCTCAGCGGTACGGTGGAGCTGTATAATGCCGGCACCCAGGCCATGGATGTTGGCGGTTGGTACATCAGCGATGATGCTACGAACTTGTTCCGGTACGCGGTTCCGCAGGGGTCCACGATTAAACCGGGCGATTTTCTGGCGCTGTCGAATGTGGGGTTCCCTTATCAGTATGACGGCACGCGGGCGCGGAAGCTCTGGCTTATTTCCGCCAATACACCGCTGGGTTGGGTGGCGGATTATACCGGATTGCCGCAGGTTTCAGATGGCGTGTCCGTTGGCCGTTGGCCGGATCCGGCTGCGGCAGAGTGGTATCCGCTTCAGGCATCGACCTTTGGTTCATCCAATGCGCCCCCCGCCTTCGGGCCGGTGGTGATTTCTGAAATTGAATATCGCCCGGCCACCACGCAGCAGGTGGGTGAGGTGGAGTTTGTCGAAATTTACAACCCCACCACATCGGATGTTTCCCTGGCGGGCTGGCGCTTTGGGGATGGAGTGCTCTACAATTTCCACGCCGGTCAGGTCCTGCATCCTTATCATGCGCTTGCAGTGTTGCCTTTTGATCCGCAGGATTCCGCAAATGCCGCACGCTGGCAGCGGTTCCAGGCTATGTACACCATTGAGCCCGGTGCCGGGATCGTGGGTGGTTATACCGGCCAGCTCAGCAGTGCCGGCGAGGGGGTGCAGTTGGACCGTGCCGGCACGCCGCCGCCGGGCTATTCCGGTCTTCCGACCTATTGGGCGGAAGACCGGGTGGTGTATGATTCCCTGCCGCCTTGGCCGCAGTTTAGTTCAGATGTGAATTTTTCCCTGCAGCGTAAGTCATCCCGTTTGTTTGGCAGTCTGCCAGAAAGCTGGATAAGTGCTGTGCCATCGCCCGGGGTTTCGGATATGGATGACGATGGCGACGGCATGCCGGACCGCTGGGAAATTCTGCATTTCGGGAGTCTTGCCGTTTCTGCAGGCCGTCCGACCGATGACCAGGACCATGACGGCATACCGGATATTGATGAATATTTTGCCGGGACAGACCCTAATAATCCTGATTCAAAGCTGGCTGTTTCAGGGGTTGAATACCATGCCGATGTGCGGCGTGTCGTTGTAAAATGGAGTAGCGTCACCAACCATTTTTATGGTATAAAAAGCGAAGGGTCAGTGACGGGGACAGGGTGGGCGAATATGTTGATGCAGATTCCCGCCACGCCGCCGGAAAATGCGGCGACGGTGACGGTGACTTCAATTTCAACACAAAAATTTTACCGCGTTTTCGCGGAATAGTGGCAAAAAGGGGATGGCGGGTCATGTTAAAGAGCTTCATGATCATGGGGTTGTGCCTGTTGTCTGCCCGTGCACTTTTTGCGTCTTCCCTGGTCTTGACTGAAATTAACTATCATCCGCCGGTGTGGCCGGGCAGCTATCCCAGTGAAGAGTATGAGTTTGTTGAATTTTACAATTCCAGTACGAGCACGATTTCCCTGATGAAAGCCGGGATGGGCGGGGCGGTGACCAGCTTCTGGTTCAAAACCAGTGCGGTGACCAGTCTTGGCCCCGGCGAATATGTGGTGGTGGTGAAGAATTTCGCGGTTTTTTCGTCGTGGTACAATAACACCTGGGGCGGCACCATCAGGGTCGCGGGGCAATGGCCGGGTGGCAAGTTGAGCGACAATGGCGAGACCATCCTTTGGATCGATGAGACGAACGGTATCCATTCGGTGGCGTATCATAATGGTGGCGGTTGGCCCACCCGTGCGGATGGGGGGGGCTCCTCCCTTGAGTTGGTCGATCTCGTCGGCGACCCCAATGCGTCGGAAAGCTGGCGCGCCAGCCATCGTTTGGGCGGCACGCCGGGACGTGGCCGCGAAGAACTGCCTGTTAATATTGTCATCAATGAAATCCTGACGCGTACCGATGCGCCGGCACTTGACTTTGCCGAACTATATAATGCGGACACGCAGGATGTGGATGTCAGCGGGTGGTATCTGAGCAACACGGCTACCAACCTTTTTCGGTTCCGTATCCCGAACTCGACCATTCTTGCGCAGGCTGGGTATCTGGCGTATGACCAGAATACCTTTCAATTCAATTTGAATGGTTCGCATGGTGGTGAAATTTGGCTGGTCACGTCCAACAGTTCCAAAGGGTGGATCATGGATTTTGTCGCTTTTGGCGGCGCGTCGAATGGCGTTTCTTTCGGGCGTTGGCCGAATGGCACCGGCAATGACCTGTACCCGATGGTTTCCACGACCATGGGCGGGCCCAATTCCGGTCCGCGCTTCGGCCCGCTGGTCATTTCCGAAATTAATTATAATCCCGACACGACGAACCTGCCCGACGACCTGGAGTTTTTGGAAATCTATAATCCGAGCAATGCGCCCATAACCCTGACTGATTGGCGGTTCAGCAGTGGCGTCGAATACACATTTCCAAGCGGTGCGGTGATCAATACCGGGCAGGCCCTGGTGTTGCTGTCGTTCAACCCGCTGGCGGCCACCAATCAGGCCCGTAAAGACCGGTTTGTGGCCACCTATCATGTGCCGGACGGGACGACGCTTCTGGGGCCCTTCACCGGCAAACTGAGCAATGCCGGTGAAGATGTGACGCTGGAGAACCACGATCTGCCGCTCCCGGATGATCCGACCTTTATCCCGCATTTTATAGATGACAAGGTTCCGTATGGCACCAGCAAGCCCTGGCCTTGGAAGACAGATGGTTACGGCTTCTCGCTGCAGCGTAAAAGCCCCGTCTTGTTTGGCGGCGATGGGTCCAACTGGTGGGCGGCTGCGCCCACGCCCGGCACGGTGGATTTTGACTGGAATGGCGACGGGATGCCCGATCAGTGGGAAATTGATTATTTTGGCGGCACAGACACCGCTGCAGGCGCCGCCACTAATGACTATGACCATGACGGCATGCCGAATCTGGACGAGTTCATAGCCGGCACTAATCCCACCAATGCGGCTTCCCGGTTGGTGATCACGGACATGGGCTTCCCGCTCGGTGCAACCTCGCAGGTGGTGCTGGCCTGGAGCAGTGTCACCAGCACCTTCTATAATGTTAGCATGCGGCAGGACTTTACCAGTGTCTGGCAGGTTGTGCAGAAGCACCTGCCGCCGGTCCCGCCTGAAAATCTCAGCACGGTGGATGTGTCGGCGGCGGGTGCGGTGACCGGTCTTTTCCTGCGGGTGACCGGTGAATAGCCGCAGGTTGCAAATAACCGGTGGTGGCCTTCGGTTTTGCATTGAGTTGGCCGCCTTTTCGTTGTATTTCACCTGCATCTAAAGGAAATCGTCTATGATGTTGTATGCCAGAGGCTCGGTGGCCGATGAATTGTCGCCCCGTGATTTGCGCGAGGGTTTGTTCACCGCATTGAACAAGCTGGGGCTGCGGCAGCGTGTGCTGGTCCTGCCGCCGGATTTTACCCGCTTCCATTCGCGCGCCGGTGAGCTGACCCGCTACATCTGGGAGTATTACGGGGAGCGGCTGGCGGATGTCCTGCCTGCGCTGGGCACCCATTCGCCCATGACGCCGGGACAGATCACCGAGATGTTTGGTTGCATGCCGGCCTCGCTTTTCCGGGTCCATGACTGGCGCAATGGCATTACCACCGTCGGCCATGTGCCGGCGGAGTTCGTCAGGGAGGTTTCCGGCGGCGCGGTGGACTATGCGTGGCCCGCGCAGGTGGCCAACCTGGTGGCGCATGGCAAACATGACCTCATCCTTTCCGTCGGGCAGGTGGTGCCTCATGAGGTGGTCGGCATGGCCAACTACAACAAGAACCTCTTTGTCGGCACCGGCGGGTCGGAGGGTATCAATAAGAGCCATTTCATCGGCGCGGCCTACGGCATGGAGCGCATGATGGGCCGGGCGGAGACCCCCGTGCGCAAGGTGCTCAATTACGCCTCCGAGCACTTCACCAGCCATCTGCCGATGGTTTACGTGCATACCGTGGTGGGGCGAGGCGATGACGGCAATTTGAAGGTGCGCGGCTTGTTTGTTAGCGATGACCGCTCCGGCTTTGACAAGGCGGCGGAACTGTCGCTTCAGGTGAATTTTCAGCTCCTGCCCGAGCCGCTGCACAAGGTGGTGGTCTGGCTCGACCCCTCCGAGTTCAAGAGCACGTGGCTGGGCAACAAGAGCATCTACCGCACCCGCATGGCATTGGCCGACGGCGGTGAACTGGTGGTCCTGGCCCCGGGCCTCAAGGAGTTCGGCGAGGACAGCGCTATTGACGGTCTCATCCGCAAATATGGCTACGTCGGCACCCCACGTGTCCTGGCCGCCGTGCGCGAACATGAGGATTTGCGCCGGAACCTGAGCGCGGCCGCGCACCTTATCCACGGCTCATCGGAAGGCCGTTTCTCGGTCACCTACTGTCCCGGCCACCTGACCCGCAAGGAGATCGAAGGCGTTGGATTCAAGTATGCGGATTTGGCGGAGATGCAGAAAAAATATGATCCGGCGAGGCTCAAGGACGGCTTCAACACCATGCCGGACGGTGAGAAGATTTATTACATTTCAAACCCGGCCATCGGCCTGTGGGCCTATGCCGGGCGGTTTGAACAATCCGGTGCCGCGGCGCAATAAGAGGGCCGGGAAGGTGGATGGAGGAGCGCATGACACAGACGTTGCCGGAGCATGTTGAAACCGTCGCGCAGCTCGATGAGCTGCTCAGCCGTCCCTCGGAACGGCTGGTTGAATTTTTCAAGGCGCTGGAAGGCGACATCATCCTGATCGGCGCCAGCGGCAAGGTGGGCCCCACCGTGGCGCGCATGGCGCAGCGGGCCGTCAAGGCCTCCGGCCGCAAACGCCGCGTCATCGGCGTGGCGCGCTCGGCCATGGATGAGCTGGCCGCCGAAGGCGTTGAGACCATCCGCTGCGACCTCATGGACATGGCGGCGGTTGACAAGTTGCCCAAGGCGGAAAACGTCGTCTTCCTCGCCGGCCGCAAGTTCGGCTCCACGGGAAGCGAGGCCATGACCTGGGCCACCAATGTCATGGTGCCGTACCATGTGGCGCGGGCCTTCACCGCCTCCCGCGTGGCGGCCTTTTCCACCGGCTGCGTCTATCCCGTCGTGTCGTTGGCCACCGGTGGCTCGCGCGAATCTGATTCGCCCGAGCCGGTGGGCGAATATGCCATGTCCTGCCTGGGCCGCGAACGCATGTTCGACTATTTCTCCGAGACCCATGGCGAAAAGGTGGTGCACCTGCGCCTCAATTACGCCGTGGAGATGCGCTACGGCGTGCTCTTTGACGTGGCCACCCGCATCTGGAACGGCCAGCCCGTGGATATCACCACCGGCTATGCCAATGTGATCTGGCAGGGCGATGTCGGCAACCAGACCCTGCTCAGCCTGGGCCTGGCCTCCAGCCCCGCCCGCATCCTGAACATGACCGGCCCGGAAATAATTTCCATCCGTCAGGTCGCGGAACAGTTCGGCCGCCTGCTCGGCAAGCCGGTCACCTTTGCCGGTGTCGAGAACGGCCGTGGCTATCTGAACAACGCCCGGGTGGCCAATGAGCTCTTCGGCCATCCCTCCGTGTCGGTGGACCGCTTGATTGAGTGGACGGCCCACTGGATTCGCATAGGAGGCAAGGGCCTCGGCAAACCCACCCACTTCGAAGCCCAGGACGGAAAATACTAGAACGAGCGGAGGAATTCAGGATGAGTCGTGTGTTGCGGACTGCCATCGTCGGGCTGGGCCATCTCCACCCCCGCCATTACATGCCCCTGTTCAAGATGACCGGCGCATCGCGCGTGGAGGGCGTCATGGAGCCCGACGCCGCCCTGCGCGAGCCCTTCTGCGCCGAGTTCGGCGTCAAGGGCTATGCCACCCTTGAGGCCATGCTGCGCGATGGCCATTGGGACCTCGCCGCCATCTTCCTGCCGCATGCCGACTGCCCGGCCGCCGCCGAGGCCTGTGCCGCCGCCGGCACGCATGTCTTTGTCGAAAAGCCCATGGCCGCCAGCGTTGCGGGCGCAGTCCGCATCGTCAAGGCCGCCGCCGCCCACAATGTCATTGCGGCCACCGGCTACGCCTGGCGCCTGCATCCTGCCGCGCGCGAGATGAAGCGCCTGATCAATGACGGCGTGATCGGCAACGTCATCAGCCTCGAAGGCCGCTGTGCCGCCGGCCGCATGCAGCGCTATCTGGACGGCCATTCCCCGTGGATTTTGCAGAAGGCCCGCTCCGGCGGCGGCCCCATGTTCAACCTCGGCGTGCATTGGATCGACCTCTTCCGCTGGATGATGGCCGACGAGGTGACCGAGGTCTGCGGCGAGAACGTCAAGGTGAACACCGCCTATGACATTGAGGACAACTCCTTTGCCTTCCTGCGCTTCGGGCGCGGGGCCATCGCCTCGCTCAACATCAGCTACACCGTGCCGGATGCGTTCCCCAATGGCCGCGACCTCTATGTGGCCGTGCGCGGCACGCGCGGCGTGCTCTCGTGGTCCCCGGCCTATGAAGGCGCCAAGGACATCGTGTTTGTGTGCACCGACCATCCCGACTTCGCCGCCACGCCCTGCCGCGAGCTGTCGTTCGAGCTGAAAAAAGTCGCCGGCTATTCCGGCGTCATGGGGTGGGAGATGGTCAACGATCTGGTGACGGCCATTTTAAACGGCACCCCCCCGGCCATCCCGGGTGAGGAGGGGGTGGCGGCCTTGCGCGTGGTGGAGGCCGTCTACCGCTCCGCCGCCGCCAAAAAATGGGTCGCCGTCTGACCCCGGCCGAAGCGCCGCCGCCATCCGGATTTGGTGTTAAATCACAAGCCAAGCAGGGGAGTGCATCTGGTGGATTTTTTTTGATCCATAGCCCCCATGTTGGTAAGAGAAAATGATGACAAGTCGCGCCATAACAAAGTCCTATATCAGTCTGTATTGGCGAATCTGGCTCGCACTGGTCGCGTGCCTTCTTCTTGTCCGTTTCTCGATTCTATTCCGTGTCCAAGCGGAAGACACTCTATTCGCTTTGTTCAGTTGCTACGCTATTCCAACATGGATTTCGATTGTGGTCTTGAATGCAATTGAAGGTCATCGCTTGATGGAGTACCTCAAGCACAATCATCGCCAGAAGTGGGAGTATCTCACATCAGGTCCGGGCTTTGGCCCGGGCAGAATGAATAGCTTCCGATCTTTACCCTTTATTTATTCCAATGACGATCTAGCCGATTCTGTGGTCAAAGAGCTAAAAACGAACTACAGGCGTTTTGTGAAACTAATACTGACTGTGTTCTTCACGATGCTACCATTGTTCATAATTACTATGCCGATATGGGGCAGCTAACAAGTCAGCCGAGGCCATTTGGGTCACGCCGAGACAAACGACAATCGCTCCCGCCGGATCCGTGTCCGTCCATGCGTCTGATCCGACCGATCCGTCCGACTCAGCCCTTTTCGTCTGTTTTTGCAGGTAAACTCCGCAGTTCCGGCTCCTTCCCTGCGGTGAGCTTGTCGAACCCGCGTCTCCAAGAGGCAAGCCGTTCGATCAAATCTAATTTGATCAACCCTCTTCTGGTCAGAAACTCCGTGGTGAGTCTTTCTTCATCCTGTCTATCCTGTCCATCCATGTGAATAAATCTCTCTGGTCCTTCTTCCCCTTTGCGACCTTTGCGCCTTTGCGTGAACACTCCGCCTTTTCCGCCTTGCCCGGCAGGCCGACTCATGCCATCATGTCTCACCCGTTTTGAGGTGTTGGATTCTAGCAAAAGGAGACATGCGGATGAGCAACGTAGTGCGTTTTGACAAGATCAAGCCGGCGGCCCAGTGCCGCTATGACGGAATTTCCCTCGGCGAGGTGATGCTGCGCTTCAACCCTGACGACGTCCCCACCGAGCGCGCCACCGCGATGCGCGTCTTCCAGGGCGGCGGCGAGACCAACGTCGCTTGCGGCCTGGCCTACACCTTCGGCCTGCGCGCCGCGGTCGTCACCGCGCTCGTGGATGACGAGGTCGGCAGGAGTATCCGCAACCAGCTGCGCACCGCCGGGGTCGATACCGGCCGCATCATCTGGTTCAACACCGCCAGCGATGGCTCGCACTTCTCCACCGACGGCAAGGGCGGCCTGATGAACGGCATCAACTTCACCTATAACGGCAAGGGCGTCATTCCCTCCAGCACCTGCTATTATCGCGCCCACACCGCCGTGCGCGAGCTGCGCTGCGGCGATGTGGACTGGGCGGCCCTGTTCGGCAAAGACGGCGTGCGCGCCTTCAACACGGGCGGCATCTACACCTTGATTTCGCCCACCTCCGCCGACCTGGCCATCGAGGCCGTGCAGGCCGCCAACGCCAACGGCACCTTTGTGGCTGCGGACTTGAACTACCGCTCCAAGGTCGAGCCGGACAAGGAGAAGGCTCGCAAGATCAACCGCCGGATCGCTCCCTATCTGGGCTTCCTGGTCGGCAACGATTCCGATATGCATGACGCGCTGGGCTATGAAACCAAGGTCGCCAAAAAGGCGGGCTTTGATGAGTGGCTGGCGGCCTACCAGCAGACCGTGCGGCAGGTGGCCAAAGACTTCCCCAACCTCAGCCTGATCGGCACCCAGTGGCGCGGCGCCACCAGCGCCGACACCATTGACTGGGGCGCGGCCCTTTATAATGTGGATGCCGACACCTTCCATGTGGCGCCCGTGCGCCGCGAGGTGCCCATCCTGGACCGCACGGGCGGCGGTGACTCATTCACCTCCGGCGTGCTGGCCGCATTGCTCAAAGGCAAGAATCTGGACACGGCGGTGCAGTGGGGGGCGGCGCATGGCGTCCTGGTTCAGGAAACGCCGGGCGACATCACCATGGTGGAGGAGAAGCTGGTCATCGCCGAATGCAAGCGTGCGCTCGGCGGCGGCGGCGTCAAGGCGGTGCGTTGATTTTAACGAAAGGAAACAGGTCTGATGAAGTGGATGCGTTTTAAAAGCAAGGAAACTCCGGCGGGCGGCGCGTATGGTCGGCTGGCGGATGCGAAAAATGTGGAGCTCATGGCTGGCACCCCGCTTGCGGGACTGACGCCGACCGGAAAAAAAGTCCTTCTGGACTCCATCCAGGAATGGTTGCCGCCGGTCGATCCGGTGAACGTCATCGCCATTGGCGCCAACTATGTGGCGCATTGCAAGGAAAGCCAGGTCAAGCCGCCGGACCATCCGCTGGTGTTCATCAAGGCCACCTCGTCGGTGGTCGGCCACCAGCATCCCGTGGTGTTGCCGTCCATTTGCCCCGCGGAAGTGGATTACGAAGGCGAACTCGCCGTGATCATCGGCAAGTCCGCCCGGAACGTCAAGCGCGCGGATGCGCTCAGCTATGTGCTGGGCTACACCATCGCCAACGATGTCTCCGCGCGGGATATCCAGCTCCGGATCGATTCCCAGTGGGCGCGTGGCAAGTCCTTTGACACCTTCTGCCCGCTCGGCCCTGTGGTGGCCACGGATCTGGATCCCTCCAAGCTGCGCATCCAGACGCGGGTGGCGGGCGAAATGCTGCAGGATGCGCCCACCTCCGACATGATGTTTGATGTCGGCTTCATCATCGAGTTCCTCTCCGCCGGCATGACCTTGCTGCCGGGCACGGTGATCCTGACCGGCACGCCCGAAGGGGTGGGGCTGGGCCGCAACCCGAAGCGCTATCTCAAGGCCGGGGAAGTGATGGAAGTCACCATTGATGGCATCGGCACGTTGCGCAACCCTGTGAAAGCGGAATAACACGGAGGCGGCTATGCGTGAGAGTAACGGTGGTGTGGTGGCCATGGTCGTGGCGCTGGTGATGCTGTCGGGAATCGTCATTTACCAGCAGAGGCAATTGCATCACAAGCCGGTTGCATCGTCGCCGGATACGTCATTGCCTGCCGTGGGGAAGCCTGTCAATTCTTCGTTGCCCGCCCCGGCCAAGGTTGCGTTTGTGGGAAAGCCGGGGGTGGGCGGTGTCCCGGTGGCGGCTTCACCGGGCGGGAAAGAGACGGCTCCGCCAAGGGATGCCGCCTCGTTCATGAACGGGATCGCTTCCATGATGAAGAACCCGGAAATGAAGGAGATGATGCGGACCCAGCAGGAAAACAGCATGGATTTCACGCATGGCGCGCTCTTCCGCTATCTGGGCCTCACCGGCGATGCGTTGAAAGCCTTCAAAAGTCTGCTGGTGGACCGGCAGATGGCCATGCTCGACGCATCGCTCTCGTCCATGCAATCCGGTGCCACGCGTGAGGAGCGCCTTGCAAAGGCTGAAGAACTCAAAAAGATCACCGATGACTATGACCGGCAGATTCGCGAATTCCTGGGCGAAAAGGATTATCCGCTCTACAAGGAGTTTGAAGATACGCAGACCGAGCGGATTGAGGTCAACATGTTCAAGCAACAGCTGGATCCCGCGCTGGCCCTGACGGAGCAGCAGGAGCATGACCTGATTGTGGCCATGAACGAGGAGCGCAAGAATTTCAAATTTTTTGCGGACCTGAAGGAGCCCGGGAAAATAAATCCTGCGGACCTCAACGAGGAGTTCATGGGCCGCATGATGGAGGAGACGGCCAAACTTCAGGAAAAATCCGCCGTGCGGGCCGCCGCCATCCTGAATCCGCAGCAGCTCGAACAGTTTCGCGAACACCAGAAGCAGTTTTATGCCATGCAGGCCATGGGCATGAAAATGGCTTCCCAGCTGTTTAACAAAAAACAGTGATCCTGCGCCGTTTCTTTATTTTTCTTTCCCTGCTTTGACCGGGATCAGGATTTCGTTCCGCCGCAGGAACCACGGCGTGAAGGGCGGGTTGTAGCGTGCCCATACCGGTTCTCCGTCGATGACATGCCCTTGTTTTTGGATCCACGCCTCCAGCTCCTGCTTGTGGTGCAGGTAGGCTTTCTCGCTCCATCGGCCGGAGTAGCGGATGGCCGCCATCCGGCGGGCCGGCACCTGCCGCAGTTTGACGTTGGGATCATCCGGCACGGGTAGGGTGTCCAGGGTGTACGATGCCGGCATCATGAAGCTGACCGCCCACTGGTCGTTCATGCGTTGCTGGCCCACTGGCGCGGTCATGCTGATCTTCGCGCCGCGCGCCTCCTGCGCGACTGGGGCCGTCATGGCCACCTTGCCGCGGGACTGGTTGTCGCCGGAGATATAGCGGAAGAGCCGCCCGAAGGCCTTGTTTCCGGCCTCCTCCAGCGTTCCGTCCACGGTTGTTTCGGCGAGCACATGGGGCGCGTAGTCGCGTAGCTCGCAGGTTCCGGCTTTCTCCACCACCGTGTACTTTGCCTCTTCAGTGGCCATCGCATTCACCGTTCCAATGATCATGCCCGCAATAACCAGCAGGCTCCGCCTTGAACGCTTCATGATCACCGCCTTTCAGTTTTTATAATGTCTGCCTTTTGACAATTCGCTTTCGCGCTCTTTGGCGGGTTTCGTGGTTAACTCTTCATCCGTGTTCATCTGTGTGATCAGTGGGCGTTTGCGGTTTTTTTCACAATCCGTGGTGTGTCTTGTTCGTCGCGTGTGCCGGCGGCGTCTTCAGCGTTTGATTGTGTGTCTTTTGTTTTCGCACATGTTGTCGGCGTGGCCCTGGATTCCGCAATTCCGGATTTGCCGGATGCATGCAGCCCGGTCGGACCGGAAGATGAAGGCGAATACCTTGGCGATGGGATTGTTGAACTTCTTGCACGTGTTCGGATCCGGGAACTGGACGCAATCGGCACAACTCTTCAAATTCTGATCCGCACAACAGCTCCGTATCTTGCACCACGTGGCCCGTGAGTTCCCGTGACAGCCGGGACATTTTTCGGACAGATACGATCGGCAGCCTCCGCAGTAGAGCCCGCAATATGCGACCAGATCCGGATTGGATACGATTTCCTTCATGCTCCCTCCATAGCCCAATGACCGCATCATAGCCGTGGCCATCCCTTGCGTCAACGCCTGGATTTTGCGCGACGAAAGATGGATGAAAGACAGAATGAGGCCGCACGCTCTGAAATCGTTTTGCTACGGCAAAACGAGGGCAACCTGCATTAAACTTCCGTCTTCTTCCCCTTGGCGGACTTTGCGCCTTTGCGTGAACACTCCACCTGTCTAGCAGCCCGCTTCCATCACCAGCACCCAATCCTCCATCGTCGGCTGCACCGGCACCTCCCACTCGCTCCCTCCCGCAACCCTCCCCAGCTCATGCTCCTCCCCGTTGCGCGGATTCCAGAAAAACGCCCGGTACTCCACCCCCGCCTCAATCCCCGCCACTACGATCCGCTCCTTGTCCCAGGGAAACGTCGGATTATAGAAATAAACAATGCGCACACGGCCTGGAATCCCGGCCGCAAACGGCGTATTCACATTCTCTGGCCCGCCCGCCGGCTTCACCCACTCCTGGTGCGCCTCGAACTGCCACCATGGATACCGCTTCAGCAGTTGTGCGCCCAGTGCAATCTGGCTTGCCCCCGGCAGCAGGTACGCCTCCTCCCACGGCGTATTGCCCCACGTCCCCCCGTGCGGGGAGGGGCCATACGCCTTGGCCCGGGTATTGACCTGCCAGATGCCGTTCGCGCCATAGGTATGTCCCGCCGCGCCCGAAAGCACCGCGGCCCAGAACGTCAGCCGTTGCACCTCCGCCTGCGTGCCGTGCAGGATCCCCTCATAGCTCACTTCGCCCACGATCACCGGCATGGCAGGCTGGCGTCCGTGCTCGGCGATCACCTTGCTCACGGTATTGGATACGCTTTCATACCCGCCATGCCCGGTCTGGAGCATGTCAAAGTCCAGCACCGAATCATCCGTCACCTGATTCCGCCCGATTTGTGTCGGATGGATCGTCACCGGATGTGAATAAGGGTCCGTCGCGCGCACATACTGGCCGATCTCCGTCCATCCAGTCATCTGCTTCTTCCGGTCGCTCTCCTTGTCCGTGGAAAGGTAGAACGGCATTGTTGCTTCGCCTGCCAGGCACCACACAACAGGATAGGCGCCCCAGCGTGCGATCAGGTACCGCCAGTGCTGCTTCATCTTGGTGCTGCCCAGTAGCGGTAGGTAATAGCCCCAGGCCCCCACGATGCACGCCACCAGCCCCGCCCGGGCCAGCCAGCCGATCCGCAGGTCCGCCATGTCGAAATACGCCGGATTGATGCGGCCGTAATCCTTTTCCCATGGAAAACCCGCCTCGTTCGCGCCCCGCTCGTCAAACCCCGGCATATCGGGATAAAGCCCCGCCACGATCTGCACCACCGAAAACCCCTTGGCGACACGGTCCGCCGCCAGCAATTGGAAATCCTGCGGCCACGCCATGCGCTGGCACAATCCCATCCACCACGTGTCCGCCAGCCAGAAGAACGGCGTCCCGTCCTCATGCTCAAACGTCCGTTTCGACGCCGCCACCCGCAGCGGCCCGTACGCCAGTAGGGTATGGTCACCGGCATACGGCGTAGCCTCCAGCACACCCGCCACGCCATGCAGATCAGAGTTCGTGCGGTCCGAGCAGGCGGTTGTGATCTCATACGATCCGGCCAGCGGCGCGGCGAACCGCACCCGCCACTCCTGTCCGCCCGCCCAGTACGTCGGCACCCGCCAGCGCTTGCCCGACGCATGCGTCAGGATCACATCCAGTTCCACCTCGTTGAATGGGTCCGGATAGACCCGGCTGGACACATAGCTCCACTCCGTGACCTGCCTTGCCAAAGTTGCGATCTTGCGCTTCATATGGGCTCTCCGTGGCCGGGTTTCATGACGACCGGGTGTTGATGATGGAGAGTAGCCTATTTCAAAACACCATAAGCGTCAACGTTCCGGTTTAAGCGGTTCAGCTCCTGTAATCGAAAGCTAAACAGAAAAGGAGGCGGGTTCTGCTGGACGGATTATGGTAAAGTGTGCAGAATGTCTACACACTTTTTGGGTTGTGAAAAGGAGGCGGTGGCATGTCCGAACTTTGGCGGCAGACGTGGACGATGTTTTTCATGGGGATGGGCGGCGTCTTTCTGTTTTTGCTGATGTTGGTCGTGATATTGCGCGCCGTGTCACGCGGGTTTATGCACAAGCCGCCCGATCCTGCGGATGTCGTTGTGGCCTCCAGCCGCGGCAAGCCTTGGATGATCCGTATGGTTGTCGCCGGGGGTGTGATGCTGGTGGCATGGTTGATTTCCCATGGCGCGGCCGGCAGCATGGGGATGGCCGCAAAGGATGTGGCATACAGCACGGGGGTGGTGACGTTTTTGAAATCCGGCGGCTGGCAGCCCCTGCTGATGGTGATCATTGGTTTTGTGTTGCTCTATCTGGCCGTGGCCAAAGGCTATGAGCCGATGCTGCTGATTCCCATCGGGTTTGGAGCGATTTTTGCCAACACCCCGGGCGCAGGAATGGTGGGCCATGACGGGTTCCTGAGCATTATTTTCACGGCAGGCATCCAAAACGAGCTGCTGCCGATTTTGATTTTCATGGGGATAGGCGCTTTGTCTGATTTCGGGCCGTTGCTGGCCAATCCGAGGCTGGCGCTGTTGGGTGGGGCGGCGCAATTGGGCGTGTTCGGAACCCTGCTTGGCGTGGTGGCGTTGAACATGATCCCGGGCTTTAATTTCAACCTCAAGGAGGCCTGCTCCATCGCCATCATTGGTGGTGCGGATGGCCCGACCTCCATTTATCTTTCCAGCCGTTATGCGCCAAATTACATGGGGGCCATCATGGTGGCGGCCTATTCCTATATGGCCATGGTGCCGTTGATCCAGCCGCCCGTTATGCGCCTGTTGACCACCCATAAGGAACGGTGCATCCGCATGAAGATGCACCGTGAGGTTGGCGCGCGTGAGCGCATGTTCTTTCCTTTGCTGGTTATGCTCCTTTGCGTATTGCTTCTGCCCACCGCCATGCCGTTGCTGGGCAGTCTGGCGTTCGGCAATTTCGTCAAGGAATGCGGTGTGGCGGACCGTCTGGCCAAGGCGCTTCAGAATGAAGTCATGAATATTGCCACCATTCTGCTGGGGCTGGGCGTGGGCATGCAGCTTGAGGCGGTGAAATTTCTGGCGCCGACCACCTTGGCCATACTGGGGCTTGGCTTTGCGGCTTTTGTCATCGGATCAGCCGGTGGCGTGATTTTCGGCAAGATTATGAATATGGTTTCACCGGCAAATCCGGTAAATCCTCTGATTGGCTCCGCGGGGGTTTCCGCCTTTCCGATGGCGGCGCGGGTTTCCCAGCGGATGGGGCAGGAGTCGGATCCGTGTAATCATCTGATCTTTCACGCATTGGGGGCGAATGTGGCGGGGCAGATCGGGTCCATCGTGGCGGCAGGCGTCATTCTCGCGCTTTTAAAATAACGATATTGGCAATGTGCAGCAGGGGAGTAGTATATGAGTAAAATTGTAATTCCTGAAGATGGATTGTTCCTTGGCTTGGATTCAAGCACGCAGAGTCTCAAGGCCATCCTGATTGATGGCAGCTTGAGGGTGGTTTATGAGCAGTCCGTTCAGTTTGACCGTGACCTGCCGCAGTTCAAAACTGAAGGCGGTGTCCACCGCAGTGCGGACGGGTTGACGGTCACGGCGCCGCCTCTGATGTGGGTGGCGGCGCTTGATAGGCTGCTGGCGCGCATGCAGGCGGATAAATGTCCGTTGGGGCGTGTGCTGGCTGTTTCCGGGTCAGGCCAGCAACATGGCAGCGTGTGGCTCAAGCGTAAGGCGCAGAATATCCTCCGCCATCTGGATGGTCGCAAGACCCTGCAGGATCAATTGTCTGATGTTTTCTCGGTAAACGCTTCGCCGGTCTGGATGGATTCCAGCACGACGGCGGAATGCCGCGCCTTGGAATTGGCCATGGGGGGGGCACAGGTGGTGGCGGATGTGACCGGGTCGCGGGCATATGAGCGGTTTACCGGCAACCAGATTGCCAAAATACACCGGACCCTGCCGCATGACTATGAGATGACCGACCGCATTGCGCTGGTCAGTTCTTTCATGGCGTCGCTGTTGATCGGTGATTATGCGCCGATTGACACCAGCGACGGATCGGGCATGAACCTCATGGACATCCGCCTGAAGGCCTGGGATGCCAATGCCATAAAAATCACCGCCACATGGCTGGATGCCAAGCTGGGGCCGGTCGTGCCGTCACATACCGATGTGGGCCATATCCACCGTTATTATGTTGATCGCTGGGGATTTGATCCGGCTTGCCGCGTGATCGCGTTCTCGGGCGATAATCCCTGCAGTCTGGCGGGGTTGCGGCTGCAGGCGCCGGGTGATGTGGCGATCAGTCTTGGCACCAGCGACACCATGTTCGGCTCGTTGTCTGATCCGAAACCTTCGGCGGAGGAAGGCCATGTTTTTGTGAGTCCGGTTGATCCCGCACATTATATGGCCATGGTCTGCTTCAAGAACGGTTCGCTGACGCGTGAACATGTGCGTGTGTTGACCGGGGCGGCGTCATGGGCCGCCTATGGCCAGCTGTTGAAGGAGACGGCGCCCGGCAATCAGGGGCAGTTGGGTTTTTACATCAAAGAACCGGAAATTACGCCTACCATTCTCAAGACCGGCATCTTCCGTTTTGACGCGACCGGTAAGCCGGTGCCCGCCTTTCCAGCGGCAGCGGAGGCGCGTGCGGTGTTGGAAGGCCAGTTTCTTTCCATGCGCATGCATGGCGGCAATATCGGTTTGAGTCCTGCCAGTATCCTTGCAACCGGCGGCGCATCGGTGGACGCGGGTGTGTTGCGTGTGATGAGCGATGTGTTTGGCGTGCCGGTTTATGTGGGTGACCAGCCTAATTCCTCGTCACTGGGCGCCGCTTACCGGGCGTTGCATGGATGGGTTTGCCAGGCGGCGGCGGGTAAATGGGTGCGGTTTGCGGATGCTCTGGCGCATGCGCCGGCTTTCCGCAAGGCGGTTGATCCTGATATGGCGGCACATGCTGTGTATAACGGGTTGCTCGAAAAATTCCGTCACCTTGAACGGGTCGTGGTGGCCATGGGACACATTCACAAGGGTTAAGGTTGGAGGTGCGCAATGGAACGGGTGGAATATGGCGGTTGGAAGAATAATATCCGGTTGGCAAACAAAGAGGTTGAATTGATCATCACGGCCGATGTCGGGCCGCGGATTATCCGCTTTGGCTATATCGGGCAGCGCAATGTGTTCGGCGAATTTTCGGACCAGAAGGGGCGGAGTGGTGAAAAGGCGTGGATGATCCGGGGCGGCCACCGCTTCTGGGTTGCGCCGGAATCCAAGCCGGTCACGTATGAACTGGATAATGCCCCCGTGAAGTTCAAGGCAATACGGCATGGCGTGCGGATGATGCAGGAAAAAGGGCTGTTAAGCGGCATGGCCAAGACAATGGAGATCACCCTGGCGCCGGACCGCAACGAAGTCAAAGTAGTGCACATTCTCAAGAACGCGGGTCGCAGGACGGCGGCGGTTTCGCCGTGGGCCTTGACGGTCATGGCCAAAAAAGGGATGGCGGTCATTCCATTGCCGGCAAAAATCGCACACACGGACCGTCTGACACACAATCAGGAGTGGAGCCTGTGGGGGTACACCGATTTCACCGATCCGCGCTGGACGTTGGGTTCAAAGTATATCTTCTTCAGGCAGGATCCGGCGCGCGGTCCGAACAAGCTGGGCATTGCGCATCGTGAAGGGTGGGTGGCTTACCAGCTTGACGGATTCGTTTTCGTAAAATATTTCAAACGCTTTGATCGTGTGGTTTATCCGGACGGCAATGTCAATTTCGAGACATTCGCCAATCAGGACATCCTTGAGTTGGAGTCGCTGGGACCCTTGGTTAAACTGGCATCAGGCGCGACCGTCAGGCATGAGGAAGTGTGGCGGCTTTATCGCGGGGTGCCGGCCTGTAAAACCGAGGCTGATGCCGTACGTCTGTCGAACCGGCTGGCAAAATAGCGGCAGGCTGCCCGGTTGTTTTTAAAACAGCTCGCCTTGGTGGTGCATGCCTGTTTTTTTAACAGGTTTGGATTTGGGTGCGGGCCGATTGCCTAGCAGGGCTAGAAAATCCTGTTCGTTCAGCATAGGGATGTTGAATTTTGCGGCTTGGTCGGTTTTGTTGCTGCCGGGCGCCTCGCCCGCGATTAAACAGCTGGTTTTCTGGCTGACCGCCGATGTGACGATCCCGCCCAATGCTTGGATGCGCGCGGCGGCTTCATCGCGTGACATACTGGCCAATACGCCGGTCAGCACAAATGTTTTTCCGAGAAGCGGTTTGTCGCCGGCTGTGTCAGGTGTGGGATTTGCGGATGGATGGATGTTCAGTTCGTCAAGCTGCCGCAGGGTTTGCCGTCCGGCGTCCGATTGGAAATACGCCAGGACGCTGCGCGCCACCACTGGGCCGACTTCAGGAATTTTGTATGCGTCCAGTCGTCCTTTGATCGCCGTGATTTCAGCTTGCAACGCTCGGTGTCGGTCAGCCAGCTTGAGGCGTTCCTCTTCCGGTTTCTTGCGGTTGGCGGCGGCTTTTGGATTGATGCGGTCGGCCTCGTTTTCCTTTTCTGCAAGGATGGCAATGTCGTGCAGGATCGGGGAGTTCGTGATCTCTTTCAGGTTGCGGTGGATGGCGGCGATCTGCAAGGCCGTGGCTTCACCCACTTCCGGAATGGCCAGTGCGAACAGCCAGCGATGTAGGGGTAGCGCCCGGCTCTGCTCCAGCGCATCCAGGATGCGTTGTGCGTTTTTTGCGCCTAGCAGGCGAGGCTCGCTGGCGGTGCCGAGGTTGAGCGCTGCCAATTGGGGCAGTGTCAGTTTGAACACATCCAGCGGTTCCTGTGTCAATTCCCGTTCAAAGAGCGCATTTGCCACCACGCCGCCCAGCCCTTCGATATCCAGCGCATGCCGGGATGCCATGTATTCCAGACGCCGCATTTTCTGTGCCGGGCACTGGAGATTGTTGCAGCGGCTGGCCACCGCCTCGTCATTCCCGCTGTTGCGGTTGCGTATAACGTTGTTGCCGCAGATCGGGCATGTTTCAGGCATTTGGAACTTCTTCTCGCGTCCCGTCCGTTTTTCAACCAGTGCGCGCACTACCGCCGGAATCACCATGCCGGCTTTTTCAATGATCACCTGGTCGCCGATGCGGATGTCTTTTCGTGCGATCTCGTCGGCATTGTGCAGGGTGGCCCGGCTGATGGTCGAGCCTGCGAGGAAAACCGGTTCCAGTTCCGCCACGGGTGTCAGGATCCCCGTGCGTCCAACTTGCACGGTGATGGCGTTCAGCCGGGTCTCGGCCTGCTTCATCCAGTGCTTGGGCTTGTAGGCAATGGCATGGACCGGGTGTGTGGCGGTTGCCCCCAGTTTGCTCCACAGCTGCATGTTGTCCAGCTTGATCACCACACCGTCAATTTCGTAAGGCAATTCGCTTTCCCTGCTCCGGAGTTCTTCCGCCCGGGCGGCCGCTTCTCCGATGGTGTCGCAGATCCACCAGAGCTGCGGTACGGGAAACTGCAGCTTTTTGAGGGTTTCAAGCGTCGCGGCTTGGGAGCTGAACGTGATGCCCTCTGTGGCGCCAACCGCATAGAAAACGGCGCGTAATGGCCGGCCTGCCACAACGGCAGGGTTCAGCTGCTTGAGGGAGCCGGCGGTGGCGTTGCGCGCGTTCGGGAAGGTTTTCTCCCCGGCTTGTGACAGCGCGGCATTGATTTCAGCCAGCTTGACGGGTGGCAAATAGGCTTCGCCGCGCACCTCCAGCAAGGCTGGCGGCATTTGGTCTTCCATGATCCTCATGGGGATGCAATGGAGCGTTCTGAGGTTGTTGGTGATGTCGTCACCGCTCGTCCCGTCGCCTCGCGTGGTGCCGAGCATAAAGCGTCCGTTCACGTAGCGCAACCCGATGGATACTCCGTCAACTTTGGGCTCAACCACATACCGGATCTGTTCACCCGGCAGTTCGCGCCGGATGCGCGCGTCAAAACGCTCGAGGTCGGCCGTGTCTTTCTTCTTGTCCAGCGAAAGCATGGGCACGAGATGACGGACGGTTTTGAATTCTTTCAACGGTTCGCCGCCCACGCGGTTGGTCGGGGAATCGGGCGTTTTCAGATCGGGGAATTTGGTTTCAAGCTCCTGAAGCTCATCGTAAAGCGCATCATATTCACGGTCGGTGAGTTCCGGATTTGCGGCGACATAATAAAGATAATTATGCCGCTGAATCTCCCGGCGCAGGAAATTCGCCCGGTGTCCGGCTTTCTCCCTGGCTGTGTGTGACGTTTCCATGGTGCCGCTGGTCACGGTGCTGATGGAAGGGTTGCTTCAAAAAGCGGTGCCAGCGCTCCTGCTTTCGGGACATACGTTCGCGCGGTTTTGTAGTCCTTGGCTTGAACCAGCAGCACAATCTTCAACACGGCCATTTCAGCCGACTCGGGTTCGCCGAGCAGACGGCAGCGTTCGCTGATGGGAAGTTGGTCGAGCGTGAAGGATGTGCGGTTGGCGATACTGCCGGAATCAACGATGGTCGCCGTCACTGTTTTGCCGGCGATGGCGACTGGGATGATGACGACTTTGCGGTTTTTGCTGAAAATGGTCATTTTAGAGCCGGTATTTGTTTCGAAAATGGTTGCCAGCGTTTGGTCGATCGTCGGCATCCTTTCAATTAATTCCACCCATGACTGGATCTGGTTGCGTGTTTCCACCGGCAGTGATGCGGGATTGAATTGCCGGCATAATTGCGCCGCAGCTGTAAAGTCTCCAGTCGTCAGTGTGGCAAACAAATCAGCTTTTAATTTGGCCACGACGGGTTCGACCGGATCCGGTTCCTTGACCACGGGTTTTGGAATCTCAACGGGTGGCGCGACGGGCTGGGTGACTACGGGCGCTGTTTCCACAGGGGCCAGATTGAGCTTGTTTTGGGGCTGTTCCTGTGCGGGCATCCCGCCCTGGTCGGGATAAAGGATCAGCGTGTAGATCAGGAACATGCACCAGCCGAGCAGGAGGGTCCACAGGACCAATGACAGCCAGAGAGGAACCCGGGCAGGGTTCTGGGCTCGTGTTTTTTTAACGGACGATACATTCTCCGGCAGCATGTCGCTGATCACTTTGATGGTTGAATTGCCGATGCCAATCCGGTCGCCAATCCGCAGGTTATAAGTTTGAACCGGTTGTCCGTTGACTTCCGTGCCGTTTGCACTGCCGAGATCGGCAAGGTAGAGTCGTCCGGCTTTGAAAAAAATACGGCAGTGGTGACGGGAGACTAGGGGTTCATCCAGGACAAGATCATTGTTTTTTGCACGGCCGATGCGGATGCCTTTTCCCGTGACCACGACCTCCTGCCCGATGGCGAGTCCTTTTTCAACAATCAGATGGGAAAGATTTGTTTCCATGTGAAAAAACTCTATCAAACCTGGTGCATGATGTCCAGAAACACAATTCAAATTGCGCAATACGCATCGGCGTCTATTATGTCCAATATGTATTCAGATAAAACATTTTTGCTTGAAAGGTATCGGGCCTTTTAGATAAATTTATGCTGTTAAAAGCTGGATGGCAACGATATGTCCTAAAACACAGGCGCATGTGACGTCAACCAAGTGGCCTGTGCAATATTTGTTATAAGTTCAATATAATGTCCGTCATGCTTAATAATAAGACGCATATATCGCGTACATGACAGTCATCACTCATTAGCCGGATTTTAATGCGGTTGTCTTGCATCGCAATCATGAGGATTGACCGGCGGCACAATAAAAGGAGCGGGGTTTATGAGTTGGGATCAAGGAAATGTTGGGTACAGGCAGCAGTCTCCATATGGTCAGGGATCTTCCGGACACACGCGGCGCAGCAGCGGTAGCCGCAACGGTAACAGTTACCAGAATAATGACCGGCAACCGGATGGTAATCACGCGTATAGCAGCAATGTCCGGTCTGGTGACAATGATTTCCATCGGGGCGATGGCCGGCGCTCGTTGCCTTCCTCCCGCCGCTATGACGGTCAGGGGACGGCCCGTTATTCACATCAGGACAGCGTCCATCGTGATCAGGTGCCGCGGTTGCGTCAGGGGCATCAGGATTCCAATCGCCATGATCAGGCGCCACGGCCCCGCATGCGTCCGATCGAGATCTCAGGACGTCAGCCGGACCAGACAGAGGAGGCTTATCGTCTTGCGCTGACGGCACGTATCGAGGAACTCGAGCATACCCGGCAGGAGATCAAGGATCAAATTCACAATACGCTCCAGCATGCCCATGAGAACCGGCATGAGCCCAACCGCGATTGGATCCATCGCGCCAAAACCAAACTGTCCTATCTGACCCGTGAGCGTTATCTCATCCGCCGGGTCTTGTTCGGTTTGGATGGCGGCAATCAAGTCCGCCATCCGGAAAAGACGGGACCATCGTTGTCTGAGCTGTTTATGAAAATCGCCGGGGAGCGGCTTGAGCCCGAATTGTTTGAGGAAATCCTCAATGATGCCAAAGCGGAAGTGGAGATGGCGGCTGATAAAACACATGAGGATTCGCAGGCTGATGCGCAGTCTGGCAGGCATGATGAGGGTGGGGGTGTTGCGTCGCGTTACGGTGGAAATGACGAGATCCATGACCTCGATCTTGTCGATGATGAGGCCGACCGCCAGTTTAACCGCTAAACGGTCATCGCATTGCCTCGGCCCTGCTGGCAGGTCCGAGGCAATGTTGGTCAGTTGTTCCGTCTGCCGCCCAGAAGGCCGGAGCGCAGCAGGTAATAAAGCAGCGTCATCAGGGCGGTGAATGCTGATGCCACATAGGTCATGAAGGCGGCATTCAGCACACTGGCGGCCATTGGTTGTTCTGCTGTTGTGACAATGCCATTCTTGACCATCAGCACCTTTGCCCGTGCCGACGCATTCCATTCCACCGGCAGGGTGATGATTGAAAAAACCACCACCACCGCAAAAAGCAGGATGCCGAATTTGATCAATACCGGGATGTTCATAAGCATTCCGATCAGGAATAGGATATAGGATCCATTGCTTCCCAGTTGCGTGAGCGGAACCATGCTGCTGCGCAGGGTGAGCGGCGCATAGTGCGCGGCGTGTTGCAGGGCATGCCCTGCCTCATGGCAGGCCACGCCGATGGCGGAAAGCGATGATTCGTCATAGACGGCAGGGGATAGGCGCAGTGTGCGGTGGAGCGGATCATAATGATCGCTTAAGAAGCCTTCAACCCGCTCAATTTTGACATCAAAAATGCCCTGTCGGTTGAGCAGGGTCTGCGCGGCTTCTGCGCCGGTCATTCCGCTTGAGGCTTGTTGCTTGGCATATTTTGAAAACGTGCTTTGCGTGAAAACAGTTGCCAGTCCTGCCAACAGCATTGCAGGGGCCAGCATAAGCAAGTACAATGGATCAATGCCGAAAAACATATATAACCCCCTTTCTTAATTCCTGCCACTGCTGTTATATGCAAAAACCGTGCCAGTATTTTGTTTTGATTATAACAGCCTTGTTTTCAACAGGTTTCATGGCGATTGCCTGGTTGAACATCTTCAGCGTTGCGTCAAAATAGCATATGCAATGAGCAGATATGGCGCATTGGGCGACCTGTTGCCCTGCAATGATCGTGATGGCGGGATGCGTTAAAACTGTCCGCTGAGTTTGCTGAGCAGCGAAGCCTTGTTCATGGACCCGCTGATCTGCATTTGGACGGTTCCGTTCTTCATCAGGAACATAGTCGGAATGGCGCGAATCCCGAACTGTGTTGCCAAATCACGGCATTCGTCGACATTCACTTTTCCGATTTTCAACTTCCCGTCCGTTTCCCTGGCCAACTCCTCGAGCACCGGTGTGAGCGCACGGCAGGGCATGCACCATTCTGCCCAGAAATCGACTAATACGGGAATGGAAGACGATTGAACTTCATCTTTCCAATTGGCGGAGGTCAAATGCAACACCTGACTCATGATGGGAATCCCTCTTCGGGTTAGAACACGATTTTTCCCGGCCACGAAACGCCGGCATACAATTGTGACATGAACATGACGATCACTAAGACGGTGGCCACGATTGCCAGCAATGAACATATCGGGAAGACGAAGAGAACTTTTTCTTCACTGTCGTCCGCCACAGGGCCGGCATTCAAACCTTGAGAGCGTGAGATATTGAAAGTCGGTCCGGAAGGTTTTGCGGTTGTATCGCGCTTCAACTTGATGGTCTTGCGGCCTGACGCAGGTTCTGCGGTTTCCGCTGCGGCTTCGGGTTCTGGCTCCGGCATGGCCGGTGCGGCAGACGGGGCAATGGCTGGCGATGGCGCAGACGTGCTTGGCGCGGTGACTTTGATGGTGTCGCCGGGGCGCTTCAGTTTAATGGTTTTCAGGCCTTCAGACGCGCTTTCCGCGCCCAGCACGGCATCCAGCGAGATGCGGGACGTGGTGCGTTTGGCGACTGTCTCCGGCGATGCTGTTGCCGGCGCCGGAATGGCTGGCGCGGCTGATGGGGCGACCGGTTTGACACGGATGGTGTTTTCACCGCCTGCGAGTGCTGCCGATGGCGAGGGCTTGGCCAGGTTCAAGGGAATCCGAGAGGTTTCCTTTTTGGCGGCTGATGCGATGTTGGCCGATACGGTTGGCGTCACGGGGGTGAATGTGATGCCGGATTTTTGGGCGGCAGGTGTGGTCGTCCCGGCCGGGGTGGCTTGCGGTGCGCCGGCCGGCGGTGTGATGATCCCCATCTTTTTTAAATCAAGCCTGGGTGGAATGGACGGTGCTGTTTTGTTTGCAGGTTCATCGGCCATGATTACATGCTCCCCTAATGTGATTGGTTCGCCATCCTTGTGGCGTAAAATCTTCTTTATAAAATACGGCAAAAGACGGACAATATCAACCCTCTTGTTGATCTTTTATCATTGCGCGGCGTTATACCGCCATGATCTCCGATTCCTTGGATTTAACCATGCCGTCAATCTTGGTGATGGCCTGGTCGGTGTTGTCCTGGATTTTTTTCAGCGTCTGGTCCCGGTCGTCCTCGGTGATTTTGCCGTCTTTCTGGAGCTTTTTGATCAGCTCATTGGCGTCGCGGCGGATATTGCGGGCGGCAATGCGCGCGTCTTCCGCCATACGCCGGGCCACCTTGGTGAGCTCCTGTCGGCGCTCCTGGGTGAGTTCCGGTATGGGAACGCGGATTACGCGGCCGTCGTTGACCGGCGTGACGCCAAGATTGGCGGCCAAGATGCCTTTCTCAATTTCCGGCAGGGCGGTCGGGTCGTAGGAGTTGATCACCAGCAGCCGGACTTCAGGTGCGGAAATGTTGGCGATGTCGCGCAGCCGAGTCTGGTTGCCGTAATACATGACCTTGACGTTTTCCACAAGTGCCGGCGACGCTTTCCCGGTGCGGATGCCTGTGAATTGTTCGTGCAGTACGTTCAGGGTTTTTGCCGTTTTCTGGTCGGCATCGTGCATTACAGCGGCAACGGTTTCCATAATTCCTCCATCATCTGTTTGATTTGATATTTTCCGGGCGTTATTTTTCACTTACCAGCGTGCCGATTGCCTTGCCGGCGGCAGCGCTTTCAATGTTTCCTTCTTTGAAAAAGTCGAAAACAATAATAGGGATATTGTTTTCCTGGCACAATGAAAATGCGGTTGCATCCATGACTTTGAGCTCCTGCACCAGCGCGTCGTGATAGGTCAGGTGTGTATAGCGTTTTGCGTCCGGCACACGGACCGGGTCCGCTGTGTAGATCCCGTCCACTTTGGTCGCCTTGAGCAGCACGTCCGCGCCGATTTCGCTGGCGCGCAGTGCGGCGGCTGTGTCCGTGCTGAAGTAGGGGTTGCCGGTGCCGCCGGCGAAAATCAGGACCCGCCGCTTGGCGAGGTGGCGTAACGCCCGGCGCAGGATGAAGGGTTCGGCCACTTTCTGCATTTCAATGCCGGACTGCACACGGGTTTCCAGCCCGTTTTTTTCCAGTCCGTTTTGGAGCGCCAGCGCATTGATGACGGTTGCCAGCATGCCCATGTAGTCGCCGGAGTTGCGGCCGATACCGCGCTTTTCGCCGCTGACGCCGCGGAAAATGTTGCCGCCGCCGATCACGATGGCCAGGTTGGCGCCCATGGCCCATACGTTTTTCACGCGCCGCGCGATGAGCGTGACCACGTCTGGATCAATGCTGAGCCCCTTGGCTTTGTTCTGCAGGATCTCGCCGCTGAGTTTCAGCAAGATGGTCTTGTATTTGGTCTTTGGCTTCTTGACTGGTCCCATGGTGTCGCTCCCTGTGTTGATTCGGTGTGCCCGTTTGTCGTGTAGAATATGGGAAAGCGTCGGGAACGTAAACAAGAAATCACGGAATCGCAAAAACCACCGCCCCGTAGCCGACCACCCAGCTTCCCCGGCTTTCGGGATGGTCGTCGCCGCTGTTGCGGTAATAAAGTAGTGTTCCTTTGTCGCATCCCATACCTTTGGCGACACGGATGGCGGTGAGCACCGGCATCAAGCCGCAACAGATCTGGTTGTCCGGCTGCCACCGGGCCAGCAGCGCGCGTTCGTCAAGCGCGGTGATCTGCTGCAGCGTCGGCTGATCGGACCGTGTGACTAGCGTATAGTCCGGGTCATGGAGCAGGTCGGTGCTGGCGACCAGCAGGATTTTCTTTTTTTCCGCCAGTGTCAGGATGGCATGGGTCATGGCGGTGAGCGATGCCGGGTCATGATCGCCGAACAGGCCGATGACAAGGCGGGCCTGGGGTAGGGCGGTTTGGACAAAAGGCACTTCATTTTCAGCCGAGTGTTCACCTTGGTGGGGCGGGGTGGCATAGCGGATGCGCGGGCTGGACTGGGTCAAACAGGCCATCGCATCGCGGTCCAGCGCGGTTTCGCCAATCGGTGTCAGGATGGCATCGGCATCCAGGAGGGCGATGCCTTCGAATGCGCTATGGTGGCTGAATCCAAGAATGATGACAGTTTCCGGCGCCGTTCCGGTTTTGGCATTCATTTGGATGGCCCGGAAGGTGTGGCCGGCCACAGGGCCTGAATAGGCATAACCCGCGTGTGGCGCAATGGCAGCTACGATCCGTCCCGGGATGGCCGGCGCATGGGCCTGGCTTAGATATCCGGCAACGGCGTTTTTTAGATCTGCAGGGGTTGCCGGATACCACCGGCCCGCGCCGAGGGCGCGGAAGATGTGCTTGGCAGGTGTTGTGGTCATGGGGGTCCCTTCGTTGGGTGGCGTCACCGATGCGGGGGTTGCGGCATGCACGCCCCCTGCGGTGGCTATCATCAACAGTCCGTTTAGCCCGATCGATTTGAAAATGATTCGCACTCTTTCAGTATGAAATATTTTTTGGTAATAACAAGTCAAGAGATGTGGAATCCTGCTTTGATGTCTGTTTGTGAATTTGGCGCTTCACGAACTCCTTCTGATTGTGTAAATACAGGTAAGCATGAACAAACGGCGCAAACAGAAAGCACAGAAAAAGGTGTCGGCCTCCGGTCCTGTTGACGGGAAAACGACGGGCGAATCCGCCGCGCCTCCTTCTTCAACTCCGGCAGGGTTGGAGCGCGAAGAGTCGCTGCGCCGTGAATTGCTGGAGCTTAAAACCCGGTTCACCAGCGTGCTGCGCCGGGCCAAGTCGCGCATACAGGAATTGTCGGACCGTGTGACGATTTTGAAGGAGGATGCCCTTGATTCCACACTCCTGCTGGAAAAGGCGCAGGCGGAACTCAAGAAGTTGCGCCAGGAGTTTGCAGCGGCGGCCGCTGCAAAAACGCCCCTCCCTGAACCAAAGGAAGTCTGGCATATAAAACGGCCGGATGGTGCTGTGTTTGGCCCGGTGGAGTTTCCGGTGCTGTATGATTGGGCCACGGAATTCCGGGTGGCGCCGGATGACCAAATATCGCGCGATGGCAAGATATGGAGCAAGGCCTGTCACCATCCTGCGCTCCACATGGAATGGCGGGTCCTGGTTTCTGCCAAAAATACGCTTGGCCCCGTCAATCTGCTGGCTTTGCGCCATTTGGTCGAACAGCATGCGGTCGGCCCTGATACAGTGGTGGAACATGTTGCGACAGGTGATCGCTGGAGTGTTGAACAGTTGCGGCTGCCGGATTTGGTGCGGCTGGTGGATCAAAATGCGCGGCTTAAACGGTTGGCGGCTGCGCCTCGCCATGGTCATGGCGGCAATAAGGATGCAGGCGGGAGGCATGCGCCGGCACCGCCCAAGCATCTTGTTCAGGATGTCCGGCGCAGGGCGCGCTGAGTTTTACGACATGGCTTTTTGACGGCCTGCCAGTGCTTTTCAAGTTCCGCAAGTGAGCAGTCCGTCATCTTGCGGCCTTCATGCTCCACCCGGGTTTCAACCGCTTTGAACCGCCGGCAGAATTTCCGAGTCGTCAGCCGCAGTGCGTCTTCGGCATCGATCGCAAGGAACCTGCAGAGGTTGACTAGGCTGAACAAAACATCGCCCATTTCCTCCTGGATGGCGCTGCGGCGTTTGCTGCGCAGCGCTTGGCGCAGTTCGCCGGTTTCTTCCGCGAGTTTGTCGAGGACCCCGCGGCGGTCTTTCCAATCAAAGCCCACGCGGGCCGCCTTGGCTTGGACCCGCTGTGCCTTCAGCAATGCGGGAAGGTGCTTGGGGACTCCGTCAATGACGGAACGCCGGCCGTCTGGTTTCTCCGTCAGTTTGATCGCTTCCCAGTTGCGGACAACCGCCTGCGAGGTGTCCGCGGTGGTTTTCCCGAAAACGTGTGGATGGCGGCGGATGAGCTTCCGGGCAATGCCATGTGCGACATCATCAAAGTCGAAGTGTTTTTGCTCATGCCGGATCTGCGCGTGCAGGGCGACCTGCAGCAGGACATCGCCCAGTTCCTCCATGTGGTGGGCGCTGTCCCCGGTTTCCACCGCGTCGATCAGCTCGTAGGCCTCCTCCAGCAGATAAGGCTTCAAGGTCTCAAGCGTCTGCTCGCGGTCCCAGGGGCATCCATGCTTGCTCCGTAGCATGGCGACCACTTTCAGCAAACGGGTCACGCCGTTGCCGTGTTTTTCCGGAGGGATTGCCGGGTGTTTTTTTGTCCGCCTGGATGTCATGGCATTTTTCGGAGACGACAGGATGGATTGCTATCGGAATTTTGCTGCATGGCCGGGGCGGATGCTCACAGGGTGAAGTTCAGGATTTGTGCGATTTTTGTGGCGGACACATCCTGAAGGCGCGGGATAATGAAGTCCACGCCGCTGAAATCATCAAATCCAGTATAGCTGTCCGGGATGGCCATGCATTTCATTCCGACCGTCAGTGCGGCGCGTGTGGCGTGCGAACTGCTGGCAATCGCCATGCTCCGAGATGGCGTGATCGCCATCTGTTTCAGTGTTTTCAGCCAGTTTTCCACGGTGACAAAGCCGGCGCCTTCCGGCTGGCAATGGAAAAAAGTGATCGGTAATTGCGCAAGGCCGGTCCGCGGTGCCATTTCGTCAAAAAGTTCTTTGGGCAGATGATGGATGCAGCCGACGCTGACGGATTGTTCGGTCAACGCCTGTGTCAGTTTTTTGAATTCCGGCGGCAGGCCTGCATGTTTGAATTCGGCGTGCAGCAATTCGGCCAGTTCCATCCTGAATTTATCAGGGGAGAGGCGTTTGCCGAGGGCCGCCAGCAGTGGCTCGATGAATTGTTGCGGTGTGCGGTATAGGCAATGTTTGATGAAAAGGCCTAAGGAGAGTTTAACGCCTTTTTCTTTCAGTTGCTTGCTGAGCGCTTGAAATAAGACCGCCCTATAGTTGAGAACAACGGTCTCAAGTTCGAATATTACAGCAACAGGCCGTTTTGCGGGTTCGATCGGCGTAAGCTTCACGGCTTCTTTGGCTTTTTTTATTCCCATACGAAGTCGCTCCTAAATTTAATAGTACCTTATACTTGCATCATTCTTTTAACAATACAAGGATTTGACTTTTTTTTGTATAAAAATGATATTTTTAAGCATTTTCTAAAAAACGAAAGATGGCGGGGATGGCTTTGATGAGATCGGAGGCTGTCATGGCATTTTTGGATTGGATGGCGGCGGCCAGATCGCCGGCGCTGGCATGTGTGTAAACAGCTGCACAAGCGGCTTGCAAGGGTGGGATCTTTTGTGCGAGGAGTCCACCAGCCAGTCCGGATAAGACATCGCCCATGCCGCCTTTTGCCATGCCCGGGTTGCCACATATGTTAATGTATGTTGTTTGTTGTGAAATTGTTATCAATGTTCCTGCGCCTTTTAATATGACGGTGGCACCCGTAAGATCGGCTGCTTTTTTTATAGCCGCAAGGCGGTTTGCTTGGATATCAGACGTTGTTGTCCCAAGTAACCGTGCCATTTCGCCGGGATGTGGCGTGATTATGACCGATGTGCTGGCAGCACGCAGGAATTCGGGGTGTGGACCGATGACGTTCAGTGCGTCCGCATCCAGGAGAAGCGGCGCCGACGTTTGCATTAAAAGTGCTTTTACTATTTGTCGGGTCTCGGCATGTTGCGTTAAGCCGGGTCCTGCCACAATGGCGGAGAAGTCGGTGATTGGCCGCCCTGTGGCTTTCAGGGCGTCAGAAACCAGGGATCCGGTTTCAGTTTCATCCCCTGGGTAGATCATTGCTTCCGGTGCTTGTGATGCGATGCTGTTTACCAGCGAGCGTGGCACGACTGCTGAAACCAACCCGCAACCTGACCGGAGCGCCGCGCGGATGGCCAATGCGGCTGCGCCGGTGAATCCGCGCGCTCCCGCGATGATAAGCAGGTGGCCATAGTTGCCTTTGTGGCTGTCGTGCTTGCGCTGGGGCAGGCTTGCGCGGACCTCTGATCTGCTGACCAGTTCAAGGTTGTTCTGGGATGCCGGGATGTAGCTTTTGGGAATGCCGATGTCCACCACGTCCAGCCGGCCGAGATATTCAAGCGCTGCGGGTTGCGAAAATCCGGTTTTCGGCAGGGCGATGGTGATGGTCAGATCTGCTTTGATGGCTTCCCCTTCGGGCAGGCCGGTATCGGCGTTGAGTCCGGACGGGATGTCAATGGACACAAGGGGGCCACGTCCGGCCATTTGATTCAAAAACCGGATGGCGGCTACGACAGGACCGCGCGGTGCGCCGGTGGCGCCTGTGCCCAGGAGCCCGTCCACAAAAATGCCTTCAGCCGGCGGGTTGATATTTTCGCATGACCAGTCCCGCTCATCGGGGCACTCGATGAGCGGAACGCCGTCGCGTTGCAACAGTTCAAGGTGATGGGCGGCATCGCCTTGTATGCGGCGTGCCGGGGCGGTGAGGGCTACGCGCGCGTCGAACCCCATTTTGGCGAGATGCCGGGCGGCGACAAAGGCGTCGCCGCCGTTATTGCCGGGCCCTGCGGCCAGGAGCACCGTTGCATGTTCCCGCTGCCGGCAGCGCGCATATTGCCGGATGATTTGAGCCACGCCAAGTCCCGCACGTTCCATCAGCACCGTTTCCGGCACGCCGCCCTCGGTCATGGTGCGCCGGTCAAGGTTCCGCATTTGTATGGCGGTGACAAAGTTCATATGCGTGTTATCACACGGTTGTTTCTCCGCCCCGGTAGGCCGTCATGGCCTGCCGCATTTCCGTGACGGCGTTTTTCAAACCCACCATGATGGCGCGTGCGATGATGCTGTGGCCGATATTCAGCGTGTCAAGGAACGGCATCTTCAGGATGTCGCCGATATTGTCCATGTTGATGCCGTGTCCGGCATTGACCTGCAGGCCGCACTGGCGGGCATAGACGGCGCCTTTCACCAGCTGCTCCAGTTTCCGGCGGCGGTCGTCGGGGTCCAAGACTTCACCCGCACGACAACAACGCGGCGAGCAAAGCGAAAGGTCTGGAGGCAGCGATCGAAGACTGGGCGACATCCACATCGAACTGCGCGGCAAGGACGGCCGGGTTCTCTTGACGCGCCACGTTCGTCGCATCCGCAAGAGTAGGCGGCGAGAACCGGTCCACCGGCGTTGCGGCCAGCAGCTGCGCGGGCGGCTCGCCCACCACTTGGCCGTAGGTCGCCTTGCTCACGGCTAGGGCCACGTCTGCCGCGTTGAGGTCGGCAAGCCCGCGGCTCAGGCGCGCTTCGGCCTGGGCCGCGTCGGTGGGCGTCACGTCGCCCGCGTTGAGACGAGTGCGAGTGTTGGAGAGCGTCTGCCGCAGGAAGGCGATATTGGCGCGCTGCGCGTCGACCAGCGCTCCGTTAGCAAGCACGTTCATGTACACGGTGACGGCATCGAGCAGGATCCCCTGCCCAACGTTGCGAAGGGCTTCGCGGCCGGACCTTACCTGTGCCTCCGCCACCCGGACATTGTTGGCGGTCTTGAAGCCGTTGAACAGCGTCTGGGTCACCGTGAGCCCAACGGTCCACGGCTTCAGCGTGGCCGTCTGGACGACGTTGTCCGGCAACAGGTTGCGAACCTGCTGCAGGCCGGCGCTCAGGCTTGCCACGATCTGCGGGCGATAGCCCGACAACGCCTGCGGCACGTTTTCGTCGGTCGCCCGTTGGCGCGCCCGCGCCGCGTTCAGCTGCGGATTTGACTGATAGGCTTTCACCATGGCTTCCACGAGGGTCTCCGCCTTGGCGGGCGCTCCGCCGAGAAGCAACAACACCGACCCGAGCATGGGTCCGGCCCACCTCCCGGCGATCGAACCCGAAGCATCAACCCTCGATCCGTGCTTAGCCATCTCGTCCGTCCTTCGCGAAGCGTCGCACAGGGATGTGCTCACGGCTGGCCCCTCTCCCGGCTCATTGGGCCGGCTCCATAATGCGCGGCATCTTTGCAGGCGCATCTTTATGTGCGGGAGACTGCCGGTTGCGGTCGCCGCGATCGGACGTCGACGGCAACCGGAAGCCCTTGATCAGTCCAAAGATGGCTGGAATGACGATGAGCGTCAGCAGCGTGGAGGAGACCATTCCGCCGATCATCGGCACAGCGATGCGCTGCATGATTTCGGATCCGGTACCCGAACTCCACATGATGGGCAGAAGGCCGGCCATGATGGCGACCACCGTCATCATCTTGGGCCGGACCCGCTCGACGGCGCCTTGCATGATGGCGTCGTAAAGATCGCTTCGCGTCAGCGCGCGACCTTCCGCCTTTGTCCGCTCCCTCGTTTCCGCCAACGCGTGGTCGAGATAGATCAGCATCACCACGCCGGTCTCGGCGGCGACGCCGGCGAGCGCGATGAACCCTACCGCGACGGCGACCGACATGTTGAAGCCGAGCCACCACATCATCCAGAGGCCGCCGACCAGCGCGAAGGGCAGCGAGAGCATGACGATCAAGGTTTCTGTGATCGACCTGAAGTTCAAGTAGAGCAGCAGGAAGATGATCGTGAGCGTGACCGGTACCACGATCTTCAGACGCGCAGCGGCACGCTGCAGATACTCGTACTGGCCGCTCCAGACGACATAGTAACCCGCCGGAAACTGTATGCTCTCGCTGACCGCTCGCTGTGCGTCGGCGACGTAGCTCCCGATGTCCCTGTCCCGGATGTCGACATAGATGTAGGTCGCGAGCTGTCCGTTCTCCGTACGGATCGAAGTCGGCCCGCGGGTGGGTTCGACCTTCGCCACTTCGCCAAGCGGAACGGCCCCGCCGGCCGGCATCGGCACCAGGATATCGCTTGTGATGGCCCTGGGATTGTCACGGAGATCGCGCGGGTAGCGCATGTTCACCGTGAACCGCTGCCGGCCCTCGACGGTCGTGGTGACCGTCTGACCTCCCAATGCGGCCGCGATGGTGTCCTGGACGTCCTGGATCAGGACCCCGTAACGGGCGAGCGCCTCCCGGTCCGGAGCGATCTCGAGATAGTACCCACCGATGCCACGCTCGGCGTAAGCCGATGATGTACCGGGGACGGCCTTGATGACCCGCTCGATCTGCTTGGCCAACCGATCGATCTCGACGAGATCCGTGCCCATGACCTTGACGCCGATCGGCGTGCGGATGCCTGTCGACAGCATGTCGATGCGTGCCTTGATCGGCATGGTCCAGGCATTGGAGACGCCGGGAAATTGCAGCGCCTTGTCCATCTCGGCGATCAGAGTGTCGATCGTCATTCCGGGACGCCATTGCTCTTTCGGCTTGAGGTTGACCACCGTTTCGAACATTTCGGTCGGGGCCGGATCGGTGGCGGTCGCGGCTCGCCCCGCCTTGCCGTAGACGGAAGCG